>Ga0307514_10003298_pt1 | contig 15677 bp, 7 predicted proteins | sample 16_EM_MG_FD_203088 | JGI IMG/M metagenome (GOLD analysis project Ga0307514, IMG submission 203088) | Populus trichocarpa ectomycorrhiza microbial communities from riparian zone in the Pacific Northwest, United States - 16_EM | ecosystem: Host-associated > Plants > Roots > Unclassified | place...
TCCAGGTCACGAGTGCATGATGAAGTAAAAGGTAAGGAGCTGGTAGGTAGTCATTGCCTGACTGGTTTCAGAAATCACATCTCCTATCATCGGTGGCTTCGTATGATGTCTTTTGACCCAATTCCCTGGGGGTCAGGCTGCGCTAGTGATACATGTGCATGATCTAGTTATCGGACTTTATCCCATGCTTGTGCCCGAAAAGGCTGAGTTTCTACACATATATTGGTGAAAAGTGAGTGTAATATTATAATAGGGGCTAGGGCTAGGAATATGCTTCACCGCCAGGGCTGTCTACCAACAAAGTAGTCTGCTTCTGGCGTCTGTTACGCTACGTGTACGTATTTACATGTGGCAAAGATACCCACAGAAGCACACCCACTACACCCGAAGGTACCGACGCACTTGAAGTGGTCGAGAGAGGCGGTGAGGGGGACTCACTTATGTGGTGACAGATAGGGGACCCCAAAAGCAGTGGCTGAAAGAGATTGGCAGGACGGAGGACCCCGGCTGCGTATGCGATGGCTGAAACCCACAGAATGCAGCGCATCTGCAGTGATGTCTGTGGATTGGGGATGGGATGGGTAGGTCGTGGGAACAGGCAGAAAGAGGCGAGGAGTCGTGTGCGGAGGTGGCAAGGTTCTTGAGATTGACATGCGGGGGGGAGGTTGTGGTGGGTTCTAGAATTTTTTGTACATGTACATAGCTAGGAGAGGGCAGGGACTGGCCTGAGTGGTTGAGAGAGGCCTCTGGGAGACCAGGGTGCCGCTGTCCATCGCCGTAGTCGATACCACAGGGTAGTGATTGAGAAATTTTGATGGTGTCTTGATCGTTTCCTGTTTCGGTAGTTCTTGGCAGTATCGTTTGGTGCCTAGATCCGGAATAGCCCTGTGCGATCCAGCAATGTATTAGAAGTGCATCAATATGTAGTCAATGAAGAATCACTTAACCCAATAGATATACCGGTACAGAATGTATACGCTCGTATATTTCAGAGTAGAGTCAGCGGGCGAGCGTCTACGCTATATAGAGTGACATGCGTGAAATGCCTTGAAAGAACAAAACTTGCAGAGAACAGTGATCATGACGAAGAACAGCGATCATTACGCTGTGGCTTTTCAACAAGATGTTGATCCCCAGAGCCAAACCTGAATATAACCACTGCTCTATAGGCCCATACAGAAGGCCTTCATGATCAAATATTAATTAATATAAATCTTGTGTCAAGAACACATCACCGTTACCTGTGGCCCTCTGTGGCCGTATGGTAGCTGAGTCATACACTAGCATAGACACACTAGCAGCTTTATGTAGTTTCGGTAGATAGATAGTTAGAGAATACACACCTCTACCACATCACAGTTGGCACCCATCACGGGGACGTCGGCGATTTTTTTCCGAATGAGCTTTTTCGCTGGGCCTATCATAACACGCGGCCCACATGTGGGGTTCCAAATAGAGGAAATCTGGGGGATGCTCAAGCTCGAAGAGACATGATAAGGAAGCCAATTCCTTCCAATTGGAATAATTTGAGCAGATTGTTCATCCTAAGAGATCCTGGTATATTTTCCAGTCTTGAAGAGGCACATGCCCAATCCTTCCTTCTTTCTTTCCTTTTAGTGTGTTTGCTTAGTTTATTGCTCTAAGAAGTGAATACGGTCACGTTCATAGGAAATACTCTTGCATACGGAATATGCATATCCGGAGGGAACTATGTGACTGTCGACCAGCGAAAAACGCTGAATATGACAGGGTATCCCGAAATGACCTATTGCTGGGTTTGCGCATGTATTTAGAATTTCCCTGTCTATTAGGGCTTAGAGACATAGCCTTGAAGCCACGATACAAGCACACATCTCGTAATCTTACTCTGAGGGTTTTCACATGTATCCCTAACTAACTCCCCTCATACAATTCAAGTGGTTACTAATTTGTGGCCAAGAGGTAATGCATTAGTGAGCAGCCTTTTGGTATATTTCTCTGACATCTATGCTTTATATATTGATTCGTGCTTGGTATGTGTTTATCTCCTTGAAGTCCTTTCAAGCCAAAAATCTGCAGACACACCCATTGTAACTCATTGCTATTAGCCCTCGCCCCTTTGCGAAAATATTAAAAACTGTAAACAAGTTCACCCAAGGCTTTAAAATTTAGTTTCTGTCGAGGACTCAAATATAATGTAAATGTAAATTGCGCTGGATGAAAAATCCGGGAGTTTGACAGCACCCCAATATTCTAGGGTCTCCAGCCGATGAAACAACAGTACCTTTCTAGATCGATCCATAGTCTACTGGATATCAGAGCATTATTATACTTTGACACTACGCCGGCTTTTTGGTGTAAAAACGCTGAAGGCCGTAGGTAGGATAAATGCACTATGAAAACTGTGCGGTCTGGTATCCGAGTGTATAAGGCAGCTATCTGCTCTCGCTTCAACTACCTATCCGATCCACCAAGTCACTCAATATGCCTGACCCGTTATAAACGCTGAAGTGTGGTTCCGGCTATGCCAAGGCCTTCCATCACGGAGTCACTTTGCTAGTCAATCATTGCCGTTTATTTTTATATAAAAATGTGTGGAAGCGTGGATCTGTAAGATACGGTGGGTATGAAGGCGTAAAAGTCCATCAAAATGATCACGAGCCAAAACTCGATTAATTGTATATGCCTAGCTAGCTTTTACATTCGTACATTAGTCCGAACTCTCCTGGCACGCAATTCTATAGAGCTGTAGAAGAGCCTAGATAGTCTTAGCATGCTCCCATGTATACAATCCGCTTTGGGATATACCGGTAGACCAAAACCACGGAACAGTTCAGAGGTCACAAGCAACAAATTCTGCTGTATTCTCATGCAAATGCACCACGGCAAATACTTATTATATACAGTGGAGGCTTTGAATTCAACGGTGACCGAACAATCAAGCCTTGGTCCGGGCAGCGGTGTGTGGCCAATGGACGTGTACCATATTGCCGGTCAAACAACTGCCGTAGTACCGGGAGTTCAATGTTCGCCTGGGTTGAGGTTCTGTGACAGGTCTATAATTTGTGACAGGGATTGCGTCAACGATGCACAGATCTTCCGGAGCGATATATTGCAACCTTGAATTGCAGCTACTTATTGGTTCAAAGTTAGGCTTCCCGTCCCATTCTATAAAGCAGGCGACCGGAGCACCAACAACCGGCAGGCTATTTGAGCCGCTGGGCTTCTCCAAATTGGGTTTGAGCACCGGCACATATGCATAGAAAGATTTTGTAGCCGCGTAGACAAGTAGATGTAGATTCAAGTTGAGATGAGCGGATTTGCCGCTAGTGTCCACGCACATATCACTACAAGTACTAAACTGGTTGGTAGGAGGCTCTCATTTAGTGTCAAGATTGTGACGGTAATGAGTAGCCCCGCAGCAGCGGGAGACTCTCTATGAAAAGTAACCTTGCATTCGGCTTCAATGGCAGTTGAGTATAGTTTTGTTACTAGTAGAGTACTAAGGCCGGTAGGTAGCTACTACATGTACATAATGTAGACAAAATACATCGTGTGATCCTGAGGTTGGGAAGTTGGGAATATTCGCATTTCAAATTGGACCAAGAGGGGCATCGGCCGAAGCGGGGTCTACTGTACTGCTGAACGGTGTAGGTACATGCTGTACATACAATGTGCATGGCACGTGCAACGACAAATACTTGGGTTCAGATCAGATTTTACGATGGAATCCAGTTTTTCGGTCAGCTTTCTTGTGCCCTGCTTGGTGGCCAATATGTTTTCTGTCAATTAATATATTTCCAGTTAACTTTTGTTTTTCCATACTTTCCAGGAACAAGAATTAAAAGCCACGCATCAAGGTACCATTATCCTTGCAGCGCAATTGTTTATGTTGATCACTGGCTATGGCCGCCGGCGACTTTCACATAAAATTTCAGACTGTGCAACCTCACATCACTGGTTGACACGATATGATTATGTGAAGCCCGCCGATAGGCCACCCGGGATATCAAAGAAACCACCCTTCGCGACTCGGTTCCAAATCTAGTATGCACTGTATCATGCAGCCTGGGGTGCGCTAAAAGAGAAGTAAAAAAGGGAAGGAAGAGTTGATTTGACAAGGTATCTACTCCGTATCTATTGCTGTTTATCATTGGTTCCGGTACATATAAACTATAAGCTAAGGGAGAGCTCAGGGTTAGGCATTGATCGCGATGGATCGACGAGGTGGTGCTGTAGATGAATTTGAAATATTTGATTCCTTTGGGATTGGGTGCTACCTTGTATTAGGTAGACGTGATCAGTATGGCCAGTACGTGTACTTTAGTTACCTAATATTAATTGTGATATATAGTTGAATTCGAAACAATGCGACATGTTTTGAGTTTTGAGTCCTCGTGCCAACCAGACTATGAGGCCTCAGCTTAATGGATAGGTATCATAAGACCAACTAGTGGTCGTGAGATATAAACAGTCAGCTCAGCAATTGTGATAGAGAGCGAGCTGGTAGGTAGGATTCGCATTTGGCCAGCCCAAACGTCGTTCAGTACGGGTTAATACCCCGGCCGCAAAATTTCGGAAATAATATCCCATTCAACTTTCATTGCAAGGGTGGAAACTGCAGGGATCGTATTTCTTAGATTTTGTGATACTCTTGTACTCTGATCTTGTTATCAATCATATCTCCCATGGTGCCGATTCGATCGATCGTTTGCTTTTCACGAGATGACCTATCTACAGTAGTGTGTTTGACTTTTATCTCTCCATTGTGTGTCAAATAGTAGGTATCATTGCATGAACTCTCGGCAACGATAATCCAGAGACATATCCGAATCGTTTCACAAACTAACGATATCGGCTTGTATGACCCCAGCCATACGCCAGACGTCTAGCTAGAGGTCTTTGGCTTACTATTTTGGTATTGAATGGATACTGCCGCCCTCCCCCACTCTGCCATCGAGTGTCTCACTTCCAGCATCAGAGAATAGATGACCCCGCTTGGGGAGACGGAGGCTCAGAGTCTATAATCCACACCCTATTGGACTGCAGAAAGGCCGATGGCAAAAACCGACTGAATGGTGGTTACGGTGAGTGGACTAAAAATCCAAAACAAGGGGTTGTATCCCCATGCATGACATTGTACAGGACATAGTGTGAAGTTCAAGAAATTCCTATGAGAGGTAAGTATTCCACTCCGATCTCCCTTAAATACCCTCAATACATCTGACATGGGTTCTGCTACTTACGGTGGGGATTATTTAATATGCGCTGGCGTTGTCGTGGCATTTCGCAGTTGGGAGGAGGTGACAGGTAAACGATGTTAAATCAAACATTTGAAAAAAAAAAATGTGATCAAGGATCATGAACTCATCAATAGCGACCTCAGCGGTACGTATGCAACACGGTAATACTCCGGATCTTGAAATCAGATTTGGATCAGTAAATTGGGGACTTTGGCAGTTCCAAAGGTGTGTGCCATGGTTCCAGCGCCGGATTGGAGGAGATGTATATAATATAATATATATGCTGTGCGTCCGAGTTAGAGGGCTGTGTGTCTCGGAACCAAGCGAATTTGAGAGCTGGGAGCCTAACTGTGGTGGGTGGAGACCAGCCTTGGTGGGATATATATAACGTTATTCGTACATGATGAATATGTAGGTGGTGCGCTCCTGCCTTCTATTGTGGTCTGCCACTACTCTGCACTGCAGCCTAGACCATGGTCACGCATCCAGGCTACTATACTCTGGTAACTAGTACAAGTAGAACGGGATTGGTCTCCTTACTCCAGTCCACCTCCTCTACCACACCGATAAGAATCTGGTGCTTGTGGACTAGGTATCCATGGCACATATGTATGAGTATCCCAGGTCTAGGATACCTCCATCAGTCCTGTAGTGGAGATCGTAACTGACTTCTTACATGTAATGATCGGTTTTCAAGTCGTGCTTGCAGCTGAGGCCATCGTTGGGTTACTGTGGTGGCGGTCAGCTTCGTGCATACATCCCAAATTTACCCCTCTTAACTCCCCTGGTAAATTTATTAGATCCAGGTACCCAATTCACCGGGAGACTCCGTACATATATGCTTAGTACCTCCGGGTGTTGGCTTAGTGTTCCAGAAAAGCAGCGACTGCTGCAATTGACTGCCTATCACGTGCATTAAAGATGAGCATGTAAGTCATGAATAAGCAAGCAACAGGCAACCAAGATTTGTACTTTTTTTTGTTTTTTTTCCAATATGGTCCGCGAGGGTGGGTGGTTCGCACAGTTGATGAATACAATAAGGTCAAGAGCCTAGAATAGTCTCTCCTTTTTTTTTTAAATAAAGAATATCTCTCTGTGAATACCAGTCGATATATAGGTTTCCATCTGCATTACCTGTCCACCAGGAGTGGGGAGTCGAAAATTGGGGCGTCAAACCGCCATGTCAGCCTTGTTTATACAACCTAGGCCATCACGTGGGGTCCACCTACCTTTACAGTGGCTAACAATTTTAAATAAAAACCCATTCAGTCAAGAGATATAACAGCAATGATTTCTTCAATACAATTCGTTGGTATGGCGTGTACTGGTTCTAAACGAAATCCAACAATACCTCATAACCATTACCCAAGGTGGATGCTTGAAGTCACGTGTAGCAATCAAGCTCGGTTGGGTATGAAGATAGAACCAGTATGGAATAACAAGGATACCGTCTGCCTAGGATATGTGATTAGGCATCGGTGATGTTTCCAATCCCCTATATACACCGGTAGCTGTTGGTTTAGCATAACAACGCGAGGACTGAAGACTGCATACCGACCTACCTACTCGAAATAGGTGAGACACACAGTTTGTTTGTTGGCTCAGGCAATTGCGGCACTTCGGCAGCCTGGTCTAAGTACCCGCCCCAGATTCTCGTCGTATAACCCGATAAAAGCAAAAGGAAGCTATAGGTAGGTATTTGTTCGTCTGTCATGAGGGAGCCTAAAACACGGGTTAAACTAATTCTAGGTGTGCCTTTGAGTGGTCCCTGTCGATCTTTGCCATCTTGATATGGCGTCAGGTTGGTTGTCGAAACACCCCGCCCCCATGATTTATGTGGCTGAACCACACAACTACAACTGCAGAGCTGTACTAGGCACATGTGACTCGAGCGGCTACCTAGGTAACTAGGGCCCGAGCTGATCTGGATCATGTGGACTCTGGCCAGCTTCCAAATTCGGACCTAAGACAGAAGAATGTTGAGGGGCAACCTGTGAGAGTGATTGCATGAAGAGAACGCCTGGCTTTTTCATCCCAGTCACAAATAATGATAACCTACAGAATCATTGCATACTTGGTTGCCTAGTTGTAGGTTGCCGCTCTTAAATCACATTTATACATGAAGAGTGCTGCACTTTACTGTACTTAGCTGATTGCGCACAGTGGGTAGGGTAGGTAGTTAGTTAGCCCATATACAGCCACTTTCACAAACCTTCCCCATGTGCCCAACGAAGCTCTGGACCCGTACTGTGCGTTAGTGCGACGGAAGCAGCCGCGCATTTGCAGCCCTACGCCGATCCCACTTCAAGTCCAAGAACGGAATACCGACATCGTATATTTCTCTTTGCAATTGCGATTGCTTCCATAATCCAGTATGTCATCCCTCACGAGCTTCCCTATCATGGTCTTAATGATCCTGAAATCTGGAGCTGGACGGGTACTTGCATCACTAGGTATCATACATAGCATACCACTCACCTAAATATTTAACCGAGCATATGTAGATACCTCACAGAGATATGTGGCACGAGGAGAACCTCATGTATAGTGACTAGGACGGTTATAACATTTCACCACGACACCAGCTACCCGGCATGATCATGTACTTGTACAGTATCTAGGGCAAATGTGTTTCAATGTAAATACTACTAGGCAAGCAGCAGTGGGGCCCGTGTACGTACCGTGTAAAAAGAAGCAAATTTATGGACAACGCACTTCGATTATAACCCCTCTCTTCCCCACCTCCATCCCATCCTGAGATAGTGCCACGTCTCATCGGATTAACCCAAAATCCTTTGAATACCGCACCCCTTCGTGCAGCATCCTTGCAGGTCGGCATCAATTAATGGGACCCTTCCAGTGATCGCCCTCGAGGGCTCCCGCCCAGGGCCGTAGCGCAAGTGCCTGAAGTTCTGCATAGCACTGTGAGCTAGATCTGAGCACACCATATCAGTCTCTTTACTTTTTGTGTGACCCCGGTCCCAAAACCCTAGTCGAACGAATAATGCTTCCTGGAACTAGACTTAATGTAGGGGAGGTTCGTCTTTCATGCAGTTTGTAATTTGCACGATGGTCTTCCCCTCTCAATGGTACTTTCTCCAACACAATCTGCACAAGTACAGTTGGTATCTGCACATCACCTCAGATACAGCTGGATGTAGCTGTATGACCATTGAGACCCCATACCCACTCCTAGAACCGGGGTAGGCACCTGCTGGGTTGCAAGTGCCAATCGTAATATACATTCCTATGGGGAGGTGTACATGTATGTACACACAGCTTGTATGCACATTGTTCCCGTGTATATTGAAGGACAAAGGTGGAAGCTCAAACGACATGCCTCGTACCCAGTAACACTAGTAGGAAACAAACACACCTCTCAGGCACTCCCCATTCGCCAGTTTGCCTGCAATGCAGCTCCTCACCACCGTAAGCTATTATACCCTTGCACCAAAGCAAGATTGGAATCCCATCCACTTTCATCGTTCATTACCCACTAAAAGTGCTTGTACTGTACCTCCCCGAACATGGCTCATGTTCACTACAACCTGTGAGGACCCACCAGACACCTCAGATGGGTTGAGAATTGTACTACGTCTCTCATAGCTGGTTGGAGCGCAGGAAGTAGAGGTGGCCAGTAAAAAATATAGCTTCCAGTCATTGAGGCAGTGTTGGGTTGGAGATCTAATTGAAACCAGTGCAAATGCCGATCTTCAAACTGTATCCTTCTAACATGTAGATAGATATATGCACGCATGTATGAATATGTATGTAGGAGCATCGACACGAGCATTATCTGATCCGGGCTCTGAATCTCACTAAATTGTAAATTTATTTATCAATGACTCGCATATTCTAGATTCACATTTGGAGTACATGTACATGCATAAACATGACTTGTAAAATGGCCTGCCTCCAATTAAGTAATAGTAATTGCACCATGTTACTAAGTCATGATCACCATATTTGCTACCTAGGACAGTGCGGTGGTATGGAATTTGAAACGGCACTGTCGTATCAGCAAGAGAAAAACATAATTGCAGATCCTGAGAAAAAAACGGAGGAAATAACCTGTAGTATTGGCTACAGACAAGGGTCGGGTGCCTTCAGACACTTGTGTTACAGTACAACATGCTGTTGTTCTTTCGATGTATTGGCACGTTATGTGTTGAGACGCTTGTAGGCGTGAAACGGACACGGGTAGCGGGAACTTGGTCGTGGTCTGTTTAGTACTAACGGTCATGTCGATCAATTATCTTATTTGAACGTCGCTCGCGATTCGGTGATCGTACCAATAATGTGCTCAAGCCCGCTAAGCAATAATAACTAAGCCATCTGATGACTTGGATCGGGCTCAAATCATGCGCAGGGAGCGCGGAGTGGCCCAGTCGCCGTTAGGTTACCATACCACTGATCATGACAGGCTCAATATCTAATTCTGCAACTGATACTCTTTCTGGTTAGAATCCCATCCAAATAAACGAAGGACGTCTGTGACTGGGGGAAGGTAAATTGAAGGTGCATATTCAGGTTTACCTACAGGAAAAGTAGGGTGTTATTTACGCCACCTACCGCGAAAACTCAGGAATAAGAGCCGTTGCAAACAGGGGTGAAATATATTTTTCCTCGGGAAATGAATAACAGGCCACGGCACATGAAAATCAGGCCAAAGCTAAAATAAGAAGCCATTGGTGAACTCATTTTACATATGCAGTCAAGCCCTTTACCTTTGTGATATTTCTCAGCTGTTATTATAAATTTTCTCTAGCTACAAGTCGAGGCCCAAAAAGCAATTGTTGCAATCAGCCCAGTTATCGTCCGATGTGGATATGTGTAGTACATACACATATCATCTTGGACCGGTCATACCATCTTGGAAGTCTCACCCACGAAAAGTTGGCAGGCAAGTCCCCCCTTTCGTACCTCACACAATCGAAGTGAAACAAAAAGGCTAAGCAGGACCAAGGCAGTATAAACGCATTGGACAATATGTGGCGGTACCTCTTGCAGTGCTTGAAGTTGGATCATTTTCGTAGAGCATGCATATGAGTTACTTTATCGTGAAGCACGAGCTAAACTATTCAAAGCGTACCTCCGGGGGACCAAGACATTTTGAAAGGGGACAGGTGATCGTAATAATACCAGTGACACGTCCATATTTGGCACATAGAGCTAAAACACATCGGTGAAGATGTGGCAAAGGGTTGGAGTCCGCGAACTACCACTTCATCGATTGGGTTTTAGATTATTGTTGCAGGAGTAAATCGAGACTAGGTGGAGGGAGTTACAAGACATACATATTTGTTTGTACAGTTACTCAATGCATATATTATGATATCGTACTCTCTTCTGAAACATGAACCAGCAGTAGGTCAGTAGGTAGGTAGGTAGGTGGCAAGATTTCTTGAGGTCTGTATGGGGTGATTTAGTCTGGCTGGCACAGGAGGGCCATTATACCCTGGAGTAGATCACACCAACAGCCACATATTTACTCGTACTCGCTAAAAACCAACATGTCGACTGTCCCCCACGCAGAAATAATGGAGAGGAATGGAAAGAAAAAATATATATCCCCAAAGATAATTATAGCGCGTTAGCCTACATGGTACAATAATTATTTCTTACCATGGTTAATGTAATGTTTCAACTTGTCACACGTGGGGGCGGAGTACTCCGCTTGAAGTGCACCTCTCCTTCAGCCTAGAGTTCTGCGGCCCACCCCGCAACTGCCACTCCCGGTCCCATCTACAATTTCTATGCCATATATTTCATCTCGCTATATCATATTTCACGTCAATTGTATATGTACCGAGCAACTGGGGTATCAAAAATGCTCAATTGGATCGGGGTAAGCAGGAAGACTCGCAGTGGGGGGTGAAACATTGGCGGGGTAATAATAACCTATGCAAAACTGAATACCTAGTGTATAGCATTCACCGTACAGCATAATTAACTGAGCACGCCACATCCCTTGGTAGAACTGCTACATACCCCCGTGGACCCTGGCTGTATCATATTGCGAAGACACAAAGGGCTAGAAGCGGGGACAAGTAGATCGAAGAAGCAAATGTGCCATCGGATACTGCAATCCATTGCATGTACTGTTCACATGTGCTATGTATTACTACTGTACTGCCGTGATAAATGATATGCTAGAGAACAGAAGAAACATATTTTCCTTTTTGTCGAGGTTGATATCACCCGCAGCTTTTAGTCCCATGCATCGCAAGAATGGGCTAGTGCACATTAGTTAACATCCAGCGGGGGCATCAATTCCACGCACGCACGGACTATGTACGCAACGCATTATATGATATCAATATATACACCCCCTCCATCTATCCCCGCTGCCCCCATGAGTAAGCCGGCCGGTATCGGGATAATATACCCCCTCCATCGTGTCTCTGTCCTCAGCAGATTCGCCATGCAGACATGAGGCTAACCCACAAATAAAAAGCGTACCAATCCGAGATGTAGATGTGCCGTGTGCAACCCAATATTCTCAGCCCCCTTCTCAAAATCTCTTGCAACTACCCAATGGGCTCAGCTAACGATAACTAGCTGAGGCCAATGTAGGGAATAGTTAGGCTGGGGAGAGATTCCCATCGCGAGTGACTGACTAACTCGAATACTAGTGCCGATCTAAAAGAGAAAAAAAAGCAAAGAAATGATAGTGGAGAGGCAAAAAACCAAATAGGTTGTCGTGGTGGGGATATGTTGCATGGGGATTGCTTTTGCCCTCTCTAGCAGCGACATATACCAGGCAAGGTCCTTTGCTTAGATCCTGAGATATGTACATCATAGAAGTGCCCCATAAGTCATAATTTCACTTTATCTGAAATTGCGGGGCGGGGGGGGGAAGGGACCTGGCGAGGCATGGTAGGCATGGTATAAGCGATCGGATAGGCGTTGACAGCGAGCCATACAGCGTACATCTGTGTTGACAAATGGCATTGACAACAGAAACGAGCAATAAAAAATGCAATGTGGAACAAGAGCAGAAAACGACCCCGGCCCGAGAATCAAATCTTTACAAGATAAAGGAAAAAGGAAATTGATGACAGAAGTAGTGATAGCTATTTGACCTTGCGGGGTGGTGTTTGGTAGTCGAGGGAGTGATAGCGACAATTGGGAATAACTCATGTACGCCCGAGCGCAAAAGGTAGCAAAGAAGCAAGTAGGAGTTGGTCACTTGAGTAGGTAGGGAGCCGAAACCAGCCGTCATAACGCATACCGATATCACCAAAAATTGTAAGGGCCCGTTGCTTGTCATCCAATCCCAGTAGTCGAGCCCCGCTCGAGTTCAATCACCCGCATCCTTTATCGGTACCTTGTATTTCCTCTGGAGGCTCCAACTTTCCTGGTCTCCTTGCTGGAGAACAACAACAACTGTAGTTTATTGCCTCTAGCGATACTGGACCCTGGATGCGCATGCTGTCACCGTGCAAATTCACGCCCTATCGCATACCCTCAATTGCAACTGTACGGCTAGCCAGCCCCTGGTCGCTGTGGTAGCTCCCAGTCAAGGACCCCAACTTTTTTCATGCCATGTCGGCATATCGGTACCCAAGGTTCACTCTTGAACTCCCTCAACTAAGGTAAGTATGAATGCACCTTGCAACTAGCCTGTTGGGCAAAACTCAATCGATTTAAAGCCGCTGTCGCTGATGTGTAACGTAAGTACTATGTCATAAGTGTGTTCTTTTTGATGCCCCCTCGTGGTTCCCCTGGTTTCAGACAGCCATTGGTTGTGGTATCGTTAGTAGGTAAACCAATGCGGGTGAGGACTTTGTTGACTCAAGGGTCCAACAAGATTTAGCCTTTCCTCGCCGTCTCGGACCCACCATAACAGGTGCATTGGAGGAGAAACCATCTGAAACGGGTATCGTGACTACCGCAAACCACAGCAAGGTGGAAGATTGCGGGAAGAAAAAAAGCTTCAAGACAAAAATAGTCCATGGATTCCACGCGACCGCATCACCAGCCTTCGTCCGATGTTTTTTTTCTTCCCAAGAAATCATCTAGCACACGACCAGAAAGTACACTCGTGCCATTTCATGTGAGGGGGGCTCTGAACCAGAATACACACCCTGGTAACTACCGTTCCACCGTGCCACCGTGCCACCGCGGGGGCTAGGTGTTGAGCTGCCGAGCATCCAGGCCATTTCGGAGGGGAGCGGAGCGGAGCGGAGCTCTCACCAGACAATTATCCGGAAAAATCTAATGAAATAATGTATGGAACCGCTCAATAAAATAAAATATCAAAGTATGAAAGGTTAACGGTAGGGGGGAGGAGCCCCAATGCAAGGGACAAGCAAGGACATACTGGATAGGGAGTGGTGTTGAAGAGCCGTAATGATGAAGCCAGCGTAGCGGGGCTCAAGAAATGGAGGAGTGGGGGAGGGGAAGAATTTAGAGGATGAGGAGGAAAGGAGGGGGGTGGGTGGGGAATACTGCGCGCAAGTCCTATGCTGCTAGGTACTAGGTAGGTGGTTGTTGGACGTGCAGCGGGCTGTTGTTGTTGGACCGGTCACCAACGTTAAACGACGTCAGCGAGGTAAGGATTGTGCTGGAAAAAAGAGGCAGTGTGAAAGGGGAAAAAAGAAGGGACAGGTTTTGGGGTGGCCGGGGGGAGGGGTGGGGAAGAATGCAATCAGGAAAACATGCGCACAACCACCCCGGCCGGGTGACCATGGGCAGATCTGCGGCGGTTATGATTTAGCTGAACCCATGGGTCACTATCAAAAAAAAATGGCAACGAAGTCAATGGATGTGGATGTTAATTAGGCTGGGTTGTCACAGCCCCTCGTAGATGTTAATAATCGCTATATTCTTTCCTTTGGACCCTTGATCATCTAAGCGACCGAACCGAAGTAAAAAATAGAGAAGCTCCAACAAGTCAAGTGGGTCAAACCCCGCGACCTGACCGCACTTCCATTAAAATGAATAGTCAAATATAAATATATGAACGCCCACATATATCCCACCCATGTCCCGATAAGTGCCCGATAAGTGCGCGCATGCCAATTCCCATACTAAATGAAAGAAGAGTCTCCATGATAATGATGACGCGGATAATTGATGATGAGTTATGATGATGGAAAATGATCGCCCGCCTTTCTCGGCTACATCCCAATGCTCCAGCCAATTCGCCGGACCATTTAAACGTTAAGACATAAGAAACATAAGAAACATGAGAGGGGACATCAAGTGGTCATGATGGTTAAAAAAAACAGACTGTGAACACCGATGCGAGTTGCAAGTTAAATGGAAAATACAGTTACCCAAATGACAAAAACCCATTTTCCCTGAATGCGAGTTGCAAGTGCTGTGCCAAAACAAAGGAGTTATGAGGACGCAGTAAAATAGAAAAACCCATAGAAAAACCCGATGTAAAAGTTAGAAACCGAAACCCTAGGAAGAGCTTGTGCTCGTGCAGAAAGGCATGTGTAGTGTTTTCGTTTTGGAATGGTGACTTTCGGTGGGGAACAGTCTAAGGAAGGTTTATCTGGTTTCTGGCTCGCAGAGTAAGGAAGGATCTATTGTGGAGGAATATATTGATGATCGGTTCATGTCGACTTGCCCTCGAGTTATGAATGCTGATTGTTTTCGGAGGTTCAGTTGCTGGAAAGGAAAAGTCAGCAATAGGATTCGGGTAGAAGGAAGCTAGTCTCGGGTACACACTCGACAAGAATCACATCGTCCACCAGGTGTGTTAACACGGCCGCGGCAGCCTCGGGGTTGATTTACACACGAGTACATTCTGAAGGCGTAAATTGTGGAAGAAAGAGCTGTTGGCAAAGTCCGAACTGTACAATAGCAGCAATGTCGACCGTAATGCTATTTATTCGGTGGTTGAGACGCAATTGTAGAGTGTCTTCAATTGGGGGCTCTGGTATGTGGTCCCAGTTGACTCTTTACAGTCGAGGTGTAGCGATGGACGACCTCCGGCAGGCAATTGATATCCCTTTAAAAGCTCCCAGCTAGGCGCAGTGGGGTATACAGTGGACTCTTTAATCCTTCTGGTTGAGGTATATTGCAACCGTAGATATGTCGATTGAATATTGCTCTGTGACTTGGATGATGAGAATGTGTGTGCTGTAGAGCTCAGTGTATGGTATTGGTAGCAGGTGTCGTCGATACCCGTGTCCGTGTCGGTGTCCGTGATGGTACTTGAGCACTGCAAGCGGGGTGTTGTTTAGCTTTAAGTCGGAGGTTGGTTTGACCTGTCGGGGGGGGGGGGGGTTGGTGGTAGATATTTATCTACGAGTGGGAGATCGAGCATAAATATTAGTGTGGGCAAGGCGGAGAGTTGATGCCAGTGCGAAACGCTCCTACGGGCTATGGCGCTGGGTACGGGGGTGCCCAGAAACCAGCGTATGAGGCGGACATATAGGCAGCGTATGTAATGTGTAGAGGTTCGGGCCAGCTAAATGGGTGACTGGGTTCAAACTA
>Ga0307514_10003299_pt1 | contig 15667 bp, 27 predicted proteins | sample 16_EM_MG_FD_203088 | JGI IMG/M metagenome (GOLD analysis project Ga0307514, IMG submission 203088) | Populus trichocarpa ectomycorrhiza microbial communities from riparian zone in the Pacific Northwest, United States - 16_EM | ecosystem: Host-associated > Plants > Roots > Unclassified | place...
TTCAAGGAGCCTTTACACGCAACTCATCTATGTAACAAACGAGTGAGGCAAGTGAAGATCATCCAGGGTCTCTGTTTCACCTCCTCAGGCATGAACCCATGGAGGCAGGCCCCTACACACTGTCCGCGTGGTAGCAACCGGAGTGCCGGGTCATCAAAACTGCGCGAGAGCCCGAGCTTGCGTCATACGAAAATACTTGATTTTTATCATGGAAGACAACGAAGGGAATTCCAGTGTCCATGGTATGATTTAAGTTATTAAGCGAACAGGTAAGTAGAGTGTCGAACGTAGGGTAACAATGGTCCGGGGTACACCAGACGATTTGTGCCATAGTAGATTGGTCTAAGCGAGGACAGCACCGACGAGTGCAAGCCCAGCAATGAAACCAGTCTGAACAGTGAGGCCCATAGCACCGCCACTGTTTCCACCGCTGCTTCCAGTCCCGGAGGAGGAAGGGGAAGTACCGCTGAGATACACAAGTCAGCCGGAGAGAGGAGGAAACCTGGAACACAAAACTTACGTGGAAGTGGAGGAGGAAACGGAAGAAGAGAAGGCCGTCGTGGTACCGGTGATGTTGAATTGTTGGGATTGGGAGAGAATGTTGATTCCGGTGGTGGTGCGCTGAACCAAGTTAACTTGGAAACCAACGCCAGTTGGCCAGCCGGTCGAAGGACCGTCCACGGTGGTAGAACTGGAGGAGGTGAGAACGTTTTCTTTCAAGGTGACGTTGACGTTCGGGGTTGATTGCTGCAGAGAACAAAGCAACGGTGCGCAAAAAGCGCGGTCAACGGGTGAGCGGGCATGTCCGTCGAGCAGGTACGATGGGAACAAACCATGTTGACCAAGACGATGGTGAAGTTGCTGGGGTCAGTAGTGACGGCATTCCAAGCAATATCTTGCGCTCTCTTGGTAGCATCCCAAGATGTACCTTGGGTGGGGTTGGTGACGGTCAAGGCGTATGCGGTAGCGGCAAGGAGGAGGGTGGTGGAAAGGACGGAGAAGGGACGCATTGTTTCGACTGGAAGGAAGAGAGAAAGGGCAAGGAGGTATGGGGAGAAAGTGAGGACTACGTTGGGTTTTTCAAGGGTTCGGGAGACCGATCAGTGGAAGGCGGCGGACATAATCCGTCGGCAGCTGGGGATTCTGCGGCAAACACGGCTCCCCCTAACTTGGGCGGCCGTCCCAATTATGGAAATCGGACAGTCAGCAGCGCAAGCAACGAGAGTGAAGCGGTGGTTTCCATCTGTTTCGTACAGTATACTTACATAGTGTGTGAATGAGAGACACATGGCACTCTCCGCCTGAACGGGTCACAATGATCCGGGTTCGCAACACACCCGGTCCGACCTTGGCTCCTGCCCATGATCACCTTCACACCGCTTTCGGGCTCAGCGCATTCTCAAAATACTTCCCCTCTCGCTTATCTCCTCCAGGTCGACGATGTACGCATCCTCTTAGACTGCGGCTCACCCGACTGGGGACCGGAACCCTCCTTCTCGACCGAAAACTATCAGAATTACTGCCAATCCATCAAACAGTGCGTCTCCATATTCCAGCGCGTTCTATATTCACCTTGACCTGTGCTCCCAACTCAAAGCATCGCCTCAACCATCGACCTTGTCCTCCTTTCGCACGGAGATCTTCACCATGCCGGTCTATTTCCGTACGCGTTCTGCAGATGGGGTCTCAGGGCCCCATGTTACAGCACCCTCCCCGTCCAAGCCACGGCCCGTATCGCCGTCACAGAGGACGTGGAAGGGCTGAGAGATGAGCAAGAGATGGACGACAGCGATATGGGAGGTGACACCACCGATCCATCTCCCCAGGAGACCGAACCAATCCAAACCGGAAACTCCGGTGACCAACCGATGGAAGAGCTCAAACCACCCACCAAAGCACAAAAGCGCAAGTTCGTGGCGACTATACACGAAGTGAACGAAGCATTTGATTCCGTCAATACCTTGAGATATTCACAGCCAACCCACCTTCAGGGTGCGTTCCCTTCCTCTCAACCATCATGATACACACCACTTACCGACCACACAGGCAAGTGTCAAGGCCTCACTATCACCCCATTCAGCGCCGGTCACACCCTTGGCGGTGCTATCTGGAAAATCCGCTCTCCGTCTGCTGGAACCATCGTCTATGCTGTGAACCTAAACCACATGAAGGAACGACATCTGGATGGAACGATTCTCCTTCGGCCTGGTGGAGGCTCCGGCGTTTTCGAACCCCTTCTCCGACCCGACTTGTTGATTACAGATGCTGAGAGGGCTTCTTCCGTCAGCAGCCGAAGAAAAGACAGAGATGCTGCGCTCTTAGGTACAACAGCTTATGAATCAATGTAGAAGCAAACTAACAACTTGCTAACCTCAGACTGCGTAACCGCGACACTCTCCTCTCGCCACTCCCTTCTCCTCCCATGCGACTCCAGTACTCGCGTACTCGAGCTTCTCGTCCTTCTCGACCAACATTGGAACTACTCCCGCCTAAAATACCCAATCTGTCTCCTCTCACGCACAGGTGAAGAAATGCTGACATTTGTACGGAGTATGATGGAGTGGTTAGGTGGAACGGTGAGCAAAGAGGATGTGGGAATGGATGGTTCTAGGCCCCCAGGAAAAGGCGGAAAGCGGAAAAGGGATGATCATGATGATGAAGCCATTGGTGCATTTGCTCTCAGGTTCAAACACTTGGAATTTTATACCAGCCCCGCCGCCCTTCTTGCGAAACACTCATCCAAGGACGCGAAACTCATCCTCGCAGTCCCCGCCTCTCTTTCCCATGGACCATCGAGGGCACTTTTTGCCGATTTTGCCTCTATCCCCGGGAACGTCGTCCTGCTGACCCAAAGAGGTCCAGAGGGGAGCCTCGGAAGGATCCTCTTTGATAAATGGAACGACTCTCAACGAGCGGATGACAAGTGGGACAAGGGAAAAATCGGTAGCAACATCATGTTGGACGGGAACATGGTCCTCCAGGTGAGCACCTTATGACTTCTCGTAAAAAAAATTCTAAACAGCGAGGCCTGGTTGAATCAGGTGTATGCCAAAGTCCCGCTCCAAGGTACCGAGCTCGATGAATTTCTCCAAAAAGAACGGCAAGAGAAAGAGAAGGAAGCTGCCCATAAGGCCGTCCAAGAACGAAAGGAGAGGATGCTCGAGGCTGACGAAGGTGATGACGATGATTCTGATATCGACGACGACAGCGACGAAGAAAACGAGGTTGAGATGCAACTTGCTGATGATATGGATATGGACGAAGATGGAAAACCGGACAGCAAACTCTCGTGGAAAAAGAAATCGTCAGGCCCTGGGGGTGCCGGAGGCTTAGGTGCCTCAGACGAGTGGGACGTGGCTGGAGAAGACGGGACACTCTCGAAACACCTTTCCTTCGATATCTACCTCAAGGGGAATGTCTCCAGGTCTACCTCATTCTTCAAGTCTGCTGATGGCCAGATGAGTCAGAGGTTCAGGATGTTCCCATATATCGAGAAGAAGAGAAGGGTGGACGAGTATGGAGAGACCATCGATGTCGCCCTGTGGTTAAGGAGGGACAAGGTTTTCCAGCATGAACGACTGGACGAGGAGAAGGAGAAGAAGAGAGTTATAGACGAAGATGCAAGAGTATGAGTTCCCATATGGTCTGTCGACCTGGTTTGCTATCGGTTTAACTCTATTCCATTTCTAGAACACGCCACGGGAACCTCCTTCGAAATTTATCACCTCTACGGTGGATGTACAGATGGCTTGCAGGCTCTTGTTTGTGGACCTAGAAGGTCTGAACGATGGTCGGGCGGTGAAGACAATCGTCCCTCAGATCCACCCTCGCAAAATGGTAAGGGATCTCCATCCCCTGTAACCGGTCGTCTGACCCCTTTCAGATCATTGTTCATGCCACTCCAGACGCAACAAACGCTCTGATTCAAAGTTGCGGAGACATCAGGGCCATGACGAAAGACATCTACGCTCCCTCTCAGGATGAGACCATACAGATTGGCCAACAGACCAACACGTTCTCGATCTCATTGAGTGACGATGTGTTGGCGTCTATCAAGATGTCTAGGGTCAGCATCTTTTCCGTGTTATCACCCATAATGTTACCGTATTCACCGTTCTCATTACCCGTTAGTTTGAGGATAATGAGATTGGATTCATTACCGGTCGAGTGACAAACCTCGCAACATCTGTCGTCCCCGTTCTTGAACCGCACACTCCCTCTCCAAAAACGGAGACACCAACTCAGGTGGCGCCCACTCTTTCCGCCCGCCGTGCCCTTGGTGCTCGACCCCCTGCAGAGTTACCAAAGTCCATGATGATTGGGGACCTCAAGCTCACAACCCTTAAAGCTCGATTAGCTGCCGTCGGTGTCCAGGCAGAACTTGTTGGAGAGGGTGTGCTTATCTGTGGCGCGATGGAGATCCCTGGCAGAAGGCTCGGTGCTGGTGCCAGCGTTGCACAGAGTGATTTAGACAAGAATGTCGCGGTGAGGAAGACTGCGCGGGGCAAGGTCGAGATTGAGGGGACTGTGTCGGATATATATTACATTGTCAGAAGGGAGGTGTACAATATGTATGCAGTAGTCGCCGCCTAATATCAGTAATCGAGTACCTAATGCCACCTCGTCCTTCTCTCCGTAATGGCGCAAGGTCGGTCATACGGTTGGTTCTACGAGCGAGTCTGGTTGTATACAAAGGGGATATAGGATACACACAGCAAATCAGATAAAGCACGACATCGCTCTATCGTTCATTCACGTCGCAGGCCTCAACGCCCTCAATCTCTCAGCCAGCTGTGCGTCCTCCTCTCCAACCACGGTGCGTTCCTTGGCGGAAACGTCAGGCAACTTCTGCACGTCTTTGGAAGCGAGGTCGTGCTCGAGTTCTATGTTGGCCTCTTCTGCCATCCGCTTCATAAGCTGGTCCACTTGATCTTGAGGCGTGGATGTCGCGGTGGTTGATGACATCGCCTCCTCCATATAACTGGTTTGGACATCGAGATCTGAGAATTGTGACTCGAACTTGTCCATGACGAGAGAGATCTGGTCACGACGTCAAGAGATATTGGGCAGCGGGACAAGGGAGTGAGCGCACCCTATCTAGATTCATGCTCTCCATTGCCCTATCCATCCCGCGTACAACGGAAGTCATGTTGCCCGTCACTTGACGCATCGTCACGGCAGTTTCCACCCGACTTGCGACGGCATCTATCCGACTCGACAAACGAAGCAGGTTGAGAGCTTCAGACTTCTTCCGGATCGCATTCGAAGCGTAGATCCGAGCCCCGTCGCTGTTACCCTGCTGAAGTGCCTAGAAGCGATCCTAGTTTGAGCACCGATGTAGCTCTTGTAGTTGTGAGCGAGACACAACCTTTTTGAGACGAGATTTCTCCGCGGTTTCGTCCTTTTGCGCCTTCTTCGCTTGTCGGTTGAGGGTTTTAGCAGTGAACTGGGGAAGGATGAGAAAATGAGTGTGGTCCGGAGGTCATGCTGCGACGAGAGTAGGAGGACCTTGAGCTGGAAAAGTGTTTCTACGTAGGGTCAGTCATTGATCTGAGAACAGACAAGCCGAAGGCGAGTGCTCACTATCTAAGTTGCTCATGTCTGCGGGTCGTGGTTGGATGGGAGAGAGATGCTGCGTCGATCATTCGCGCCACACGGATTTGGACATGGACCACGCCGTCGATCCCTCTGTCCAACAACATCTCAATGTTTCCAACTTCGAAGTACACATCCCGCATCCTCAACCTTGCGACCGCCAGCTGACTCTAGCGTGCGCAGGGAAAATTTGAAGTCAAGGACTTTGTTGCCTCCATTTCGGAGAAGCTGATCTCTCAGTCCAAAGCCAGCTCTGGACGTGAGTCTCTTATAATCTGTTTCAATGGCCCAAGGTGAACTCGGGTTGACATCGAGTCAGCCTTCAATCCCACACCTTTTATTCGATCCTTCGAGGTCGCAGTCGACCAACTCATCCAGATCCGGAAGGATGTCCAAGCCAAGACGGAGCAAATGGAGAAAAACGTCCGCGTGACTGAAAGAGAGTATTCCAAAAAGATGCAGGATTTGAACAGAGGTTTCGAAGTGTGTGTGTCGTAAACCAGAGCGCTCAACACTCACTTGCCGTAGTCAGTGGGGCAGTCATTCTCCACCATGGAAACCAAGATGAACGAGGTCGGTCGCACCGCAGTGCGGATAGGTGTGTCCCAGCTCCTATTCGGAAGGTATCTATACCTGACTCTCAGCAAGGCGAGCAGCTTGAATCCGTTCATCAACATCGCGAACGGGCAAAGGCAGCGTACGATCTCATAGACTACTACAATCAGTTCTCGCGGGACGATATATCTCGACTCGACTCGTTGAAGAAGGAAGGAAAGGAAGGCCGCCGTCAGGTTGCTGTCGTTCTGCGGCGGCTCGTGATTGTCGCAAAGGAAGTTGATCTCCCCTACGCTGAGAAGGTAACTCAACCGCCATCCTATAAGTGCCGTTCGATGACCAGTGACCCATTCAGACTCGAGAGGCGATTGACAAGTACTGTGAAACATTTGAGAAGGATATCCTAAATTTGTTCGACCGCGCATATCGCAAAGGTGACCCGAAAATGATGCACGTACGGGGCTGTGTTCCTTTGCCACAATTCTATCCTCACCATCTATTCTTTTCCTCAGCATTGTGCGCAAACACTGCAGGATTTCAACGGAGGAGCCTCCTGCGTCCAGGTATACGTGAACCAACACGACTTCTTCATCAACAGAGTGCAGCATCGCACGGTTGATAATGATGACCCTATGTTTGTGCTTCCCATCACCGCTCGCACAGACACTCACAGCACTCATCCAGATGGGTTACATTACCTGACGCGGATGCTCTTGCGCCAAAGAGCGAGTCCGGTCTCTCAGATCTTTTCGCGGAAATTCGTACAACTGTTGGGCAGGAGGCTCAAATAGTTCAAGCTGTGTTCCCCAATCCCGCTGTTGTAATGCAAGTTTTTCTACAGCGAGTATTCGCTCAATCGGTAGCGGGGCCGAGTATTGCTCCTGTTCTTTCCCACTGATGAATGACCATTCACAGATACAACAACACCTTGAACAGCTCCTCAACCGCACCTCATCTTCATCTGACCTCGCCTTCCTCCGGATCTTACAACTCGTTCATCACCAAACATCCATACTTGTTGAAGACCTGAAGGCTTACGAGCTCCCCACCTTCGCACCACGGTCACCGACAGATTCTGATATAAAAAAGTCCTTCAACCTCTCCCTCCCAGTGGTTGGATACACTCCTGCAATATCTGCGTCAATCACGACTCTATTGGAGACCGTACTGGAGGAGCTATTTGTGCCGTACACCGAAGGTCAAAGGTATATTGAGAAGGAGAGCAAGAGTCTGGGTGATTTGTATGCTGGGCATTTGGCTGCCTTCACTCGATATCACGTACGCTCCATGACCTATAGCCTCAAACTAATCCCAACAAACTTGACCAACTTAAGGAACGCTCGCAAAAAGCAAAATCTTCGATGCTGAGTGGGGTGGTCAACCGTCTCGGTGCCGCGGCTACCCAGACATCCAGCTCCGGCTCCCTCACGACTTCCGCTCAAGCTGCGGCAGCGTTCATGCGGTTTGGAGGTATCACCGCGGAGAAAAAACCGGATAATCCCAATGAGGAACTGGTAAGAGAGGAAGACGGGCAGTTGACGTTGGATGCGGCGGAAAAGATGCTGAAATGGCATGCAGAGGCGATTGGGAGGTGTGTTGAGCTAACAGCCCCTCACGACGTGTAAGCGGTGCCTAATCCGCAGAGTTCCTGGGGTTAATATCTTGAGATCGCTAGGCCGAAACATACGTTCGCTCTATTGAAGGTATTGGCGGAAGCCATTGGGGCATCGTACATCGAAATCTCCCTGGAAACGTGCGTGATTCTTTCTTCCTTTTCTTCGATCAACGGTCCATCTCGTTCCCAGGTCCACAGCTGCGCTTGCGAATGCCGACCAGAAGAACCAACCTTCTCTGCAGCCTCTACAAGTCCTGCATTCCGTTGACCTCATCTGTCATCTGTGGCAACAGTACGTGACGGATGCAATTTTCCCGTTAGCCAGTACATCCGTTACAGTTAGGAGGGACATGGTTGTATTCAACAACCAGACAGTCAGTCGAATTGAGGGAGCTGCGAACACATTCTTGCAAAGAATGATCGACTGTAAGTTTTCGCTTTCCCGTCTCCGTTTCCTTGGGCCTATAACTCATCCACGATCAGCAATCGTCACTTGGCTTTCTGCACAGCTGTCCAAACAAAAGAAGAACGACTTCGCGCCTCGAAACGAGGACCTCTCATTCGCGCGGGTCAATACCGAACCCTGCGTTGCGTGCTGTGAGTTATTGGAGAAGGTATGGGACGGTGCAAGAGAGTGTTTGAGTGGAAAGAATCTGGAGGTCCTGTTGACCGAAGTTGGGGTGGCTTTCCACAGGTCAGTCGGTTGTCGGGCAGAGTTTCTCTCCAGCACTGACGTACTTGTCCAGTCTCTTGCTTGACCATCTCAGGAAATTCCCAGTAAATGCCACAGGAGGATTGATGCTTGCCAAGTAGGGCTACGCTTCTCATTCCAGATCCGTTTGAAGCTCACCACCTTGAAGGGATCTTAAATCCTACCAAGACACAGTGGCGACTCTGCGGATTCCTTCCCTCTCCGAGCGGTTCGAATTTATTCGCCAGCTCGGAAACGTCTTCCTCATCCAACCCGAGATTCTCAAGTCATACATCACAGAGGGCTATCTCGGTCGGATCGATGCGTCCCTCCTCCGACCATACCTATGCCAACGAGCTGATTGGGCGCAATTTGGGAGCAAGTTCTATGAGGAGGACGATACCCTTGGTGAGCTTGTTCCTCCCGACTCTAGGGATTCTGGGGCGGGTGGCAAGGGGGGTACGGTGGGGAACTTGAAGGATCGACTTGGGATGGGCAGGTTGAGTATGATGGTTCGGGATCTAGAGTCGTTGAGATTAAGCGGGGAGGGTGGTGGGATGAGCATGGTGATGGCTAACTTTCCCGCTGGGTTCTCCTCGAATTTCAATCTATCGTCGAAGAGGACTAGTCGGTATAGCGATTCCTAGTTGAATCTTGTTTCCCATCGTGAACCTGCTGTAGCGCTATGCATGACCATGTGCCAACTACAGGGTGAATGGTTTAGTTTTTCACGGCAAGTGAGCTTCTTCACCTGATGCTGCCCCCGGGAGGTGGTTTTCCCAAAGCGATTTCAGATATTATGTCACATTATCCACCGTTTACTTAAAGACGGCGTTCGGGGGAAAGGTACAGCCTACCTCTATGTGGCTATACGTAGCGAATCCATATATAGACCACCCAGCTTGACGTATAACGTGAACGGCTCATGACGTGTATTGTGTAAAGTACTGACATATAGGCATCCAATTGTCCACCATGAGAGACCTCGGTCCGGCTCATCGCTTTTAACGACCAACGATCCACTCAACAACAACGGACTTATCGATCCAGAACGTCGACCACTCGCTGACCGATGACCGACACCGCTAGCAAACGGCCCTCCGCACTTTTGTCTCGCGTGCCCTGGAAACTTCCGGTGGCCAGCAAAGCGGAGGGAATCTACATCGATCTCCAGGATGGGAAGAGGCTAATCGACGCCGTCGGTATGGTCGTTCCCATCTATTGTTTCGACTGTAATCCAGATTTTCGACTTGCAGGTGGTGCTGCCGTAGCTTGCATTGGAAATGGCCATCCGGTTGTGAAACAGGCGATCATGGATCAGGTCGATAAACTGTCCTGTGAGCTTGCTTAGAGGCGCCTCCTGAACGTTTCTCACTCGGATACCTTCTCAGATGTGTACAACATGCAACTCTCCAACGAGCCTGCCGAGGAACTCGCTCAGTTTCTCATAAGTGAGAGCAACGGTGCTTTCACCCTGTGCGGCTTTGTTTGTGGAGGTAATTCGAGAGAGACCGGCTCCTGGAGCGTACCCCCGATACGTTGATGATTCGACAGGTTCCGAGGCCATGGAAGCCGTTATCAAGCTTGCCCGACAGTACTGGTTCGAGAAGAAGCAGCCGCAGCGTAAGAACTTCATCGCCAGACACCTTTCATTCCACGGAAACACCGTCGCCACCCTTTCACTCGCCCATAATGCCGCTCGGCGTGCTCCATACGAAGCCATCCTAGATCACGATAACTTCTTCCACGTATCTCCTGCCTACTACAAAAGGTTTGGAAACAAAGGGGAGTCGGAGGAGGAATACGTTCAACGCCTGGCCAAAGAATTAGATGCCAAGATCTTGGAATTGGGGCCAGAGACGGTGGCGGGCTTTGTTGCGGAAACTGTTGTCGGCGCTACCACTGGTGCCCTTCCTGCGCCAAACGGTTATTTCAAGGCCATGAGGGAAGTGTGCGACAAGTACGGTGTGCTCTTCATCCTCGATGAGGTCATGAGCGGCATGGGTCGTAGGTCCCTCTGACCTACTGTGCGTCACTTGACGAGCGACTCACACTGGCAATCTGGAAGGTATGGGCACCCTACATGCATGGGAGAGTTTTGGAGACAACACACCTCCGGACATCCAAGCTGTCGCGAAAGGTCTAGGAGGGGGGTTGGTCATTTTCCTCACCCCTTTCTATCGATGACAAGTTGACCTGACGTGCAGGTACGCTACCATTGGTGCCATTTTGATGTCGAAGAAGGTCGCCGATGACATTCGAGATGAAGGAGGGTTCTGGAAACATGGCCATACTTATCAGGCGCGTCTTTTTTTCACCGAGAGCGCCCTCTCCGATTTTCATCAGGCCGATTATATAGGCTCATCCAATTGCTTGCGCTGCGTCTTTGGCCGTTCAAAAGGTCATCAAGACGGATAGACTCCTAGAGCAGTGTCGCGCTCGAGGACAATATCTCTATTCTTTGTTGACAGAACGTTTGCTGGCACCCAATTCTATCACTGCGCCGGTGACATTTGACATCCGAGGAGGAGGGTATGCATCCCAGTTCATTGGGGAGTCCTGGCTGATTTGTTCTACCGTCTCGTTAGGTTATTCTGGGGCATCGAGTTCGACTTTGAGTCACAGGAAGCGAAACGATACGACCTGAAAGACAAAATTTTTGCCCTCTTGGTCCAGGAACGTTGCTTCTCGAATGGTCTAGTAATCATGGCCTTTGGTGGTTGCGCAAACTTGGAGGGGACGAGGGGTGACCACTGTCTGTTGTCTCCGGCGTATACGGTGACAACAGAAGAACTAGATAAGATTGTGGACACATTTGTGAGAAGCGTGGGGGAAGTCCTAGCAGAACATGTATCGGCACAAGACCGCGTCTAACGTGTACTGGGGGTATCAGAACGCAGAGGACAGTCGGTGGTAGGCTCTAAAGTCATCATTACGTCATTATCTCATCCTCCAGTATACTCATACGATTTGTGCAACGGGTGCCTGCCGCGAGTTACTTGGACTCTTGATCTCGCAAAACATGGCCGAAGGCGGGTGCCGCCGATGACTTCAAGTTTTTCTCCACCGTAAACTTCTGGTGCTACAAGAGACTCCTTCAGCTGATCTGGCGGTAGTGATGAACTGGAGGATGGCATTGTGTTGGAGTGATCTATTTGACACACGGGACGAATATATGTGAGCATTTTTTTCACCTCTAAAGAGGGCCAAAGGCGAAATAATGCTGGGCAAGACCGCGCATCGCAAAGAGATGTGCTCAGTCGCCGTCATCCTCGTCTGTAGGAGAGGGTGGTGCGGCCTCGTATCTCTGCTTCGCAGCCTGCATAATAACATCTTGACCACGCTTAGTCCGCTTTGGCGGATTTCCAATATAATAGTCTCGCGTCAAGCTGGAGACTTCGTCTCCACTCAAATCGGGGTCCGGACTCGTAGGTCTGCGGTTCTGGACCAAGGCGACCTGACGGAAAGTGTATGGTATCAGTCGGGGTCTCCGGGCATGCGGCGTTCCTACAGGATGTACCTGGTCAAGGAAGATATGGGCTACACAATTCCCAGGATCGATTGTGATCACACGGTTGAAGTGGGCCTTGGCTTCTTCAAGGAGGCTCTCGGGCGATTTGTGATTTTTCCGACTGTCGGGATCTTGAGACATGTAAAGGCAGATCGATCCAGCGTAAGTGTGAAGGACGGGATTGTCCTGGTATGGAAACGACGGAAGATACCTGGTAACGGAACACGTGAGAGTGGTCGGGCGTGATGAAGATTGAGGGCCACACACAGTTCGATCTCATCTAGGGCTTCTTTGTAACGACCGTTCTGGACAAGTACTTGTAGGACCTCATTCAACAATTCTTCTCGCTACGGAATTGATTGAGTCATGATGCAGACCGGTAACGAACAGCTCACCCGAGTGGGGTCTTGAAGCATTAATGAACGCAACTGGTCAACCTGGCCGAGGAAAAAGGCGTCGTCCCTGTCTGGGTCATGAGCATTGAGCATATATATCGCCAGGGACCAAGAGGCCTTCCAGTCGAACTCCTTGCATCTTAACAAGATCCTAAATGCTTTCCTTGCCCGCCGAACGTCCCCTAAACATAGAGAATGCATGCAGACGTCGTAAACCCGACGAATCGCGACCTTCCTTGCGGAGTCTGCGCTCCTGAGGTTGAGGAGAGAGAATAAGAATTTGTGGTTTCGATCTGGAAGCGAGCTCATAGTGTAGAGGAAGGATAAGCAACCCAAGAGTGGGAGTTTTCAGGAGAAACAGACGACACGTTTGAAAGGTGGTGATGTTGGCGGATTGCTATGACGTATTGGTAGTAAGTCACTTTCTGTCGGGGTATACACGAAATGCAAATCCACACAGTTGAATCTTCTCCCCAACGATACTCAAAAACCCTCCATGTCGCCTGACGTCGCTCCCAACTGATTCTGTCATACTGGGGCCTGGGGTGCTCACCCATGATCTCGATCACATTGGCATCTTCTGCTGTTGCCCTCGTAATGGACGACGACGTGTTTGGGACGTCCATCTGGAGCACTCCATCCGACCCTCCTGCAACCACCACAACTCAGTTATCGACATCGACGACCCTGCCGTTACCCCCACAATCCCCCAGCGACTTTGCAGATTCTCGGGACCAGTTCGATGATTTTGACAACTTCGGGCCTCCCACAGAGACTGCTGACCAGAGAGGAGTAGATGATGTTGACTTTGGAGATTTCGGAGATTTTGGAGATTCAGAGATTGTAGAAGAGGGCACCATAACTGATGGGTTTGGGTTCGAGCAGTCACCGGCGCTGGCGCCCGTCTTCCCCCTTCAACTAGATCCGATGCCGGACAAAGGCGAATTAAGAAGGCAAGTCAACGAGCTTCTCGGACCAGTGGTCGGACCAGTCAACTGGAACCTTATCACGGACGAGCCAATACGGGAGAGGGAAGGAACAGATCAGATACTGGTCACCCCAGAGAGGTGGATTATAACCGATCTCACTTTCTAAATACGAGCTAATCCGGTGGTAATTATCAGCAAGGAGGTGTTCCGGGCGTATACCCCCGCCTCAACTCCGCAAATACAGCCAGTAAACTGGATTCGGTCACGGACAAGAAGGCAGCACTTGATATCACTCGGTATCCCAATCAACCTTGACGAGGTTCTCCCACGCACTCTGGAAAGAATCCCCGCATTGCAGATTTCAACACGTCCCAGCTCCGCTCCCCCAGGTCCCCGTCAGTCTCGACAGGGTTCAAGGGTTGGCAGTCGCGCGGGAAGCCCGGAGAGGAAGTCGCGAGGGGCTGCTACAAATGGGCTGCGGTTGGGTCCTAAACCTGCTTTGGACAGCCAGACTATTAGTGGACTCTTGAACCTCTCTCCAGGTACTTGTCGTCGATACACAATGCTGAATGTTAGCCTTGACCCGCTTGCCAGAACAAATGTCGCTGTCGCCGCTTTCAACGCTTGAAGGGCACAGGGCGAACCTCAGGCTCCAGACTGCGAGCGTATCAACACTACTAACTTACCTCTTGCAAGCCCGAGATGCTTTGCAGCAGGACTCTGAGGTGTTTAACAAGCAGATTGGGGAGCTGATTCTGGAGGCACAAAAGATGAAGACGACTAACAAAGGAGGGCCGCCATCCAGGCGCGGGACTGGCATTTGACGCTTAATATAGTGCGCCTCTGTGCTTTCACACCTGTATTGATAGTAGCGGCCGCCTAACACTGTATTTTCTTTCTGCAGTGACGACGAGTGAACCATGGGAAACGTATCACAATGTTCTTCGTTGCGTCAATCTGGAGATGGGGATGGTCAACGAAATTGCTCACCACCCAATTCCAAACAATCCATCGAGAGGGAGGTGAAAATATTCCATAGGGTCGCCCCAGACCGATTCCTCCGGATCCGCTTGTAAGGACGCTATGCCTGTACCTCTTTGTGGGTTAGGAGGCCCATCCCCGACTCCGAATGGAGGAGGGTTTGTGCGTGATGAAACGTACCGACCCCTGTTTCCCTTCAACCCCCACAATTATACGGCACGTACAGTAACAGACACAGTTCATTTGCCACATACGTATACACTGTCTCATGGAGGGGGAACATCAGATCCTTGATCATAGCTACCCTGCCTCGTTTCTCTCTAACGACAATGGGTTCCTTGCGCGTTTGCCGCTCCTTTCCAACAACGTCCTCATCAAGAATGATCTTGCGCAACAAAAGAACAAACCCAGAACTTCTGCGATGCGTAACTCCGTCTACCAGCCATCAGACACTTGAGTTACCGTTGATTTGCCAGTTTATTCACAATCGGTATGGGACTACGGTTGCGTCCCAACTATTGTGCTCATCAACCCGTTGGAACCCCCCTGAAGTGGCGAATGACAGTATTTACTACTCCCCATGGGCCCGCACTCCGGTCACTCAACTCGAATCACGTCGACGTCTTACGAAGATCGATGGCGGAATAATAAAAACTTGCTGTGATCTTTACCTCGCGCCGAACACGATCTAGGGCCCGCTCATTGTACCTACTGAGCCTCTCAAACGTAGACTTCGCGAAGGAATATGTTGCCCTCGTTCCACAGAGTTTTCCAGATTCCACCCTACCCCGTGATCTTAGTAAGCTTAGATCCGGGGATCGAAGCAACAACGACACGTGAGAACCTTACAGCGAATTTCACCCAACGACCAACATGGATCCTGGGCAGGGTCTGAAATCGGTCAAAGTCGAGCTACCCCAGGTGGAACAATCCGTGCAGCTCAAGGAGGCACGTAGGTTTGTCCACCGTCGTCGCGCAATCGCCATAGGTGTCTTCACCGGAGTTGTGCTGTGGTTTGTGCACAAACGACACGCGTTTACTCCCGAACCTTGGTTAGATGACCACCCCGACCTCCTCAAATACGGTAAACCCGATTCACTCTCCGGCAAAGAAACCGAAGAATTGTTTCTGTAATCCTCTCCCCTTCCCGATCCTCCTGTCTGCCTCCGTCTAATCTGTCTCCGTTTCTGCGCCATAGAACTGTACCGAACCCCGCAAGCGCCATCGCATTTTCCAGGAAGTACACCGCCAAACCGCATCTGGCTGGCTCCAAGACAGACTATGATACCGCCGTCGGCGTTCTCGAGGCCACTCAAAAACACCTCGGAATCACACCACCCGACCAAATGCCTACCTACTCCGCAGGAACTCCTGACTCTCGCAACGCCACGCTCA
>Ga0307514_10003300_pt1 | contig 15663 bp, 14 predicted proteins | sample 16_EM_MG_FD_203088 | JGI IMG/M metagenome (GOLD analysis project Ga0307514, IMG submission 203088) | Populus trichocarpa ectomycorrhiza microbial communities from riparian zone in the Pacific Northwest, United States - 16_EM | ecosystem: Host-associated > Plants > Roots > Unclassified | place...
GGAATGGCCGTTTCATAGGGTCGATGATCTCGGAACTCGACTGGAAGGAAGACTTCCTATCTTTCTCGATGAGTTCTCTCTCTGCGGGATTAACGGGCTCGAGGAGGCTAGCGAGGTGGTTCGGATGCGTCAGGGCATAGTTGAGGTGTTGGAGCAGGGCCAATGCGTGGGTCGTGAACACCCTCAGTATCCTCGCCACGCTTTCGTTCGGTCGTGTCATCAACGGCAGATTTCTGGCAATCGCAGCGAAGAGATTGACAACCTGTTCCAGCTCTTCGAGGTAAGGCAGAGTCAGCGGATCGCCAAAACTCCACGACAAAGCACGCAAAAGTTGATCCCCATACAACTGCACGAAGCCGCTGACCTCATTATTGAAATGGGTCTGCCGTCCCAGGGCTGAGGTGACGCCGGATACAACAGCCAACATCGAACAGTATGCCTTGTGAGCGGGACTTCTATCTCCTGGGAGTTCGGGTATGGTAACGTCGATCGAACCGGATCTGATGGCATCGCTGATGGTATTTTCTCCGTACGCCAGTAAAACCCCCTCGCTAGCCAGTCGCTCAGCAGCGGAAGGAATGCTTGCAAGCGCCATGTGGAAGGTGAGGATGTGTGGGGCATACAATGGCTGTCTTCGGGCCCGAAGAAGGTGAAGGTCGGACAGTCCAACCAGATCCGCCCGCGCGAAGAGCTGTAAGCTCGCCCCAATTACGTTGGTCTCCTGACACTTGGTCAACCACACCGTCGGGGAAAGGTTCACATCTAGTCGTGTGCACTGCTCAAAGACAGCAACGAGGAACTCCAGATCTTGGTCCAGGTCCGGGTCAAATCGCGTCAGTGCAGACTCAAGGCAGACGCGCAGGGCGTCGATGACAAGGTTAAGTGATGAGTCGAGGAAGGCACCAACGTCGAGCCGTTGTTCTGCGGAGAGTGCTTTCCTGCGGCGGTAGAGCGATCTTGAGTGACGAGCACAAAAGTACATGATCTGGAGAAGAGTTCGGTGGAAAGGGATAGTGAGATGTCCGAGGAACGATTTGGCAGGCGGTTGTGTCTCGCTGAGGATGATACCGCGAACGTTTCCAACGAGTGAAATGAAGGATTGGATCTCCGCCTTGGTGTCATCCGACGAGAACCAAGCCAACTCCAGCAGAGCTAGGAGGAGGCTCAAACGTTCCTCGTAAATGGTGGCCATCATCTCTCCAGAGCGCTTCTCTGACGCAATTGCTTCGGATATTGAAGCAACCAAAGAAAGCACGTGCGGCCGGATGCTTGGAGCCGCTCGCAAAAAGGGGACGGTCTGTAAAAGGAGGTAACGCCACGAGGACGTGAGGGCTGATTGTGCGTAGGTAAGGGAGAGGTTGAGGTTCATCGACGTGAGCTTGATATCCATCATCTGCACGTCCTCTTCTTCGAAATGCAGTCGCGACCGGAGAAGCTCCCGCGAGAACGTAAAGTTGTCTCCGAATTCCCGTTCACTATCGGGGATCTGGGTGCGGAGGTGGTCGAGGACGAGGGCAGGAACTGTTGAACGTGCTGTTTCCGTCAGATCGTCGAAAAGCTGGGGGTGATATGGCGTGGCTGCAGCTTCGAGGATGTAGTCGTTCAACTCCTCCTCCGTGTTGAAAACGGAGTCAATGGCAAGGTAACTCTGAGGTTTTTCAGCCGTTTTGTGATCAGAACCCTTGCCGAAGTGCTCCATGTCCAACGCGATTATGCGCAAGGCATAAGATTTAGCAATCGTACGGCAGGCGTGGATGGAGACAGCTTCGTGAAGGTCCGACCTGGGCTCCCCATCATCTCCGACCACATAAGATTGGGTGACGGAATCCGGGATGGGACCGAGCTCCTCCTTCGTACAGCAGACAAGTCTGTCCCAGAACTGGGCGTCGCTGCGCAAGGTGCCCAGTGTGGCCTTATGCTCGAATCCATGCTGCCAGGTTATGTTCAGGAAACGAAGGATACACGCAAGGACTCGTGGATTTGCATCCCACAGATCCTTCCATTGCTCCATAGTCGCAGATGCAATCTCGATGGCGCTGAGGGTTTTCGACGAAATCGGGTCTTCCTTCTCTTTCCCTTTGGCAGATGGGGTCTTGAACTTTCCCGTGACAAGTAAACCAGCCAATGCGGGTTCGGTGTCTACGGCCAACGAAATAAAGTTCCAGACGGAAATGCGGAGGTCAAGGTCTTCATATGGGTTCTGAACGATTCGTACCAGAGAGTTGACCGTGGCCTCGGGGTTGGAGAGATGTCCGATGAGCATGGGAGGGGAGGGTTCGGAGAGGGATAAAGATGTGCAAAGTGAACATAGGACCTTCATTGCCTCGACGGGAACGATGTGACCGAGTTTCGTGGAAGTGACGTAGGATGCTAATACATCGATGGGGTCTGACCTCATTCGTCCTGGATCGTTGGATGAGGCACCGCCGGTGATTCTGCCGCAAAGTGCTTGCTCAAGGAGGTAAACGGGAGAGGATGGCTCCTTGCAATTGAGGAGTAAACGCGTCAAACTGAGATGAGACTCGAGTAAACGCATGACCCTGCGAACCTCTCCGATGCGACGAGTGGAGTGGAAGGTTTTAAACAATGTTCCAGCGGTCGTAAGCGAAGAAACGAGGGGGTGAATTGTCGACATGGAAGCTTTGGTGAGGAATGCCTCAACAACGGCCTGGCTGAGGGGTGCAAAAGGTCGGTCCTTCAAGGTGGGAGGGGAGTGAGTAAGAACCGCAGAGTAAAACGTTGCGACGCGTCGCCCTATCTCGAACCGGTCCCCAACTTGTGCATACTTCCACCCTGTGTGTTCCACCCAAACTTGAGCGTGGACAAACCTAGCGGCCCTCACCAAAACATCCTCCTTGAGTTGAACGACCTTGGCATCGTCGGCAAGGACTGCAGAAGATGCTTCGTTGAAAAGCTGCTGCACTAGATGGAGCATAGAGAGGGTCATAGTGTAGTGGCCCACGGCGCGTTCCGAGGCAAGGACCGACGATACGAGACCGACTGCACGATCAGAGCTGAAAAGGGAGGAGGAGGACCGGAGGTACAACCAAACCCGCAGAGAGTACTCTCGTATGGAAAGTAGGCTTGCCAAGACACTCAGTGACGATGCGATAAGCTGGATCCTGGTTTGGGACCGAGCGTTACTCGATCTTGACAACGCTTCCTCCAAAATCATGGTTGTCAGCTGTACGAGATCAGGTGGTGGGCCGTTGTTCGTGTGCGAGACAACCGGTTCTCCGGATTCAAGTGATTCTAGCAGTACCTTGGCAAGGGGAGCGTTGTCCGCCAAGATGCTCCGGAGAAGGTCAAGAACGTCAAGCACAATCAGCTCGTCCGACGTTGCATTTTGTTCGATACCGATCTCTTGGAGCCTCATCGTGGCTACCTGGGATGACGGATCCTTGTGAGTAGAAAATGAGCCCCCGATCCCATAGTGGTTGCAGCGACGATTTGTGTAATCCGTGAGCAGCTCCAAAATCAACTTCCATCCTGAGTGCGAGTGGTCCCAAATGACTACTATAAACTCTGCCGTGTCGCCGCTGATGACCCGGCCAACTGAACGTGCAGGAAGTATGGAGCCGCCTGGAAGTTTAATGGGGCGGAGGTTTGTGTAGGAGACGCCATAAGAAGAGTTATCCCGCTCGGAAAAGCGGTCGACGATGGCGTGGGGTCCGGAACAGAGCGAAGAAGGTATTAGTTGGGTGTACGTGTTGAGGTTATCCAAATACCGGAAAACGCGGAAAGCGCAATCCGTGCGTAGGTCACTTGAGGAACGTCCTTCTGGGGGGAGGGCTGATGCAGAGAGGGGGTCGGTATCGAGGAAACCTGCAGCACTCATCGAACGAGCCAGGCGAAGGAGGTGTCGGGGTTGGATTGGGAAGCGGGTCCTGGCAACATCGAAGATGGCACGACGAGTGATCCCTTCGGACGAATCGTGTTCCCAAAATTGCTGGCAGATACCCTCAACAGATGCTGATTCGGCCCTACCAAACAGCGCGATCCAAACTTCAACCAGTGTGTCGAATTCCGGTATCATCTCCACAGGTATCAGGTCGACCAAGGACATGAGGAGCCCTGTTAGAAGTGAGAAAAGGAGAGGAAATAGTCGGGCGAAGACAAACCTTTCATTACCGATCTGAACGCAACGGCATTAGATTCTGTGAGAGCTGACCCCCGTCGTAAGTGCAGTCCCGTGATGAATAGCGGCAATTGAGTTAACAGCGAATGGAAGAGGTCGATGACACTCGCGTCAGGATCGAAGCACCGTTGCACCATGAGCTGGGGGAGGGGAAGCGGGGCTTTGTCCCGCAAACCTGCGGTTTGGGCAACCGTTTGAAAAAAGCTCCGATAATTTTCTGGCGGCCCTCCTAATTCGCTCGCAGCCGCTTGCAGGCGTGACAACACGAATGCCCAAGCAAGATAGGTACAACCGAACTGTCGGTCCCCATGCGACATGACAAGCTCATGAATTCTTTGCAGAGCTTCTGGGTACGCAACGTAGATGGAGGCTTCGTTGGAACTCAGGGTAATGTCGAGACTCTCCCCCACCCTCTCTAGCTCCAGTACTTCTAATGTCAGCAGAATCCACAAAGCGGTGGCGTCTTGTTGCAGCTGCTGTCCCTCCTCATCTAGAAGATAAGAGGAATTCGCTTGCTCCGACCCCAGCCTTGTTTCGTACGCCGTTTCGAAGATACGCATGACGATAGGACCATCACAGGTTACTCGACTCCACATCGTCCAGAACATGATCTCGAGCAGAATTATTTGTTCCATGCAGCAGTGCTTGGCCCAAAGCGAGCTGGCACGAGGGTCCCCGTTCGTATGGCTGGGTAGGGTTGCTTGTGTTTTTCGTTGATATTCGGACACAACGTGTTTGATAAAGGTGCGGTCACCCTCCGGAGAGATCTTGGGTAGAAAAGTGGTGGCGTAGTCATAAGAATGATCGAGTTCGGATTCATTGGCGCGGAATAATGGGATGAGGACCCGGAGGATGGAGAGCCGTTCCGAGAGGTAGAAGGGAGTAATGACTTTTATGAGTTGTTCGGTAAAGGATCCGGTTTCGTTTGCCAATGCTTCGTTGGGGAGTCCTTCGTTGTAGATAAATGCGCGGAATAGGACGAGGGCGTGAATTTGGTCGATCTGGAAATGGCCGCTCAGGGCAATGGCAGCTACCTTGTCGATCTCGTCCACGGGCCATTTGGTACCGTCTGCAAGGGTCACTGAGCCGGAGTCTAAAGACTTCTTAGACGTGTCCGAGGGCTTCCCAAACGGTTCTGTGATGTTCTTGAGTTGAGCAACGCGTGGCTCGATGATTGCAGTGACTTGCTCTCTCGAGAGGCCTTCTCTCTCGCCAGTCAAGATTAAATGAAGTTCTTGGTAGGTCCTAGGTCGTCTTAGCGTAGTTCTAATATCACAAAGGCTCCACGAAGAACTTACACATCAACAATGTTCGACCGCTTGGATGGTTCACCAGGCATAGCAGACTTAGACAACTGAGTGAGTGCCGGATGCGAGTTGACCTACCCTTAACCCAAATCCACCCATCACCCGTCACGTGACACCCATGATGCCCGCAGAGTCAGACGCGTCCCCGCGCGGTGATCATTGCCACCATCATCAATGCCGCGTCGAGTCCAGGTCTCAGACTCTGAAGAAGAGGAGAGCCAGAACATTCTCACCACTGGGGAACCTCGTAGAGTTATTAATGGGTCGCAAAGCACTCGGAATTTCACGCAAACGAACGGTGCTCCAACTTCTGAAGAGGAGGCGGAGGAATCACCTAAGGGCAGAAAGCGGGCCCGTGCCAACACCGGCGGTGGTTCGCATCAAGTGAAAGACGAGACGGATGGATCTTCACGTCCTGGGACTTTAATCAGAGATACGGATGAGTAAGTGGTTCTCCGAACGATGTAGGCTGTATCTAATCACCGTCAAAGATACGTGACGGGATCTATCGTGCGCATTAAGCTTGAGAACTTCGTCACCTATGACTTTGTCGAATTCCGTCCCGGTCCTCACTTGAACATGGTCATTGGTCCCAACGGAACGGGAAAGAGCAGCATTGCTTGCGCTATTTGCCTCGGACTTAACTTTCCTCCCAGCGTGAGTGTCCGCAAAGATGCCGGATTCTCTCCCTGAACCAACTATCATACAGGTTCTTGGTCGTCAAGATTTGAACTCGTTTGTGAAACAAACCAAGCAAAAGGGGTACATTGAGATTGAGCTGAAAGGCCACCCCGGAAAGCCGAACATAGTTATAAAACGCGAACTTACCGAACGGTCGAAAACCACGTCATTTTCAATCAACGGAAAGAGTGCGGTTGGAAAAGACGTCAACGCTACCATTGCACGACTGAATATCCAAGTCGGGAACCTCTGGTAGGCGAAAAAAAACCTACCTTTTATTACCGAGCTCCTAGATTCATCTGGGATCAGTACTTTCCTTCCACAGGACCGCGTTGCAGAATTTGCTCGCATGACCCCACAAATTCTCCTGAAAGAAACTCAGCGAGCTGCTGGTAACGAGAACCTCACGACATGGCATGAAGCTCTAATCAGATCCGGCCAAGAATTGAAAGAGCTGGAAGGGGTGCGTGCGCACTTTAGTTCTAGTCACTCGGCTCATACTTTGTAGAGGATTGCCAGTGACAAAGAAAGGCTCACCACGTTGAAAGACCGTAATGCGACCCTGGAGAAGGAGGTTAAACGATTTGAGGAACGTCAAGCACTGGAGAATAAGGTAAGGACTTTGTCGTCCCCGTCCATTTGTCCTAGAATTCATATGCCGATAGAAAAACCTTTTGGAAGTCATCTTGCCTTTCGTGGAGTACAAACTTGCAATGGTGGAATACCGCAATAAGAAGGAAGAACGAACTCGGCACCACGAAAAGTTGAAAGTCCTGAAGAAGAAACATCAACCTATGTTGCAACTGAAAGAGTACGAACAACACTCACTTCGAGTCGGAACTTTCTGACACCCCATCTCCAGCGAGCTCACCAACCGTATCAAAGCCTTGGAAACTACAAGGAAGAAGATGAAAGAGTCACTCAAGGAGACCACGAACAAACTGCGTAAACGGCAGTCAGACGACGAGAACATTGTACGCTGTTCCCCACCCTTACCATGCTCCATGGGGCTAAAGATTCCCAGTGCTCTCGCCAAGAAGCTACCATTAACAAGCTCGTAGATCTCAGAAAGTCGGAGAAGGATCGACAAAAGCGCATTCAGGAACTAGAGAAGCAGATCAGTAAGCTCAAGGAGATCTTGGAGTCGCCGATCGAGACCGAGGACCAAGAGAAACTCGACGCCGAGTTGGTGCGTTGAGAACGAATCGTAGGAGTATCGACTGCTGATGGCCCCTACAGAACAATACGCGTAGGAAACACGAGAAACTCAAAGCTGAATTATCCGCGTTGGACTATCAGAGACGACAAGACTATGACGCCGAAGCCGCTGTTCGGCGCCAGTACGAGGGCTATCAACAAGAGTACGTCGAGTTCTAGTGAACCACACAAACTTTACTGACTTGGAGAAAGACTTCAGCGACTCGACAACGAGGCCCATGTAAAACTCCAGAACCTGCGACGCATGGATCAGGATTGTGCAGACACCGTCGTCTGGTTGAGAGAAAACCAAGGGCGGTTCCGATTCCCAGTTTTAGAGCCTCCCTGTCTGTCGATCAGCGTTAAGGATCAACGGTACATAAACGCAGTCGACACTCTAATCAATCACGACACCATGAAGGTACAACAGTTCTGCTCTTTGTATATCAGCTCACTTACTGGAAAGCCTTATAGACTTTCGTTGCTCAATGCGACGAAGATTATAAACTTTTGATGAGGCTCGTTGCTGATACCTCAGAAGCGCTTGGTCGCAGGGGGAGGATTATTGGTTGGTTCAGGCCCAAGGGACAACCCTCTCCCCAGCCAATAGATTCAGCGGAGGTAATCTATAACATCGACGCAGGGTGCTTGGCTTCTGATCAAGGTTTCCCCTAGTTGAAAACGCATGGATTTGACGGATATGCGCTGGATTACATCGAATGCCCCGAGGAACTGAAGTGGTTCTTACAAATCAATGGACTGCACCGTACCGTGAGGTTTCCCCTTCGCAATCTCCTTAGGAAGTGGTACTCAAGTATTTCCAGCCAATCGCGCTGAACGAGAGGAGAGTAAATGTTAACGAGAGTATGAAAACCATCGGGGAAAAGAACGGAGGAAGTTTCATCGCGGGGAGTGTCGTGTATAACCTCAGCCGATCAAGATACGGAAAGCGTCTTGTGCAGAGTACGACTCGAGACTATGGTAACGCACGGTGGTTGGGCAGAGCTAACGGTAAGCAGGACAACATCCTCAGGGTACAGGGGGTCTCACGGTATCTTCAAGTTGATCCGTCCGAAAGGGAGAATCTCCAGAACAAGGTCCAGGAAGCCCAGACCCAGCTTCAGGTCGCAAAAGAGGGCCTCTCGAAGTATAGGGAGCGAGAGAGCGAACTCAGGGCTGATGAGGTTTCAGTGGGAAAGCAACTTGTACGTGCGATTTTCCTCGCCAAAATCGGCCAACATTGACTTTCAGTTAGCGTGGCCTCCAAGAAAGGAAGGACAATATCGTGAAAGAGCAGCGAAAGAGAGCAGCCCTACCTGTCAGAGTTTGTGAGAGTTGTCTCGATGAAGTTCACGACGCCGTCGCTCATGGCACCGTTAGCCAACTTGGAAAATGAACTTGAAGCAAAACTCAATGCACCATCCCTGGAAGAGCAACAGGCGAAGTACAAGAAGGACATTGAGAAGGCCATCAATGATCGAATGATCATTATGAGGGAGATCGTGGTACGTACATGTACCTTCCTCGTCTTTCCAGATTCTCGAACCTACTTCACAGAAAACCGCGCGACGACTTGAAACCGAACAACAAGAGATGACCAAGACCGGCTTGGAAACCTGCCAAGTCGAATCGGACTCTGAACACCTGGACACCAAGTCCGAGGACATGATGGCTGAGATCAATGAAGCCTTAGCAGCTTTCAACGACGCGAATCACTGTTTCCAGTCGGCCAAACAAGTCTCTAAGCAGAAATTGACGGAGAGCAGGGATAGACTGGAGGCCGCTACTGAAGAAGTTCAAGGATTGTTCCAGACCCTCCAGAACGTACGTGACGTCCCGTGTATGGTTTCTCTTGCGCTCATGTACACTACCAGGATGGGAAACTAGATGAAATGCCCCCAGATGAAGTGAAGGGCGAGTTAGAGCAAGTAGAGAACGAGCTAGAGATGAACCTTGCGACCAACCGGAATGTCATCGAGCAGTACCAACAGCGCCAAGCCCAGGTCCGTGCATTGCGTCGTCGGTTTCTCGGGACCTCGTTCACCATTCTACTAGATCGAACAATTGACTCAAGACCTTGCTGGGGAAGAGGCAAGGGCCGAAAAGGTTACCAGTTCGATTGAGACAGCCAGGGTATGTTTCTCCCCAACCAAGTCCACGACGTGGGCTCTGAAAGATGATCCAGGCCTCCTGGGAGCCCGCGCTCAAGGCCCTCGTTGCTAGTATCGGCGCCAAATTTTCTGCAGCTTTCGATCGTATGACCATCCCCCCAGGAAGTCTCTTTCTGTGTCGTTCATAGTACTCCTTAGGAATCGGCTGTGCTGGGGAGATCCAAATAGCCCCCCATGAAGACTACGCACAGTGGGCTATCGACATTCTTGTCAAATTTCGCGACAACGAAAAACTCCAACTGTTGACAGGACAACGCCAGTCTGGAGGAGTACGTCGTTGCTCATGTTTTAAACATTAATACACTGACGAAAACCTATAGGAACGCTCCCTTACTACAATACTGTATCTCATGAGCCTGATGGAACAAGCACGGTCGCCATTCTCACTTGTCGATGAGATTAACCAAGGAATGGATGCTCGGGCAGAACGGCTTGTTCACAACCAGCTGGTGGACGTCACCTGCAATTCCGACGTTGGCCAGTACTTTCTCATCACGCCAAAGCTCCTCCCCAACTTGGACTACCACCCTCGGATGAAGGTGTTGTGCGTATACAATGGCGAGTGGTTACCGGACCAAGCAGACTCTGGCGCCCTAATGGGATTGGTCACCGGTTTCCTTGAGAAAGGGAGAGGCCGCGCTGAAGCTTGAGTTCCCTTTCGAGAACACCGGTTACTACGCTACATTTCGAATAGTTGTAGACTACGTGCTGATATTTCGCACCGTTATATTGAGGGTAATTTCCAACTGCATGAGTGCACAGAATTTCGTATCGAGGCACCCTAACCTTATGCCTATCTGCAACACCATCTGCAACAACGTGTGGAATTCGGCTGTTGCCGATCCCAGATCGAGGGAAACTCACCCCCGCACTTCCGCCAAACCAATGGCAATCATCATCGACAAGGGCCAGGGTCTCAGACCACCCTCGCCGCCCCCGTCACACCCACCCCCTTCGTATAACGAGTCGACTGCCACCCAGCCACTTGTTGTGCACCCTGGGGCTTCTGGCGTCCCGTCTGCACGTGTTGGATATGGGCCGACGCCGATAGGCCAACAGCAGCAAGCCGTTCTTCCTTACTATGACCCACGATCGCCACATTCTGTGCAGGCTGCGAAGAGGAGAGCGAGGGAGAGATTCTTTGGAGCGGTGCTATGGGTTGTAGTGATCTACGCGCTACTTTCCGTGCTCGTTTGGATGGACGTGAAGATCCAGTTAGGGTGGTCCGTCTTCTGTTACGCTTTGCTGCGGGCCGAACCTCACCGATCCCTCTCCTTTCACCAGATTCAGCATGCGTCTCCAAACCTATTATCTTGTACAATTAGTTATTGGCGACGTACATACATTGGTGGCGAACGTGCTTTATATTATTGAAAGGGAGATGTTCGGTTCGTTGTACGCAGGAGATTACAAAAAAGGGTCGTTCCAACGAAATCACCGTGAAAGGGTCGTGGACCACACAGATGGCCGGGTGGAATTCAGTCGCAACACGTTGTTCTCTCTTCCTGTCCTCCTCGTTCCTAACGATAACAGCGACCACGACCATGTCCCCCTCTCAATCCCTCTTGTTTGTCCACCGATGCCGTGGATGCGTCTTCTCTGGTTTCTTCGGCCCTTCGATCCCTATCGGATGATCGTGGCGGACGCCTTGCAGAGACGACCAACCATCACCACCATCCTTCCCGATTCTTATCCAACTCCTCAGCCCGTTGTCCCTTTCTCTTTCCTCTCCCCTTACGGCCAGACAATGGACCTGGAAACACCCAGCATAGGGTTACATCGGACCCCGTAACTCCTGGCCACTCGGATTGCCCGAATTCGCCACAGATTTTTTGCTCTTTTTTCCTCGTCGGGTCACCCTTGCCTTTCTTCGACGCGTGCACAGTCGCTTTGAGAAGTCTAGCGGCCACGGACAACACGCGCAAAGCCACCTCTGACGACAACGGAGTTCCGGGGTCCTGTGGGATCAGTGCGTGGGAATATCTCGTGCGAACCTAGAATGGGTAAACTCGCGTTTCGCTCTTCTCCATCCATCATCTCTGTCTTCGATCGTCAGCCACAGCGCCGAACCTTGTCCGCTCATCGTCCTCGACGTTGCGCACCACCGTCCCGTACATCGTCGGAGTCGCTGCATCTCCTCTCTTTGCCAACTGCCACACGTATCGCGCGCATCCCCTGTTGTCAACCTTCGTGTCATTCGATCCTTGTAGCTTTGCATCTTGTACGTCGACCGATCCCTCTCCACCCTCCCTCGTCGCTCATTTCCCCACAGTATCCAGCCTGTTGATGTTCTGATCCTTTGGTCTGTTCAAATCATCGTTTTCTCCGCCTGAATACTGTCATTGCCCACCCTGGATTCTACTCTCTCTTCCTCAACCCGTTCTCGTGGAGACGAGGACTTTATCAATCGGTCCCTCCTCGACAGTTTGGACGCTCAAGCGGACGCAGAACCGGTCTCTTCGTCTGACTCAGAAGCAGTAGGACCTCGCTCAATCTCGTCATCCAAGGGATCCCCAACAGTTTCATTCCACCTCAATATGCCTCCCAATACTCGTCCTGACTCTCCCAGTATGCTTCAAAATAACGAACAATCCCCTCACATAAAGGACTCCTTTCTCCATTCCCTACCAACTTCTGCCCATCATTCCCTGTACAACACTTCGCATTTACCCACCGATTTCATCTCTGCCGAACCCAACTCCCGGAAGCAGCTCGCGAAGGCGAATAAATTTGTCTCCGATCGCACCATTCCTTTCGGCTTCTTCAACGGCGAGTCTCGCCCCACGTCCTCAGTGCCCGCAAACAATTACGCGTCACCATTTTTAACGACAAACTCGGACCTGTTCTTGCCATCATCGCAACCGGTCGATGCTCATCATCCCTCACAACCTCACTTTGATATATTTGGAGGCATTCATTCCAGCTTATCTGATGAACATCGCATCAAGCAGCCATTCCTCGGTGGTGACGGGACCGTAAACGACTCGGCCTCTGGATCCGCTCTTCACTCGTCGAGCATGCTCTCGTCGCTTTCCCAGCCCCTACCACAGCAATACCCTCAGGCCTCATATCTGAATGGGTTGGCGCACATGCAGTCGCAGACACCTTATGGTCCTCATTTGCCATCCGCTTCCACCACTGTCCCCATGCATTCTGTTAGTGGGACTGTTACGAATCCAACTCAAGTGGAAGAGATATCAACCATTTTTGTTGTCGGATTCCCGGATGATATGCAGGTACGTCGTTTTATGGATCTTCGTTGCCACCCCCGTTAAAGTCTCCATAGGAGCGCGAGTTCCAAAACATGTTCACATTCTCTTCCGGTTTTGAGGCGGCCACCTTGAAAATCCCAAACAAGGAATCCACTTCATACAATGCACCCAATACCGCTGGTGTTCGCGGTGGTGGCTATTCGCAGAGTTTTAGCGATCAGTACAACCTTGCCGGTCTCTCCGAGAATACTCGCGATGGTATCCCTTCGTCCTGGCCCACAGAGGACTCTCATTTCCCACCTTCTTCCGTCTCCCAACCTCCCCGCAAACAAATAATTGGATTTGCAAAGTTCCGCACCCGCCAAGAAGCCCTCGAAGCCCGGGATATTCTCCAAGGAAAGCGCGTGGACGCTGAGAAGAATGCCGTCCTCAAGGCTGAAATGGCCAAGAAGAACCTGCACACCAAACGCGGTCCCGTCGCCGTCAATACAAGTCTCCCTCCAATTGTGACCTCTGGTTCTACTGGTGGTATTGTCGATTCTTTGACCTCTCCGACTGGCCTCCACCCCTCCGAACCTCTTGCTACCCGTGACAGAGAGTTGGGTGCTATAGGAGCGATGGGCCTTGGCTCAAGGCGGGACCGATTTGGCGACTATACTGATAGCGAAGACATGGAACGTACGATGGTCACCGTCCGTGGTGCAAGGGGTCGGGCCGATGAAGATGAACGCGAGAGGTTGAGAAGACGCCAGGAAAGTGACGCATCGCAGCTCAGGTCCGCTGCCTATGATGCGTTTCATTCCGTGCCGGCTCAGGTCTCCAAGTCCCCCACGAAAAATGTTTCGTCGATTGGTGGAGGCCTCCCAGGTTCCTCTCACGATACCGTCGGGCCGCTTGGGTCCAACGTTTGGGGAATGACCGCAAAGGAGGTCAATAGAAGGTTGCCTATACGGGTGGCCCTCCCTGACTTGTCCACCCATTTGACTTCACCTCAAGCTTCTCCTCCAAAGTCTACTTGCCTCCCTTCGTCAGCACAAAGTGTTGAGTCTGATGGTTCCTCTGGTATTCACCACATTGATACCCTCTCGCCCCCCTCCGGCACGTTCGTCTTGCCTCAACAGCCCCCTTTTGGTCTGAGATCCCGGCCCTATTCACCGCCATCGTTGGACTCCAATCACCCCCATTCCTCCATGTCCTCTTCGCAGCCCTCATCTCAGACGTCCAGCGAGGACGGGAACGGGACGGTGGAAAATGATCTTGCCAAGGATCTGGGATCTATGTCCGTTGGACCCCCGAACCCATCCTCACCAACCTCTGTAGGGGTAATACCGAGTAACGTTGCTACCAGGGGTAACCCAGGTGATCAGAACCCGCCCATCAACACTCTATACGTCGGCAACCTTCCCAGCTCCCCTCCGCCTGTGGGATACTCTCCGAATTATTTGGAGGATGAGCTACGCGAATTGTTTGGCCGCCACCCGGGTTTCCGCAAATTGTGTTTCCGGCAGAAGAATAACGGACCGATGTGTTTCGTTGAGGTATGCATATCTAACCTGACCTGAGGTCCCGCAAATCTAACGTTCAATCCAGTTTGAGGACGTGCGCCACGCAACCAAGGCGCTCCATGAATTACAGGGAAATACGCTGAATGGCCTCGTCAAGGGGGGAGGAATCCGCCTTTCCTACAGTAAGAATCCCCTTGGCGTTCGCACGCCAACAAGCGCGACGGCCAATGGGATACAGCAGCAGCAGCAGGCGCTTAAAGATCTCGGCTCGGTACAAATCAGCGCTCAATACTACCCTTCGGAGTCCAACATAACCCGTCAGTCTGAATTGAACGCCGGGCCACTCGGTCGGAGAGAGTCGCTTCAGAGCTATCCTTATACCCATCCCCCGGCTCCCCGCTTCTCCAACTCCGTAAGCCATTACTCGGCGGCTGTTGCACAGATCCCCACCCACTCCTCGTATCCGAGGTCCATTCAGTCCCAGTTTGGGCTGGACTCGTTTGTCCCCTTCCGCCTCGCGACGGCGTCCGCCCAGCAGATATCCGAGCCCCTGGGACCCGATGATCGTTTCTCCCACGCGTTGACTCCAACAGTTCACAGTGCGTAGAGTTTAAACATCTCGTGCCTCACCTTTTCATTTTGTGGTTGGCTTCTTCACCTGTATCCAGTATGAACACACATCTTTTGCCTCCACTTCTCCTAACGTATTCTCATCGTATTCCTCATCGTTCGTCGGACACTTTCGTCTTTCTGCATTCATCATCCGAACCCATTGCCATCGCCAGTAATACATCCCCAGTTCCGACACACATATACATAACACATCACACCCATTGTTCTTTATTCTGCCTTTTTGCTTCATTTCTAAACGAATTCTCTTCGTAATTGCCTCCCCGTATACTTTTCCCATCCGACTCTTGCGTCACCTGTTCCCCCATTTGGTGTCTACGAACTCCCCACTTTTTTGCATACAACGTAGGCTTGTCCCACATATCCTTCGCATTGCTCCCCACTCCCGTTCTACGGCCTTGCGGCATTTTTTATGTTGTTATTCGTTTGGTTCACGTTACTCCGTCCTTCGTCCATAAAGTTTCTGAATATTACGAGTGCCTGTACTGTATTCTTATCTTCCTTTCCGCTAAAATCATATCCTACCCCTCGGTTGTTACCACTTTGGACTCACTGTAAGTAGACGAGCACAATTGTGTCGTCCCTCACGAATACATGAGTGTGAATATCCATATCGGGAAGTCGGCTCCGATACGATACGCGAACCTTTCTCCGTCCATCATCCGTGCAGCCACACCCCACCTCAAATCGGGACGCTCATCTCGCAGACTTGCGCGTCAAGAGCGCGTCACTCCATGCGATGGACCCTCCAAATCGCAATCCCAACTCTTCTGCGTTGGTCAACCCCCGTAAGCATCGTCATCGTGGCCCCAGCCACCAGCT
>Ga0307514_10003301_pt1 | contig 15656 bp, 17 predicted proteins | sample 16_EM_MG_FD_203088 | JGI IMG/M metagenome (GOLD analysis project Ga0307514, IMG submission 203088) | Populus trichocarpa ectomycorrhiza microbial communities from riparian zone in the Pacific Northwest, United States - 16_EM | ecosystem: Host-associated > Plants > Roots > Unclassified | place...
ACCGCCTTGGCCGGGGTGATGCTCGATAGCTCCTTCGCGAGGTTCAGACCATCGATGGCCACATCGAGCGAGGAGAGGACACCGTCCCGCCCCTTCGGTAGTCGGGATTTATTTGTCGTCATTGTCGGAACGCGCGCAAGGGAACCCGGAAGAAGAGGACGGAGCGCAAGCTATGTGGAAGCGCCTAGAGATGAGCGCTGAGCATCCATCTTGTCATCGTACGCCTCGTGCAAACAGACCCATTTGATTCGGAAGGGAACTGCATCATTTGCAGCGTTGCCAGGTGTTGTGGGTGGGATCGACTACATAAGGCGCATTCAACTTCGAAACTCCCACCACCGCCACGTATCCTCCAAGTCCTCCTCTAGCCATCAACCAACTCGCCGATGCTCGTCGGTTTTCACGCTAGCTAGCTGGCTGCTCATGATACCCTCTGGAGGCATCATGCCCAGGACCTGTTGCCTCAAGCACCCATTACCCGGTGATGGTGTTCGTGACGGAACCTCTCCTCGCAGTCACTTTGGAGCGAGTTGTCGCTCCAGGCTCTGGCCAACATTTCTGAAAATTTCACAGGTACGAACAGGGCGTGGACCAAACATGCCAAATAAAGGTCTCATGTTCATCTGTTAGTTGTCTGTGGATATATCACAATGCAACAGACAGATTCTGGGACGACTCGGAGAGGAAGCCCGTGCTTCATCCTTCATATTGAACGACTCGAACTTCATATTCCTCCTTTCCCTCAGTCTCTTCGAGTATTTCGCCTTTAATCTGTCCGCAAGTGGCCTTGTCAACGGGCCAGCACTCGCCTAATTTCACACTTACTCTCACGTTCAGTCCGGGCCCAGGAGGAGGTTTGTGAATGTTATCCAGGTTGGTGTAGGTGCTGTCCCGGTTCCCCCTCCCGAAAGGAGGGACTACGCTGGGTACTACGGGGCACTTTTCAGACTCAGAATGATCGACCTGATCGACGAGGGCGAAATGCTGGAGTTCAAATTATTCGTGCAAGTGCAGATGTGCCGAAGAGGTAAAGTCATGTCCAGCTCCTCGTGACAACTCGGGATACATTCAGAGGCGATAAGATTCCTAGGGCAGGGGCCGGCCGTCGGTACATACTCAAATTATAAACTTTGGACACGAATTATTCGTTCCTCCCTTTCAGAAGTTTTGCACCGAGAGCAGCCGTCCAAAAAATGAAGAGGAACCCTTCACCAAATTCCTGGGCGTGGTATCAGCGCGCCCCTCCTAAGCGCCGAGACTGTATGCCCGTCCCGTCATACGTCACGCATCATATTTCGTGCTCCCAGTCTCAAACAAATCGCAACCGCGCTAAGTTGTCGAATGCTGGCGCTTGCCAGATCCCCAGGACGGCAGCCGTCGTCATCCACTCTCCCCAACAATGCTCTACAAGAGACCAATTTCCCCCGCACAATCCTCATACTTGCAATCGGAAGCTGGAGACGACTATCCTAACGAATCCACCTTCTTCCCCGCTGTCGATATCGCCCCCGCCCAATGGATGTCCAAGATCCACATCCCGTCCTCCCACCCGCCTCAGATTCAAGACTCACCTGCATCCAAGCTTCCTCCCAAAGTCCTAATCCACGTCTTCAAGAATGTGTGCTCGACCAAGGACCTCCACAGTTGTCTATTTGTCTGTCGGACGTGGTGCGAATGCTCCGTCGAACTTATCTGGTACAAGCCTGCGGTATCCAGCCTGCACACCTTTACCAAGATCATGAGCATAATCTCCAAACAGGATCAGACTTTCACCTACGCCAGCTTCACCCGGAGACTCAACTTCGTCGCGGTCGGAAAAGAACTCACGAGCGACCTCTTTTCTCGACTATGCATATGCACAAGACTGGAAAGCTTAACACTGGTCGGGTGCAGCGCTATCACCGACGATGCGTTGGAAACGGTGCTCTCAGCCTGCCCCAATCTTGTCGCTATCGACCTCACAGGCGTAATCGAAGCAACAGACAACGTTATCACCGCCCTTGCGAGGACGTGCGAACGTCTGCAAACCATCGACCTCGGAGGTTGTAGAGCGATGACGTCAGAGGGATTGTTCGCTCTTGCCAAAAACTGTCACCTTCTCTGCAGGGTCAAGCTCAGTTACATCGAGGCTGTCAACGACGAAGCCGTTTCCGCCCTCGCCCAGTCTTGTCCATATCTGATCGAACTTGACCTCAATGGATGCAGACACGTCACCGACCTCGGCGTTCGATGTTTGTGGACACATTCCAAGCACATGCAGGAGATGCGCCTCGCTCACTGCACCAACCTCACCTCCGCCGCGTTCCCATTGGCTGTCAAGGAGATCGTCCCACCTTCCGGCATTAACCTATTCGTACAATTTCCTCAATCCCCGCCTACAGTCGACCCTGAGGATTTTCCGCCTCTCGTTCTGAACAAATCATTCGATCAACTCCGGATGCTGGATCTGACTTCATGTGCCCAAGTTACCGACGACGCCATCGAAGGGATTGTCTCGAACTGCCCAAAGATCCGCAACCTGGTGGTGGCCAAGTGCTCGTCATTGACGGATGCGGCAGTGGAGAGTATTTGCAAGCTCGGGAACCACCTACGTTATCTCCGCCTGGGACACATCACGAGCATAACCGATCGTTCAGTGTCTCAGCTTGCCAGATCTTGCACGCAACTAAGGTACATTGACCTCGCAAGTATGTGTCCTCCTTCTCCAGCTTCCTGCCCCTGTCACTGAGTGTCGCCAAGATTGCTCCCTACTAACGGATATATCCGTGTTCGAGTTGGCTGGGCTACAGAAATTACGCAGGATTGGGCTCGTCTGGGTCAAAAACCTGACCGACCAAGCCCTTTATGCTCTGACTCCAAGGCGCGTCACTCTGGAGCGGCTTCATCTCTCGTACTGCAACAAGATATCCGTGTTCGCTATCAATTCCATGCTGCAGAAGTTACCGAAATTAAACCACCTCAGCCTGACCGGTATCGACGCTTTCAGAAACCCTGAATTCCAACGATTCTGCAGGCAGCCACCATCTGTAAGCATGTCAAACCGGTCTCCAGTGATTCTGCCTTGATTTAATCGTTCGCAGGGTTTTAGCTCCACCCAGCGGGCTGCGTTTTGTGTATTCTCCGGCAAAGGTGTTGCCGAGCTCCGCGAGTATCTCAAAGAGAAGTACACACCTTTCGTAGAAGTTGACACCGAGAACGATACCGATTACGAAGGCGAAGACGAGGACGCGATCAGGATTGCTGTTGACGAATGGGCTTTCTGGGGTGAACCGAGTGGGATTGGGATGGGAAGGGCGTCCCGGCCCTGGTCCATGCCTTCTCGGGAGAACATTCCCTTTCGCCCGCATACGATCGGAAAGTCATCGTGGGGGGCGCAGAATCGGTTCCCAGTGCCACCTACACCAGTATCTTCACCCGCTAGCAGCCCAGGCCGGCTATTGGAAATTGCCCTACCAATGACCATGTCTCCAGTCCGTCGCGGGAGAGATAGGTCACGGGGCTCGTTTCTCCTCCTACTTTTTGCGTTAGTCCTCACGCTATGCTCCCTTCCAATAAGCTCCATAACTTAGTTACGACCAGGATACTTGATTTTCCATCTTTCGATGAGGTGATCCACTGGGACGAAGTGAATCAGACCACAGTGATTCTCGAAAAACCCCAGATCTTGGAATCATACATCTTAATGCCTGTTTTTGGATTTTCCCACTTGGATATCTTCAAACGGAAGCTTTATGTAGGTTCCGATCCGTCCGGTGATGATACAATTGCTGCTGCGGCACTGATTCGGATCGACAGATGTGTGGTTTTGATCCCGTGCCACCTCATGCCCTCGGCAAGAATCCTAATTCTGGAGCAGCTGCGTGGGGTAAATAGCAGACTCTATCCTACCATCGCGTTGTACTGATTCTGCGGGAACAGGACACCCCACCATGAACAAGTCAAACCCCCCTGCGGAGTTTACCAGCCGCAGTCAATCAGAGACAAAAACTGACGAATTTACGTTGGAAGAGAATACCCCGCCTCGTCTTGTTCCGATACCTGTCTCTGGCGATGGTGGAAAAACCTTGGATTGGTCACAGTCGTGGAGAGATAACGGCAGATCCCCCAACCCCTCCCACTCGAACCTTGTGATTCAACGTGAGTTGTCGCAGATGCTGTGTAAAAGCCAGAACTGAAGGACAGGCTTTCCTGCCAGACGACAAGAAACTATCGGCCATTAGGCTTGGTATGTTTCCGAGGACGATGGACACCGCATCGAAAGTAGCGAAAGAGCTGCGAAAGCGTTATGATCTGTTGTTCCTCCGCTTGGAAACACCGGTACCTGTACAGCTGACTGCTGTTGCCCGTTGGGCTGTCTCGGCCTCAAAAATACCCTCCCAGGCATGGAAAGCACCCATTACAACCTGGATGATAGAGGAATACCTCGCCGAAAATGTAAACACGGACAGTGAGTCTAATGCCGAGCTGCAGATTCAACCAACGGATTGGAAGTTGGTGGTGGACGAGTTCATTTCTACGTGTGATGAACTGGTCCAGGCAAGGGAACAACACTGGTCAGCGTTGCTGCCTGACAACGATCAGCTGCCAGGGCACTCCAGAATAAGTTCGAGGACGAGTTCAAGAGCGAGTTCAAGGACAGGTTCAAGGACGCGTTCAAGGACGAGTTCGATATCAGAGGGACATGTTTCTCCTGACGATGACGGACCCAGCAAGAAGGACCTTCTTCGCTTCTGGGCGAGACGATGAGTTGAGCGACCTTTGGGAACTGTAGCTGTGGGCCTCGTATGTGTTTTATTTCCTCGTGTGGCGACCGGAACTCGCTGCTGTCGGGACCTCACCTCACATAATGCTTATAGTCACCGGGAGGAAAAGTATCAAATCCTTTCGCAGCATTTTTAAACCCTTCAACCCGGTCAGGCTTGTGGTTAACTGGTCGCTCCCTCCAGGTTGTCTGAGAGTATGGAGGGGCACGCGCCCAAAATTATTCGGCAATTCCAAGCATCTCTTCCACATCTCCTTTTTTCTTTCTTTTCTTCTAACGTACTCTTCCCAGACCTCCTAGCTTTTGTGAGGGCGAAGTCCACCATTGTCGTTTTTTGTTGAATGTATCCACGTTGTGTATTCTAGATGTAAAAAGCCTGCACAATTTTTCGGAAAGCGGTCATCGACCCACAAAGAACTACAGTGGACTTTATATAATGTTAAGTTTTTCATTCCTCGCCCTCAGAATGATACATCCTCCCCACGTCCCAAGTGTCCATCCACTCTGGCGTGCGTGCGGGCCACTGTGTATGTCATGATTAGCATGTGTGTACCACACTCGGAATCGCAACAGTGGATCACTCACCCACCAATGACCAGGGTCGTGGTTCGTCATATACTCCAACCACCACCCAATCTCCTTCGAATGTTCGAACGCTTCCTTGACTATCTCGCAGTACTTCCTGAAGGGCTCCTTTACGTCCAACCCCTCGGAAACATCGTAGTTCGTCGCCAGAGAGATCAACCAAATGCAATCATCCGGGCCTCCGCCCCTGTCGCCACGCATGACCGTGACCGGTGGATCAGCACCACAAGCCTCAGTTAGGTGAATTGCAATTAAATGGGTGTGTTGGCCTATCTTGTCGGTAGGGACATCGAGGCGCTTGGCGAAAGTTACTGTTTCTTCAAAGGAGAGAGCCACCCCGAGGCAGAAGATAGGCGGATACCACTTGGTTGTGGGATGGAGGTACCTCGGGGGGAGCGCATCCAGTGACCACGGCTGGGTCTGTGTCATGTATTCCCTGTCAACTTTGGGCTTCTTTATGTACCTCGTCAAGCGCTATTGCAAATCAAACACAAGGTGGATGTGTACCTCCACCTCAGCTTTAGATCGAGCGTCGTGTTTGGGCTCGCCTGAGATAGTGGGGCGCCGGGCGCCAGCTACGACCTTTCCGAAGAACTTCTCTACTCTCGTACCCAATCCATGGGAGTGTGAGCGGTTGGTAGGATCGGATTTGAGGTTCATGGTGGCGTTGGTGCAAGAGGTGTCCAACTAAGCGGTTTATGTCAGCACGAACCATGTAGAGATGTGGTTCATCAAGTTGAGGCAGGCCGATCCTTGGCACACCCTCCTCACTGCTGTCTCTGACTGACGACCAGTAGCCAAGATGTCAGAGGTGTGCATTATCGCATAAGTGTCTCGCTCAGGGCCCCATCTCACTCTTGGGCTTGCAGATGTGGACTTGGGTTCTCACGTGATCCCTGATAGAACTGTCCGCGTTACCAGATTGCGTGGTTCGAGGAAGGAATCCCGGATAATCCTTGTTCTCAAGGCGAAGCGGTTGGTGAAACCAGATGGTACAAGTACGTATTTGATTTAGCCTTGCATATTTATAATTCACATCATTATGTCAGTACTGGAATGGAACTCCGACGAAGCACGTCACAGGCAGCAACAGAGAAAAGAAAATCCCGGACCGGTCTCTTCTCAAAGAAGAAGCACAACCGTCCGTAAGGCTGGGAGGGATGGCCTCCCGAAGTGGTAACAGTGTAAGAGCTGATCGAGGCTCCTGGTACTTACCTTAAACGTGATCTTCGCTTCTGTAATCGAATTCTAAGATGTAGGGCTTCCCCTGGCTAATATGTACCTTCCCACCGTGTGTTACGATATCAAGACCGAGATCGCCATATAAGACATGTACAGCAGACCGGACTTACAATCCAATATGCACTGCAATCGGCCATAGCACTAGTGAAGTTGGAACCTGGAGGTCGGACACAGAGACAGCGCGTAACAAGCCGTCGATTCCAGTATCCCCTTTTCCCCATCTTGAGGACCATCCTCGAAACCAGAGTTTGTGCGTTCCGTCCATTGTATTCATCGCAACATCTGGCGACCGAGGCATTGTCTGATGGCACAAATCCTCAGAGAACACATGCTATGCATTATGCTGAGGCTCATCAGAACTAAAATAAGACAACTCGAGCCCAATGGATTTTATGGGTTTCGAAATGTCCGCCAGGTTGGACACGACCCCCAAACTCACCAACATATTCCTCAGGCGTCCCTCCCACATCAGAGAGATATCCTAGAATACTCGTATAATTAGAAATCGCGAGGCGCCCTAAAATTTTTTATGAACGCACCGTGGTCGTAGATGCCCTTGCTTTGACAACACCGATGATCTCGTTAGGTGGTTTTGAAGGCGCCGGCTGCGATATCGAGACCACGGAAAGAGGTGGACTCTCCGATTCTACGTCGGGAATTTTCTCCTGCTCAAGCATCGGCTTCGACCTCGACCTCCTCATCCACCACTCCATACCCATCGTCCACTCGCTCTCGTAACTGTACACGTTGAAGTCGAACCGTGAACACATCGAGAGGTTACGCGTGACCCTAGCCGCATAAGCTCCCGATATGTGTCCGAGCATAGGATTGAACAAGGCGGTGATCGAGGTTGGGGGCTGTGATGGGGTATACGAGGAAGACGAGGCCAGGGCGGAAGAAGCTGCGGATGGGAGCTGGAATGAAGGGGGCGTGGCGTCTGGTAGCGTAGTGAAACGGATTCCAGTGGAAACACCGGCACTGCGTTCTCCCGCACTGAAATATACTTCAGCTCCGGCTGATATCCGTCCTTTCAGCCCACCCTCCATGGCCTCCTCTTCGTCTACCCGTTTCTGTCGGGAACCGGTCGACACGAGCTGCTGAGCCTTGGCGGCCTCCTCGGGTGATGGCGCAAGTTTCCCGAAATTGTGAAGCAACCGCACACCGAACATTCCATCTTCCGCGCTCCAGGTGTACTCCGTGCATGTCCTGCCGGTGTCGTGTTGAAGACTAACCATGACGTTGCTCGTAGGGATGTTAACTCTTCGCATCCTTTCAGCAGAAAACGAATTCGACCGAGGATCCGAAATGGCAGCCACCAAAGCTTGGAGATTCGGGCTCAGTCTTGTTGAGTAGAGAGCATCGACTCTCCCGGTGGGGATGTACAACCGACCGTAAAGCAGATGGTCTAGCAGGGGGTCGCATTTCATCAACGCTCGTGATCAAGAGACCCGCGACAAAAAACACATACATACCTCTGGCATCCACCCGCTCACCAGCCAACCACTCCTCGGCCTTTCCTTCCGGTTTGCGCGGTTGGCTGTAAACCTTGAACCGTTCCACCATATCCTTCAGTTGGACATTGTGCGAGTTCTGGACGTCGAGCTCACACGACGTAAAAATGTAGCCGACAGACCCGTGCAGCGACGGCAGGGCATCCATAGCGTAGGTTGTTCGAAATAATGCATTTGGGGATTTGGAGATGGAGAAGTGCAGACCCCGCGGGACGGTAAAATCAAGTAGGGCTGAAACCCTGTGTTTTAGCAGACCATCCGGACTAAAATGGGAGGTAGACTGACCATGAGATGCGCGGGTCAAGTTCGCATATAGGTTGTCTTCGTTCCATCCTGTTGCCTTGTAATAGCTCCGTAAGACATAAGTTGCAAACGGATGCATCGAATTTTGCAATACACAGAGCGAGCGGAAGATGCGGATGAAAAGGCGCTGGCTTCGGGCACTAACATGTACAAACAACTACTAGTAATCCACAAATCGTCAAATATCGTCCAGCCTCCTAATAACATCCTGTATCAACAGTCTCTCCGATGCCTTTAACGTCCAACAGTCCTTCATCAGATTCCAGATGTTGTCGTTGGTGATGGTCTCTGGTCGGTTCGGTGTCCGGCCACTCGCGACCAGAGCGATCACCGTGAACATCGCGTATTCGTGGTATGGGTCCTTCGACGTCAGGATTTCGTACATGACCATCCCAAAAGACCATATATCCGAGCTTGTGCTGCTCACTCGTGGGTTGAAAGTCTCTGGGGCCATCCACCTGACGGGCTCGATGCCCCCGGGAGTGTGCCTTTCGATCGTGTGTGTCACCGCGGTTGGACCTGCCACGTCGTAGGCGGTCTGGCGAAATCATTAATGACAGATTTGACCCGATAGTACGAGCCACGCATACCTTTGAGAGTCTGAAATCCTGCAGTAGCGGGTTCCAGTCGTTGTCAATGACGATGGACGTCTGCAGGTCGTAAGTGTGAGTACCGGAGGCCATTCATCAACAAGGCACGTACAGAGTTGAGATCCCCGTGGAAGATGGGAGGTTCCATCGTATGAACTAGGAGAAGGAGCTGCGCAATCCCCTTGATCTGTACGTATAGTCAGCAAGTAGCCTGACTGACGAGCGAGAGTTTCCTCACAAGCGTCATGGGATCAACTGACACACGAGATCGTAGCACGTCGCGAAGGGTTCCACGCTCGGGCATTGCGTTTACAAGATACCTGAAAGCGCCAGTCAGATGGTTCCTAGCTAGATAGCAGTGCAAGCTTACGCAGCGCCCTCGTGAGGTATATAAAAGCCGTATAGAGGCAGTACCCGAGGAGGAGTGCCCTCCGAGCGACGCTGTTCTTGATCTTTCTTCCACAGTTTGCTCCAGATATCGATCTCCCGCCTAAACCTCTTTAAGGGGACTCCGTTTCAGCCGGGAAACGAACTGTCAAAACGAGGTCCTCACCACCATCACCTTCCCGTTGGGGTCGCCGTACGATAGTTTCTTACACCAGACTTCCTTGCCGAGGTAGGTTCCTCGATATAGGTCATAGAGCCCGAGTCCACCAACAGGAGAGTCAGAAGTGATCTGTACCTCGTTGTCTACGAGGTTCGGGTCCGGTAACACGATTCCGAACACCTTTTGAAGTTCGAGGATGTTTTCGCGAAGGATGTTGAACCGGTGTTTCTCCTCCTTGTCTGTTGGATCGATGCTCCGATATACCTATGGGTTGATTGAGACTCTAAACCTCGAACCTCTGGAAACACGAGGTACCTGCTGCATCTCCTTCATCACATTGTACCCTTGTTCGACGTTCTGAGGAAAGAGCGATCCCTTTCTATTGGCAGCGACAATGAAGGTTTGCATGTGTTGTACTATTTCCGTCGTATCCCTACGAACTTGTGCATGGAAAAGCAGCTGAGAGAGCCTCAAGCATCAGTCATTGCAGACCCTGGTATTCTTTGCGGACTTGCCTGAAGCTTCTCTACAGTACGGTTGATTTCCGCTGTGGATGTGGCGAGGTCGTCGTCTATCGAGCCGGAACGGAGGAACCTCTTCCATATACTCTTCTTCGCCCAACGCTTCATCCGCTTCTCAATACCGGAAATGACTCTGGATTTGCACGGGGGTCGTTAGTCTAACAAAGCACCGAAAGACGTGGTACAACCCACTCGGCGGCGTCAGTGATAGCATCCTCCAGCTTCTGCGATGTTGGTCGCCCATCCGATACCTCGGTTTTCAAAACATCCAGCAATGACATACACCGGTGCTGCAACTGCTTGACGCTCTGCCTGAACCCTGTGTAAGCTGTCCTGCCAACAGACATGTACAAGGGGTACTTGCTTCTGCTTTGGGATGCCCTCGCATGTTTCGATCAGGGTCACGATGGCGTCGGCGAGGATTGGTATCCCAGGAACACCGCAGAGGTCACCAGCAAGTTTCACAGCGGTTTTTGCGATGTTGGGGACGTCCATTTCGTGAAGTTGGGTTGAGGGAAACCCTGTGTACGCCTTCCACCCAGTTAAGTACGCTGTACGCAAATAGCGCCCCCCTTCTGGGGTCCCTCTGCCACGAGGCGACGGCAGTGCGACAGCGTTTAATTGGACATCTCCGGCTCATGCTGGCCGGGAATACTGTATGTACGATCGGGAGTCGCGGATGCTTTTGGAGGACCACCGCCATGACTGATGTTAGGGATGAAACCGAAGAGCCCCAGTCCAACTCATTATATGGGTCTATCCTGGAACCTGGATCCTCGTTCAACCCATCGTTTTTACTCGTTGTCGATGGGGCATTCGTCTCTCTCTTCGTCGTCCTCGTGGCCTTGGCAGTGCTCACCCAAGGCAACGTCCACCTCATTTTCTTAACGTTTATTGAGCTGGCACTCTGGGCAAGCGTGAAATGGTACGTAATATCTTTCCCTGATTCCCGAAGGCGCAGCGCTGATATCAACATCTCCTTAGGTTCGCACATGAGTGGAACATGCTGCAACACAATGGCAGCGCGGCTCCTGACGGCGTGAAGTCAAAAAAGGATTGAAAGGCATTGCCCATTGATATTACTTGTGAGGTGAGAACATGAGCATACCCTTCACCTCCTTCCTTTGTCACCGGACTCGTACCATCTTTTCGTTCTCTTCGAGCTTTCCTGCGCGAGGCCGAATACTACGACGATCCAGCGTTAATGATCACCCAGCCGACTCCACCATATTCAACCACTCACGTTCTCTCTCAGTAGCATCTAGGCCTTCCCTAAACGACTGTGTTGCATCGTTCGAATGTCCGCCGCTCGCATGACCTAGAGCGGCAAAATGCTGCGCCTGATCAACCACCTCAAGCAGTCGTTGCCTGAACGTCTAGATGGACGATCTTCAGCGAGATGGTCCGAGTAACGGGCCGCGGCTGTGCCTCTCACCCTCGCGAGTAACGCGGACATTAGGTCGCCGTGTTCGTCATCTAATCTGGAAGTTTCTGATTGTTGGTGCCCCAGTGCTGTGTAGTTGGAACTGGTTTACATACAGTGACAAGAGCATCCTTCCGAATCCATACCATAGGCCTCCAGCTCCAACCAGCCCGGCAAGCTTAACGCTTGTGGGCTCTGCTTTGAGTGCATTCTGCACTCGGGTATTGAACGGGCCCGGTATCGTGAAGTCCGCATAATCCCTATCGGATCGTGAGTTAGAGTGTCAGGACCTGATGCCTGACGCGCACTGACGAGGAGATGAAGATGTAAGCCATCCAAAACGGGATCTGTACACTGCTCTCTCGTTTAATCTACCCAACGGAATCCTCAACACCACGACGCGACAAAACGACGATGAACGCGTACATCACGTTCCGAGCCACCGTCCAGATGTCCCATGTCCGGGATGTCCTTTGTGAACTTGCACTGTATCTTCTGCATCGCATGTCTCAGTATCGACCAGAGTCATCCGGGTTACGATACGAATATCGAACCTGATTCTCCGCTAAGATTGAATCGATAGAGTAGTAGTCATGGTCCATGTTGAGCTCGCCGTGGGAACACTGCACCTACGGGAACGACAGAGACCACCATGCTCTCCAGAAGTCTCCGAAGCGCCTCGCGACCCCTACTGCGAAACATCGCGCGTAGGCAACCCTCCGCTCTTTTCTCACAACATCGGTATTTCACCCAGACAAGGGCATGGAAGGCGTCGGAAGACGTTGACACGTTCCCGACTCGCTACCAGAACACTCCCTTGTTCAAGAAACTTGCCGACAAGCCCGCAGCACTGGCGGCCCTCAATGACTTTGCTCAAGTACTGAAAGACGAAGGTCCGTTACGAGTTCGTTGGCTTCGTGTGCGATGCGCCGGGGCGCTGACGCTCGGTTTCCGCAATAGGCATTGACATGACAAGCGGCCAGCAACCCTCCAAGGCGCAAATGTTCAAATTAGCCATGAGCTCAAAGTTCAGGGATGGTGCGAAGAAGGTTATTGTCGAGTTGCAGAACGCTGGGATCGATTTGTCTTCCAAGGTGCGGCACCGCGTTTTGTCGCTTGTTTTCTACCACCACTCACCTTCTCCTCTGCGCCTCCAGGAGGCTATGGAAGAATTGACGGATTTCACTAGTTGGTCTAAGAAGTAGAAAACATCCCCACCTACGCGCCTTTACGACCGTAATCTCTGTCTTAATACTTGCTACCTGTTCTGCCCTGTTCCTTCGATATGGCTTCGTCGTCTGCTGCTGGGACCGCGGCTTCCTCTCCCGCGCCTGAGATTCAAATCCCACCTGTCAGAGTCTACTCCGTCGAGTATCCCGGATACGTGCAACCGACTTCAGTTCCAGAAGCAGTCAGAACGCTCGGCGGCCAGCAGGCTCTCGAAAAAGCTTTTAGGAAGTCAAGCAAACCTGACGCTTTCCTCGAGCTCAGGTACCGACCGGACAATCCCTTCGCGCACCCTATCGCTGGGGAAGTTGTTCAAACGAACAGCATCCTTCTAAAAATCGTGAAAAGGAGGAGGAAGCGTGCCGATGAACAAGATGTAGGCCCAGTCGGAGAGTACACCGTAGAACCTGTCGGTCTAATCCCTGGTACTGCTCGCTTCCGTGGTGAGTTTACTTTGGTTCTCTGGTTGCAACCACATCTCGAGACTATTTTCAGGACTCGCTGATTATCAGTACAACCCGGACCCTGAGGACCCCGTTTCAAAACTCCGAATGGCAATGGAAGATCTCGATGGTTAGTGTCGTCGTGCTGGGTCGCTTATATCTGAAACTTACCTCCCCTAGTCGATGCGATTCGCAAGTTCGCCATCCCAGAGGAAAACGAAGACTATAGCGCACCCCGAGATCCGGACGCCATGGTAGTCGATCCGGGGCTATCCGGGGAACCCTCGACTGCTACGGTAGAAATGAAGAGCACAATGCGGACTTTCCCTCCTCCGCTGTTCAGCAGGATCAGCATCCCTCAACAATACAAGTAGGTCCATTCGTTGGTCCAACCAAGGTACCAGAGTCCTAAGATTTATCCAAGCTTTAAGGCCAATCCCAACTCGCGCGTAGTCACGGTTGTCGATGAAGCGACGGGGGTAGAGAAGAAACGCTACGTCAACAAGGACAGGTGGAAGGGATACGGTCCTGTCACTGCGATGTACTCGGATTCTGGGGTGGGTCTGGCACACAACCGTCCACAAATAAATCCCTGGCGTTGACGCAGCTCAGGTTCCCACCGAGTCTACCGATGTAGTTGCCCAGATGAGAAACTCCATCAATAGCAACATCCAGAAAGCACTTGCAGAGGTAGGAGGGTTTTTTTGGGACTTGTGCGTGGCATTCTGAAAATACCGCTCCTTAGAAATTTGCTCAGCGTCCTGTCTGGACACGAACCGCGATCCTCAACCAGTTCACTCCCGCGGAAGCGAGGGAGATACACAAGTGATACCCTTCCCTTTCCTCTACTTCGGTTAACGGGGCTGAATCAGCCGCTACAGTTCGAAAATACACCTCCCACTTGTGGCTTACGTATTCCAAGATGGTCCTTGGAGGGATACCTTTGTCAGGTTCGGGTATGACCCTCGAAAAGACATCAATGCGCGCTTGTGGGTGTCAAACATGTACGGCCCTCGTTCTCGTCCTCGTCGCTCACGACCTATTTAGCTATCAACGTCTGTATTTTCGGAACGCGAACCATTCTATCGCACGTCCGTCTGTCACAGAAAGAAGACAAGACGTACGAAACTCTTCTGAAGGGGGAGAGGACAAAAAGTGATATTGTGACTGCTGTATTTGGGAGGAATGACTGATTGGCGATCCCAGGTTTTCACATATCTTTGATGGCGTCCGGCTCAGCACGGAAACTGCGGCGTTCCAGTTGTGCGACATCCACGACGAGATGTTGAAGCAGATGATAGAGAACGCGAACGAAGAGGATCTCAGAGACGAGTGCGACGTACGTGAATTTGCACCACTTTCCTCTGATTCCGGGCTTCACGCACCTTTTGTCAAGGCCACTGACGGATGGTACACCTCACAAGCAATTGAAAAGATCAAGGTCATCCTCCGTCACAAATTCTTTCAGCTTCTTCAAGGACACGTCGCGACGGATGAAGAATGTGAAGCTTTGCTCGATGAACCTCCGTCGAAGGCGACGATGAAATCCAGGGCTCCGAAACTTAGGATGGGGAAGCACAATATGGCGAAAGGAGCTATACCTCCAGAGGAGTTGGCGGTATGTGTGGAACCTTGATGCATTCCCGTAGATAGCTGATTGGGTTCTCCAGGCTATGAGACTCCACGCTCAGCTTCAAAAGAACGCACAAAAGCGATCATGATTTGATAGGGCTATAGACGGTTGTTCTTTCAGATGCGCGATTCGTAATACTAGTGGTGATGCGTCACCAGGGATAAGCAAAATTCACGAGCGGCGCGTGGCTATCCACATTACACCCATCTAAATTATTGAGAATCTAAATAGTCACAGGAAAAAGTGTTCGGCGATGCATCACACGTTCCACGTCTGACATTTTAGATTAAGCCTGGGTGTATAGCAAATGGCAATGTCTTGAGGGAGCCTCATGCTCCTGGGGACCGAACGCTGCAGCGGAAGAAGAAACAACACTTTAATAACAGGAAACAGATATCCTACACGCGAAAAACTTCTAGGGCGGCAGATCTGCAATGTATAATTGCTTCGCGTAAACATCGCCCCTCATGAGATGTTCATGGCCGACCACAATCATGATTCTCCCCGTCGCCTCATCCAAGTTCACACAGTTCACTTCGTTCTGCGACCAACCACCGCAATTAAGATCCGGTATCGCTGCACGAAGTCGTCTCGTATCAGGTTTCCCCAATACTCCCGTGTTGATCACAACCTGTTCCTCCCACCCAGTCTCGATACTCATCCCCTTCCGACCCTGCAGTTTGAGAGTATCCCCCACACAAAAAGCAGGTTTTCCCTCGGTGATGTGATGTTTTACGACCATGGGATAACATCCAGACATCAGCAAAACAAGAGAGTTCAGATCCGGCCTGACGGAAAGTGCCGGACCTGCCGGGGCATCCCTTGCCTGCTATTCTCCCGCCCTCCAGATATTCGCTCGTGACAAAACA
>Ga0307514_10003302_pt1 | contig 15656 bp, 12 predicted proteins | sample 16_EM_MG_FD_203088 | JGI IMG/M metagenome (GOLD analysis project Ga0307514, IMG submission 203088) | Populus trichocarpa ectomycorrhiza microbial communities from riparian zone in the Pacific Northwest, United States - 16_EM | ecosystem: Host-associated > Plants > Roots > Unclassified | place...
TTTACCCCGTACCTACACATTCTTTACTGCAAATTCCTTTGTAGCATATTCAGTTCTTCATGTAAAAGCTACGTATTCACTGTACCAGTTCATGTATAAATACTGCTCATAATACCTGCTAGATAATGATGCTTAATACATACGCTCATCGCATACGCTCATCGCATACGCTCATCGCATACGCTCATCGCATACGCTCATCGCATACGCTCATCGCATACGCTCATATTCTCGCTACCTCTATCATTGGAGCTCTACCTCTACTATTGAAGCTCTCCTTCATTGGACGTGGAGACATACGCTCATATTCTCGCTACCTCTATCATTGGAGCTCTACCTCTACTATTGAAGCTCTCCTTCATTGGATGTTCAACTGCAACGCTGCCTCTATCGCATAACCTAATCTCAATAATACCTACACCATCGAATCCGTTTTGGGAGCAATGGACTTGGCAGCATAACACGCAGATATGCAGGCATAAACCTGGGGAAAAGGCGTATATGTATATAGACTTCAAAAAAAGAACCCCCGCCTCATAGGCTCCTAGGCTCTCTTCGGGGGAAAGGCTATATATAGACTAAAAAATAAAAAAAAAGAACCTGGCAAATACGTATACATGTACACGACATGTACGGATTGAATACAATCCAGTAATTTCGTATTCCTACTCCGTACTGCTACATGCATAGACCTTCAGGCCCTTATTTCAGTCCGTCAGTATTTCCATTTAATGAAAGCTATCCGTAGTTACGTTGTTTAAATATCGTTCAGGAAGCGAGGGACATTGGCCACCAGCAGCAGCAAGCACCTATCTAAAGACTGCAGGTCTATATTTAGTCAGTCAGCTGATGGACACGCACAGCTATGTAGTGGATTGGCCTTTATGCGAAAGGGGTGCGTTAAGTGATGCTTGGTAAGGAAATATATAGACTTTTTTCTTTTTCTTGACCCTATACGGCTATCCCCCGAAGGGAGCAAATATATGGACTCCTGAACGATAGCAACCAGAGATACTAGTGCTCCCACTGCATATCAGTTCAGGTGCGGAGGTTGTACAACATAAGTAGAGCATAATGGGGAGTTTTTTTTTTTTTTTTGGTCTATACGTCTGTGGAGGCATATGCTAAGAGACAGCCCATAATGGGGAGTGATACCAGTACGTTGTGTCAATAGATGTAGTTGGCAGCATAGGTATTCAAGCAGATAAGTAGGGGTATGGATGCATTATGCGTACTTTTTACAAGATTGTATTTACTTAATGAGTACCTACATTGTTGAGGGTAACCCACCTCCGCCCCGCCCCAGCCCCCCCCCCCCAGCCCAAGAGAAAAAAGGAAAAAAAAAAGAGGTACATCACATACTACTAGTACAGCACCAACTACTTTACTTATACATGATGAACTGGAGGTGGTCTGAGTGTGTATCTTTTAAAGGTTTTCGCTAAAAATCAATGACACTCCATGGGGGGTTTGGGGGGGGAAGCTAAGACCGATAGACAGTGTGGAAGTTGGAGGTGCTGGTGGTGATGGTAAATTTCCAACCCAGCGTGATAATAAAATCCCAAACACATGGATTTTATGGCCTTGGTAAATATGTTTTGTTTCTTTTAGGGGTACAATGTGAGTGATGAATTTTTACATTTGGACAAGCAGGGTGTAAAACTGAAGACCTGTGCCAGTGCCAGGACTTTGTTATGGCCTTTGCTGTATGCCTGCACTGGCTACTAAAATAAAAAACTTATATCCCCTTACTGTATTTCGGGGGTATTTTGGGTCAGGCCGTGAGACTATGAGGTAATAGTACTACTACTACTACTTCATTCCTTCTGTCCAAATTAATTAATTCGCATCGCTCAACTAACCAACCATCTTCATAGACATAGAAAGAACTAATTCATATACACATATATACAATTACAACTTCCCTGCCCACCTAACGAACCTCCCTCAAGCATCTACCAGCCAGCCAACACCCCCACACATCCCAGCCCCATCCCCACCATCATCACACCCCACTGCACTCCCCTCCTCTCTGCTCCACTCGCCCCCGCATTAACCACGCCCTGTGTCTCCTCCACCACCGGCGGCGCCGCCCTCGTAAACGTAAAAACCGGCAACCCCTGTCCATTCTTTACCTGTTCCTCTGTAATCCCCGCCTCCTTCCTCCCTTCCTCAACCTCCTTCTTAAACGCCGCCTTCTCCTTCTCCTTCTGGCGCTCCTTCTGTAGCTCCGACAGCCTAATAAACGGACTTTGTGTATTCGTCACGTCTGTACTCGGGCTTTTTGCTAGTGATGGGGGCACTGTGCCTGCTGGGTGTGGAACCAATCCATTTATAATATCCTGCACGAGGAACACATTCCCCCTATCGAAGAAATCGACCAGGGCGAAGTTCGGCCTGCGGCCCCATGAGGTATAGCAAGCATCTAGGTGGCTCAATAGAGCGCCTTTCTCCCCCGTAGCGGCATTCGTCAACTCCGCTTTCTGTACATTCGGGAACCTCTGTCCACTGCGAATCTTACTTTCATAAAGCAAATGATTCACCACCGCCAGCTTCTGCCCCGGGGGACTCTGATCACTCCCTACTCCGCAAGTGAACGTATCCGTCATGACCATGGCAGGAGTCTCCCCGACAAGACTCCACGTAGGTGCAATATACGGCACCTGTGTTTCGTCTATTGGATTGTCCATAAACGTGACGACTCTGCGGTTTGCAAGGACCATTTCCTCTATGGTTGGCCAGTCGGTAAGGTTCATCTCTGCATGTGGAGGTACATAGCTGATACTATCCAATCCTGCCCGCTTGTAGGCCCTGTCGACCAGTGACAATGGTGTATCTCCATCGGGATTTGTCCACATGAATGTCACTACTTCGCCCTGGAACCTTTTGAGGAAGTTACTAACTTCGATTAATATATCCTGCATGGAACCACCGTCCAGTAATGCGCAGCTGGAATGGCATATCCGGATATCATCTCCTACCTGGAAGGTCTGTCCGTGGAGCAGGCGCACACCGGCTTCGAGTTGCACGGTGATATTGTGGAATTGGTTTCCAGAGAGGGAGAAGCCGTTTGCCTGGGTGCGAAGCATAGCAGAGTGGTGGGTCCCGATGAAGGCTTGGTCAGAATACCGGGTGGTAGGTGGGAGCCTGGGGTTTGTGCGGCGGAAGATGGTGGTAGGGTGGGCGGAGATTGGGGAGAGAAGGGCATTGATGCAAAGTGCCGTGAGGGCAGTGGTGAGGCCTGTGAGGTGCATTCAAGTTTTTGATGGTGAGAGAGTGAGGGTATTGGTATATCAGAATAGGAAATTAATGAAATAAAGAAATACAAGAAGAAACTCCGGCCAGCCGGATGTAAGAGTTGTAAATCAAGTCTCCAGATACCGCCGTAAAGGGAAAGGGAATAGGGAAATGGACACAAACGTATTAAAGCAAAAGAAAGTGGAGAACGCTCAGAACGTAGAGACCCAGCTCCAAAAATTAATATAATAAAATATATAATAAAATATAGGAATAAAAATGTAAGAATAAAAATGATCCACAAATCGATGCCACCTTCCTGATCAGTCGAGATAGTAGAATAGAGGGAGGGGAGACCACAAATTATGTAAAAGAGCGAACGTAGGCATCCACATTATAGCACAAGCCATGCCCGCGCCCCGCCTGGTATGCGCAGGGGGAAACTGGTGTCAATGTTTTGAAATGGACACCTGCTTACTTTAGTGGGTGAGATATACCGGATATCATTATGGCATAGTAGCGATGAAAGAATCAGAATATAATACTATTGTTGAGTGACTACCTAGTGGGTGATGCTGTAAATAGCTGTACCGTATAGCCGTGTTGGCACCAAAATCTCACTCGAGCTCCGCTGGTGATAGCACCGCCGTAATCCACGCCCCATCTAGTACGCGCCGACCATCCGTGATAACTGCCACATCATAAATATTCTCAATAGGCCGTTCTCCTAACGTACACTTAGTGTGGCTGAGTGCAAATTCGGGGTATGGAGAAAGGAAATTTAAATATATATACTTATGCCGATCTTCAGCCAGTCCTTCTTTTACTTCTGGGGCCCTTGGAAGATCTAGATCTCATGCCCTTTCTACCCCTCTGCCAATTCGAACTTCCAGTCGTGTTTTGCATGCTAGTAATTAAAGTTGCACCTAGGAAAACAAGTTATGTAGGTATGTACACTATATACTCCGTACAGTTCATGCAAATAGGGAATTCAAAGCGAATGGAGAAGAGGTTTGGAAGGTTCCGCGAAAAAGCAAAAAGATGGGAAAGTAAGACGTCGAGAGACCCCACAAAGTAACTTGACTTGGAAATTTTCCAGTATCAGGATGCAACATAAAATTCCGATTCTGTGCATTGCATTGATTGTAAGAACACATTAGTATTACAAGGGTATTTCTTGCAAGCTAGAGGTTGAATAAGTCTTAATATAATCCTGGCATTTAGACTTCACACCAATTATACATATTATTGATATTCCTTTCGCCCTCACATGTCTGCCCTGTTCGATATGAAATGTCATAATGTGTTGCTATTCGGTTACTTATCATATTTTCGCTTCCTAGATGCTAGAAACTTTCTGCTAGTCTTTGTATCCTGGAACCTACTCTAATAAAGTGCATGTGCTCCTTGCACTCGGTGCGGCAAAAGTGAACGAATCAAAGTATTCCGCTTGCATCTTGCAGAGAGTAAGTTGAAAAGAGGCCAAAAGCTCGAATAACGGTGATAGCTCGGATGCACAGCAGTATGAATATCTGCATCTAGTGACCAATTAGGTGTTCTGTTGGCGATAGACTTCTGTGGGATTCAAGGGGGGTTGGGGCCCGGAAAAACAAAGTCCTAGTGCAGTTCTGGTGATGTGGACGCCCACAATTGATTCCCCGGTTTCATAGTTTTCAATACGGTGGCCTCGTTTGGAAAAACATTTGAGGTAACGGTTCGAGACTAGGTAGAATGGCGGGCTGCGTTCTGATTCCTTATTGGGGATGTGGGTCATGTGATGTGGCATGGAGAGCTGTACCGGAGGTATGAATATGAGGGAAATGAGGCACGATGCCTACACCTTATTGTCAGAGGAATTGCTGTTGGCCTTACTCGAAACAAAAACGTGCAATGGGGGGTTGGCGGTTGGCGGATTAGTGCATTCTCGCAGATTTGCTATATTGATAGCTCGCGGTATAGGCGTGCAGAAGGTGAGGTCTAAGTCGTGGTCAAGCGTCATGGGCCGAGCGTCATGAACTGAGCGTCATGGTTTCCAGTCCCTGGATCACAATCTCGCACCAAACATCGTTAGAGTAACATGCACGTTGATGAAGCATACAGTGAATCTGCTCATCAACCACGGGTCATTCAGATTAGGCCCAAGCCATGCGAGGGCTTGATGCAAAGCGGAATGACCGACACCTTTGAATGATCACAATTGGGGGGCAAGAAGAGCCTCAGCAGAAGCGGAATTTTCGGTTGAATGCCAGAGGTGACATTATTGATAGGCGTACGGACGATAGGCTGTCGATGCTGTGCGCCAATTCTGGTGTTGTGAGATTTATGGTGTGTACTTCTGGTAGTGAACACAGACTGTAGAGAGGTGGATTGAGATGGCAAAGTGATGTAAGGGGCGTGTAAGTCTCGTGAGGTTCCCGTGAGAGGAGATTCTTTTCCATACCCTTAACCTTGTGCCACAATACCCCCGCCTCTGCGTTACCTCATGCATTCAGGAAGAGCCGCTCGCTGCTGGTCTCCATCACAGGATACCCTTTGAATCGATTCACTCGAGCTCTGCCGAAGCCTCTCGGCTCTCTAAGTGATCACCATGACACTTCATCGTTGGTAATTTGTTGAGCTATGTATCCCAACCTCATCTGCGATGCTGTGTCTTCCAGAATGTGCCAACCAGTGTAGAACATACAACCCGACAATAGCACAATAGCTAAACTACTCGTATACTGGTACATCTCGACACTTGTGCTGATATGGCTAGGAGGCCAGTCAGATCTTAGCTTCCCGGTAAGTAGCCTCGACAGGGTCCGACGAAACGCGTACGACAGCACGATGAGCCCAATCAATGCCGTCTTGCTCATGAAAATGCCGATGTACAGTAAGTAGCCCAGGGTTCACCAACAAGAATTCTCAATCCGCAATTGCATACCTCCGGAGCAGGGTTACGGGCTAGCTGAAACAAACTCTAACTGCTCCAGGGAATATCCTCGCTGCTGGGTGACAGTTGTCCTCTTCTGCGGAGGGCACTGATGCAATTCGAATGTTCTGGTCACCACCCATTTCTCCAAGAAGGGAGGGAAGTGGAGAAAAAATCCTTTCAACAGTGGGAGTGAGACTTGTGATATCATCACCCTCCTCCTGTACCTAGATACCTATGTGAAGTTGTAGGTGAGAATATCCCTACCGCCGTCATCTACGCAAGGGTTGGGCCCCTTGGAGACAGATCCTTCTGCGTTGTTTTTTTTCTGTCTTTTTGCACCACCGTGTTGGTAAAAGCCATGAGGTCAGTACCCGTAATGACGTTTGCTTGCTTTTAATACGGGCACTTAGCCCCCGCAAAATGCAAGGGTAAAAATTTGATCTCGAGCCTCATCCCGCAGTGGGCTTATTATTGGCATGAGACACTAGGCACCAGCACCTGGGACTGCGCTCAGAAAAATTGTTTGACAAGTACTCTACTGTACGTGCGTGTAACAGTGCGAGAAATTTACATGGAAACTTTCCATAGCGGCCTGCTGTACATTAGAGTCATCCGGCCTCTCTATACTTGGACGGCACCTTTATCGGAATCGGGATGCGAAAGTTGACTGACTGATGTTGCACCTATACCTAATCCCTTGTGTTGGCAACAAGCTTACTGATCATGTTATCCGTATCCTTGCACACCCAGCTGCCCATGCCCCTCTTTCGTCCCCCGCACCACCAGCACCTCGACCAAAAGCCCTCAACGAGTTGATCTTCCACCTTTTGGTGTCCGCCATACCAGCACTCAAGTCTCCGCCACAGTCCCTTCTTCCTCTCATAGGCGAATATTTGCAAGGAGGAGCGAATTGTCTGAGATCCAATAGGAGTTTCAGGTGGATACTGCACACTCAGTGGTTGGAGTGGAAGGTATTTGGTAGCTAAGGTCTTCAATCACAGAGTGAGCTTTCCTGTCTGCCCTTCCAACCCCTCCACTCTGACGCTGGAAATTAAATCTCATCTGAAAGGAAGACCATCGGGTTTCGGCTACTTGCAAAGTACCCCTCCATCGTTTTCAGACTTATATGATAAGGGAACCCCGCGCATACCTACAAGTAAGAGAGTGAGCCACTCCCGACACCTGAATCAAGGCCCTTGAGACTCTATTTTTTTTTCTATTGTCGGCCGCGGCTAGCTCCGGCAATCAACAAATAGAACCACAAATATCCCCAAAGTACTTGCGTTGGCAACTCTTCAGCGGAAGATATTTCAACAGGTTGCCGCCTTTCTCCAATTGACAGTAGAAGGCAACACTGACCCTCTCCTGCATTATAGCCGTGCGAAGACCGCATAGACCAAACTGTCTATAGGTGAGTCAGGTTTTCTATCCTCCTCCACCATGAAAAGGAAAATGGTCGTAGCAAGGCATGATTATCATCTGGTCCTTGAAACCTGGGGGAAACGCATTTGTATTTTGGGGAGATGGCTACGTGGACAGGGTCGGTCATAATAGGGGATCAACTGACAAGGCGCATTTGGTGTGAACTACAGGGTATTTTTTCTGGCACTCGCCAACAGCTATATTACGCACTGTTCACCCGATTGGTTGCAACGACTCTGGAAATCTCTATCCATTGGAGAAGAGAGCAGTAGATATTCGAAGATTGATATAGATACTGCACATCAACAGCAGTTCCTCTTACATAGCTATTCGCCAGCCTTCCGTATTACTTGCGTGGGCTATTTACTACGATGTAAGCTTTCCCGTCTTGTCAGCCTATAAACACTGCGTCCGCTCTCCCTGTCATACTCGAGTTTCTTTTCTCAATTTGCCTACACCTAGCAATTACTGATACGAGAAAATATACAGACGCCTACATCCTAGTCAATTATTGACTTTCGGGGATGCAACAACGACCACTTCGTACGTATTCCCCCCCACGGGGCGCATACCGCCCGCAGCCAATGGATCACCGGGCATCCACAGGATCTTTACCACCGCCCCTAGACCACCCAGGGCATTATAGTCACCCACCACCGCCCCAACATTATCATAATCAGTATGCTACGAATCACTCTTCTGCAAGCGGCGATAGTGCAGATGATGCCGATTACTACGGTAGCGGCCCTCCTCATGGTCCACCTCCAGGTCATGGGCCATACCCAGGGCCCCCACCACATATGGGGTTCCATCCCCCCCCACATCCCCTTATGAGAGGAGCTTTGCCTGGCCAACCTGTACCGATGCACACGGCTCCGCCTAGCTTGCGAGGAGCCCCAGGAGAAGACTTCCGCGGCGGTGGGCCGCGCGAACCCCCCGGTCCAGGAGGAATTGGCCACAGGCACACAGTATCATCTGGTGGCCCGAAGCCTATTCTCCGGCAGCCTGCTGCACCGCCACCACCAGGTGATTATCCCCCTTCCCCAGATTACCGCCGCCCTCCAGGACCGCGAAACCCTGATGCCCCGCAGCCTGGCGCATCCACTAGAGATCCATCTCCGGATGACTTTGACTATGATGGGCGGCAATACATGAACGGGAGGCAACCAAGTAGGGGCGGCTTCCCTCCAGACCCCCGCTATTCATATGACCAAGCAGAAGCGAGGTATCACATGGAACAGGCCCAGCAGGGTCGTGGACGACCGGGGGATCAGTCTCCACCATATGGCGAATATGATGGAAGCTACGGAAGAGGTCCTGATAGGGCGCGGAGCAGGTCAAGACCACCGGCACGGAGTCGAAGCGTTGGTCCCGGCGCTCGGAGTCGAAGCCGGCCTCCAGATCCTCAGAGTGCGGGACCCTTGGTAAGAGCGCCGCAGAGGGACTGGTTCGACGAGGATTATGACGATTATGACGAAACATATCTTGGGTACCCCAATGGAAGTGATGAAGTGAGCGGAGGAAGCGGCCCTAGCCGCGGGGCAGGTAATACCCATTCCCGATCCGTGGCGCGAACCTCGTCAGTCTCACAAAGTGCTGCCGATATAGGACATCGAAGTACCCGAGGTGATGGCGTCGTGGCAGGAGGTGGCCCCTCGCAAGCCCCCCGTGGACCACCAGCAAACATGAAGGCTAATATCGGACGGGAAGCCGATATCCCATACTCAGGATCATCCGGGGCGCCACATAGGGTTCCCAAGCGGGACAGCACGCCAGCACAGCAGGCTCCACCAGCGCCGCCACCACCCCCGCGCCAGGTACCAACGCCTGCACCACAGCAGCAATATGCTCCAACCCCCGCCCCCCCGCCACAGCAACAAGCTCCTCCACCGCCACCCGTAGCGCCTGTGCCCCCCCCTGCTCCTGCTGTGGTCCAACAGGTGGTTACAGCTGCTCCTCCGCCACAGCAGACCACGCTTAATCCCTCGGCAGGCATCGTTGCGGTCATCCCTCCAGCTGCAGAAGCGGATCACAGAGTCGTTTACGATGCTGACATGGACCGTGAGGCAATGATGCAGACTCAATTGATACCAAGCATGGGCGGGTTGACCTTGGCGGACCCCAATCCGTACACAAATTACTTTGGCATGCCAGTTGAGCTATCCGACAAGTTTCTGTATCAAGGCAGTGAAGGGCGTCTCAGGTCAAAAGAGGAACGGAATTTAAGCGATGAGGAAGCTGGCGCACCAAAGCTCATCAAAACTACCATTGGGGCACTGCGCGACCGCGAGGCGGAGAAAGATCGTGAAAGGGATTGGAGCCGAAGAGATCGTGACAAGAGCCATGGGAGGGGCGACCCGCGTAGGCGGAGAAGTGTTTCTCGCCCCCCTGGTGAGCGGCGACGAGCAGGGAGTGCAGGCCCAGTAGAGGGTCAACAGCCTACCTGGACGAGGATCAGTACGGAGATTGTAAGTGTGAGAGCGGTGATAAAATCAGGGTATGATTTTAAGCCAGGGCCAGGCGTGGTCACCATCTTCAAAGTCTTGACCCGGGATGAGATTGACGATCTGGTGGATTTATCGCGCAAAATTCGAGAAGGGCGGAAACCTAGCGGTCGCGGAGACCGCGACAGACGAGACCGGGACGACCGGGACAGAGAACGAGACCGCCATCGAGATGATCGCCGCGACAAAGACGAGCGAGACCGCGATCGAGACCGTGACCCCCGTGATCGCCCTGAGCGTCGACATAGAGATAGCTGGCATGGAGGAAAACCCCATGGGGGCCACCCAGGGCACATTGAGATGCCGATGGTGCCGCATCCGGGGATGATGAGTGCGCCGGCTCCTGCTCCTGCACCAGCCCCACCCCCACCTCCGCCTCCTGGAAGTGTTCACGGAGGACAACCACCGCCTCCCCCTGCACCTGCGCCACCGCCATTCCACGCACCGCCAATGACGGGACCACTGATGGCTGGAGGGTTGGTGGCGAATCCGAATGAGCCAGGGACGTTCTTGCAGTACAGGAGAAATCCGCCCAAGGCACAAGGGTTTTAGTGAGTATCCTATTTTGTGAATGATGTCGAGGGAGTGAAAAGCTAATGAGTGGTGTAGCCGAGCTGGGTAAATTCGTTTTGGTATGATGTTGGGTGTAGGGAGTGTATATGCGATTCCCAAGGGGACATAGTGGAGGATGCAGGAGGCCATTTATCTATCTACTACTTTCTCGCTCATGTTCATTGTGTGTGTCTATTTGTGTCCATTTGTGTGTGCTTTGTTTGGTTATCATCTCACCTCTTTCTAGTCTTTTTTTTTTTTTTTTTAAATGCGCAACCTTTACGTTTTATGTCTCGAAATGTTTATATCCTGGGTGCTTCAAATGTCCATTTACATTGAGTTTCACAGCTTGATTTTTTTATGTTATTATTGTTTTTTTTTGCAGATGGGATTTCGCGGTGTGGGATAGGTCATGAATAGGTCATTTTGAGCATGGGCATTGGTATTTTTATGGCTGTAGGTGCGTTATCTGTTGTTTTTAGGTATCAGTACATACTTATATACATGTTTCAATGTCTGAGATGATATACTGGTACATTTAAACGAGAAGGTGGGTTAGGGAGGAGGAAATATTTGCTGTAGCTGACGTTGACAATGCCAAAATCTGCCACAGATCGAAGGAGGATGATAATGTGAGTTATTTTTGCGAACCAGGAACTCTAATCGGGAACAGCGGAATACGAGTCTGAGTCGCCATAATATTGATCGAGGTGCTTTTTCAGAAGTACCATTATGTCTGTGATGTCCTGGCTGCTGTTGGGCTGTTGATTGTGATATTGTTACCAATGGCATAAATCATGATCCCTCAAGCCACTTACCTCCAAAGATATCTCTAGCCCCTGCTTCCCTCTCACCACCGAAGATTCTCTGGAAGTTTTATTCAAGAGTTGAGGCCCCCTCAAATCCCTGACCCAATTAACTTGCCCCCAGCTTTCAAGGTCCTCAAATGCCCACCGCTCCCATTGTCGACAGCTAGCCTAGCCCTCCAACCAGGCCCTTTCACGACTATTGTCTCATACCTACTCTCCCCCCTCCCCAGCAACGTGCACACCCCATCTATATTTTAGTATCCTCAGTTTCATTCACGCCTGATTGCTTGTGACATTTTGCCATAGGGATCGAGGCCAGCCGCTGCATTAATCCTAGCCTTTCACACACACATTTTCCACCCTCGTGCGCTGATATATTGAGAGAATTGCCCCAGAGCATACTCTAGAAGTGCCTTCTGAATATATTCCAACAGCCGGTGCGGATCATCTGCCTCGCCTTCCTTCTCCAGCTTATACGACAGGTCCTGGTTGACAGACCCCCCCCCCCTACTATCAGTGTACGATGTAAGGGTAGAATTCAAGGCCGTAGCGTAATACGGCAGGAGATTATGTCCAACAGTTTGGTACACGAAGGAATTGAGTGCATCATTTTCCACACTTGTTGATATTGGAGTTGGCTTGTCAAGGTCTTCTGCAGGGAGCCAAGTCGCTACCTCGTATTTGAAGGGGTACCTGGAGAGGCAAGTGCAATAATGCGATGCCCAGCAATGGAGAAGAAGTCTTTCTCGCCGGGTATGAGTAATGACACCCATATTGTGGCTCGTGTGACATGCGGCAGACATTGAAACTACACTGGTACAGTACTGAGCTGCAGTCAGCTTTCCTTATCCTACCGCAAGCCCGGGAAAGCTTATTGAAAGCATCTTGCAGAATGCATTGAGGCAGAGGGGGGACCTACGCATTGCTAGCCATTGCTATATCTCTAGATATCTTTTTGTAATTTTACTCATATTTAAAGCTCCATACATCCCTGTAACTTTACGTCGCGATTATTGATAGTAACAAAAAAAAAAAAACCGAAAGCTGTTATGCAAGGTAAAATATCAGCTATGTAGTGTACTGAGTCCCATTTTCCAGAACCGGATACCACTCCCAAAAATCTATGGAGCTCATGAGCCGGGGACTTTGTGGTTAGTCTTCGGGGACTCCTGAGCCTACCTACAAAATCTTACAGACCCCTAGAAGCAATCATGCCTTAAACTTTGCTGGGTTGCTCACGATCAAAGCTTTCAGGGCTTCGATATGCTTATCAAGGAACTTTCTCCGTGCTCCTTCACTACCACTAGCATCCACCCTCCGCTCGTTGTATCCATACGTGACTGTATAGTCCGGTAGTATGTCCTGCTCTGCCACCTCCGTCATTGGGCACAATTTGCAGTTCTAGAAACGCTCACCATCAGCTATCCGAAAGTCTAGTTTAACCACCTACTGCTTTGAAATGAGCATACCTTTCCAACTATAGCACCCTTGCCTATTCTTACTCCAACCTCAACATCTGTACCCCCCCGGACCTCCCTGCCTTCCACAACTGCATTGCATTCGATCAATACTGCATCCCCCACAGTTAAGCCATTGGTATCGGCTGCTTGCAGCAAGCAGCGCTCGCTAATGATACAGCTTTCGCCTATGGTGATTGGGCCACTTGAGGAGTTTAACCGTGCTTTAGGGTGAATGATGGTGTTGGCACCAACTTGAATGAGGTATGTACCAGTCAGCTGGGCATTTCCGTCAATAACACAGGCGGGGTGGAGGTCGACAGGAGGTTTGGCGACTGGCTCTGCAGCCGCAGGAGGGCGAGTGCGAGGGGGCATCGTATTATGGCACAAAAGGCGAAGCCAAGTCCCGTAAATCGTTATACTTAAGTTGGGGTGGCTTGGCGGCCTTTTAAGTTAGCAACGGGTGCTACATACAACTTTGCAAGCATTTCAAGATGTTCTTGGGAAGTGATGACGAGGATGACTCCACTGGAGATGTGGAGTTGAAGATCAATGAGGCGTATGCAAAGAGATTCCAGCACAATAAGAAAAGAGAGGAGAAGCAGCGGTGTTGGTCATCACCTGTCCGTTCCAAGCACTGCCATAGGTCTTGCTACTAACTTCGGGGCTATAGTAGAGGAGAAATACAAGAAAAAGCGGAAGCGGCCAGATGACTTGGATTCGAGTGCTGATTGCACCAGTGACTCAGACAGCGATGATGGTTCGAGCTCTGATGAGGACGAGGATGAGTTTGGGGAATTTGCAGATGAGGTGGCAGATGAAGACATTCTAGCAACCATAAATGCTATTCGCTCGAAAGATCCTCGTGTGTACGATGGACAGTCGCGGTTCTTCAAATCTGCTCCCGAGGAGGCGGAAGGTGAAGATGCAAAAAAGAAGAAGAAGAAGCAAGAGAAACCCATGTTCTTGAAGGATTACCACCGCGAGAACCTTCTAAAGCGCAAGAACCCAGTAGAAGATGAGGAAGACGATGGCAAACGCAGCACATACATGGAAGAACAGGAAGCCCTGAAACGCGATTTGGTCCGGGACATGCACAATGTAGCAGAGGGCATAGCAAATAGTGATGAGGAGGGTGATGACTTTCTTACCACCAAGAGCACACTGGTACAGAAGGGTGCCCCTCCCCCCCCTGACCCAAAGGCCGCCGATCCAGAGAATCCAGACGAATACCTTAAAAACTTTCTGGCCTCGAAAGCTTGGTTACCTAAAGACCGGAAGAATGTCTACGGGCCTGCAATGGAGTCGGATGACTCTGAGGAGGAGGAGATTGCTGAGCAGTTTGAACAGGGCTTTAATCTTCGTTTTGAAGACCCGTCAAAGGCTGCACAACTCGTGGGGCATGCCCGAGGTGCCGTCAAGGCAATGACTGCTAGGAAGAATGGCATGTCTGCCAGAAGACGTGCACGAGAAGCCAGGAAGCTGAAGAAGGAAGAGGAAAGGAAAGAAATGGAGATCGAAAAGGGGCGACTACGAGTCCTGAAGGTTGAAGAGCTAATGAGTAAAGTGAAGCAAATCAAGGAAGTAGCGGGGCTAGGAGACGGAGACGAAGACCCTGAGGACTGGAAGGAGCTCCTCAAGGGGAGGTTCAGCGAAGATAAGTGGGATGAGTGGATGGCAAAAAAGTTTGGAGACGATTACTACGGCACGAAAGAGAAGGTTCTAGATGTGACTGAGAAACCCACATGGGATGATGATATTGAGATCGGTGACATTGGTATCGAGGGTGGAAATGAAGGCGGTGATCTGAATACAGAGGATCATACAGATGCTGAAGAGGGGGCGTCTAAGGGCAAACGTAAGACGAGGAAGGATTATGAAAAGGAGAAAAGGGAGAAAAAGAAACGAGATAGGGAAACCCGTAAAGAGGTTGAGAAATTTGTGGATGAGAATATTGACCTTGATGAGGAGGTATGCTTTCCCTCTTCATGAAGCCATATTCAACGGTAGTATGATGGTAACATTGGCTACAGGTATCTGGCGGGAAGTCATCTTCTAGATTCCGCTATCGTGAGGTTACCCCCGAGACATTCGGTCTTACACCATTAGATATTCTTGCTGCCAATGACGCCGATTTGAATGAATACGCCGGGCTCAAGCGGTATGCCACATTCCGGCCCAAGGAAAGGAAGAAGCAAGATAAGAAAAAGTACTCCAAGAAGCGAAATCTACGGGAATGGAGAAAAGCAGCGTTCGGCAATGAGAATGGACCGGTATTTCCCATGCCCAGCCTTGATGCCAAACAAGCCATGAAGAAGACCTCCGAGGCGGGGGGGAAACTAAGCACATGGGCGGGTAGCGGGGAAGGGAAGAAGAAGAGGAGAAAAAAATAGTAGCCACCCCGTTGACTTTCTGACTCTCTCCAATTGTATACAATGTATTGTGCAGTGTCTCTTCAATTGTACTATTATTACCTCTTGATGGGTCTTACTGATCATTAGAGTCTTGTATTACGAGGGAAGAAAGGTTCACAAAAAAGTAGAAACCGGGCAGGCCCACCTACCCGCTCTCTGTCACTAAGTACCTCTGTTTTCTCAGACCTTTGTTGGGGCTATAAATTATGAGCTAGACTAGGCAATATAGGACTACAACACCCTACAATCGTTGATACATATGGTGATGTTTGTTAGTGAGACACATGAGTCAGTCCAGGATGAGTCGAAATAGTAACACTCACTCTCCTACAAAAAGCACTACATAT
>Ga0307514_10003303_pt1 | contig 15651 bp, 7 predicted proteins | sample 16_EM_MG_FD_203088 | JGI IMG/M metagenome (GOLD analysis project Ga0307514, IMG submission 203088) | Populus trichocarpa ectomycorrhiza microbial communities from riparian zone in the Pacific Northwest, United States - 16_EM | ecosystem: Host-associated > Plants > Roots > Unclassified | place...
TGAAGCATCCTGTTATGTTGGGTTCGAACTTAGAGAGTTCTGTTCAGCAGAAGCGCTGCTCTCAGCGAATACCTCATCTACATCCACCCCCTTCTCCTGCTCACCCACACGCTCTCCCACCTCCCGCAAAAAACCATGTCCAAATTTGCCACCATCGGTGGCAGGTGTATGCCCATCGGGTCGAAGTTGATGGAAGTAGTCAGCTCTTGGAGCCTGTGCCTCCCATCTCTCCAACATGGGAGGGGTTGTCTTCGGAGGGGTTGTCTTCGGAGGGGTAGCGATCACCTGTGGACAAGTTTTTATCAGCATATCAATTGCAATGGATGCGAGTCAATTATTTGATAAATCAAATCAAGAGAGAACTTGTGAGCCTAACTACAGACACAGGGCCGAGAAGCCAGACTAATTGACTGCCTATCAAATGCTCAATGGGTACTCACCCTAATTTGTGTCATCTTTACAGGAGATGACAAGGTAGTATACGAGAGACTTTTGGGGGGAGCTTGGTGGAACTATGCTGAATGCGGAAGCGGCGTATTGAGTTAAGGCGTAGACGTAGTTGCTTATCGCTACTGGAAACGTGCAGATAGTAATATGTTGCAAGTGACAGCCGTGGGTAGAGATTAGCTAGATGGTTTTGAAGGGATAGACTCATTTGGGGGGGAGCTTTTATATGAATATCCTAGAGAACTTAAGCCTTGCTGACCTATTCAAGATGCCCTCTGACGAGTGAAAGCTGCTTGTCAGCCGAGATTAAAGTCATAAGGGATTATGTGCTAACGGAGCCTTCTCTGGTTGGAAGACCTGCTTACATACTCAGGGCCAGCACTTCCATGGGAAGGAGTGGCCACCTGTTGGGGCAAGCAGTCCTGGTGCCCCCAGCTCAATGCCAAAACTCCAACCAAAAAATCTACTCTGTCCCCGAGGCTGTTCCGTGCTACCAATATTCCCTGTTTTTACCAATTAGGGGTGAGAAAATAGAAGGTCCTAGGTGACCAGGATCTGCTGGCACGTATCCCTAGTCCTTAAGTCCGTTCAAATGGAGTTCAATTGCCGTATGCTGTTCAGCTCGAGGAAGGAATTTCAATCTAGTGCCGATAGATTAAGTGCTGGTGGTACCTACCTACACATTGACAGTCCAAAATAAGTGGAGGGGAGTTGAGGTGTTTGTAGTACGAATATGTCGGTTTGAACTATATTCATTGGATCTTTCCGCGTGGCCCTATGAGAAATATCTAATGTATATCAGCTATTGTAAATGGAAGGAAACTAGAATAGAGGTACTACTAGTACTACTGCACTAGTAAACAGAGCAAGAGCAAAAGAGGAGTATTGGTTAAGAAAAGAATACGCCTCGTGCTATGAACAAGTAGCATTCCTATAGCCTAGCCAGTTTGTTTGCCTTGCAACAGACATATACACAAACTTCCGGTAAGCTTAGTTTTTGTCTAATGCAGGGGAACCGGGCGATCGTAACAGTCGGGCTCAGAAATCGTTCTAGAAGGAGGCTAGCCATGTGATAAACAGGTCTATTAATATACCAATAGCACGGATCAATGTAAGAGACTAGGGATGATACATGCCAGCCCCATAATCGAGGTTCCACGGACATGGACACCACTACACCACAATATAGGGGTTGACAATCTCTCAATCTTGTTTCCTTGTCAGCAAGTCGACTTGGGCCATATCCACCATGCATAACTTACACTAACCGTCAACCTAAGCCCGTGCAATGTATGTACAAGCACAGCCGACACCCCAGAGCCCCATTGCTAATGTTGCCATTACAGGGGCTTCTGGTTAACTAGTTCTTGTTGGCCATGAGCCTTAATTTGTCTGTTTCGAATTGACAAATCTAGTTCAACTTTTGAATGAGGGTGCAGAGGCTTAAAAGGTTGATGTCTCATATTTCCATTGACTGAGCCGAATCGTACGCTGTGCTAAGTCATGACACCGGGGCTACTCAATCCTGTTAAGGTATCAGACTCCTGGCGTAAGTGTTGTAGGTCTGAATTCGTTAGGGACCAGGGTGAAGTTTGAAGTCTTCGTTCCTGAGTAGCTAAGCTTTGCAATCGCTATCATAAATTCATGACAGATAAGGCACGAGTGTACAAGCATGCCATAATTGTTATGTAATGAAGGTTGTTGAAGCTGCTGATCACGTGAGTGAATCTATCCAACAAGGGATATGATCGGCACGACATCGAGCATGCAACTCGAAATCTTTGAATACCTATTAGAATCAAACAAACGCAAGCTCCCTTTTTCGAAGGTGTAGCATAGCCTCGATTTGCAGATAGCTTGCTAGCGCTGTGGCTCTGCCACAGGAGGGGCGGCCATACAGCCGTGTGTTCGCCTCATTGGGGTTCCATATATCTATCGGTCAGTTAAGCTAAACCCTGCTTGTTAGCCTTCTGGTAGCCTTATTTTTTTGCACCTATTATTCATGGGGCATTGGCCTCTATTGGTGCCACGAGAAAACAAGGCGGCCATATGGTGTACCAGTGCTGAGGGGGGACCTAACCCCCAAGAACTAAGCCCAGAAAAAAGCCGATTCCAGAATTCAATACTGTATCTTGAGAAGTTTGTAGTTGCCCGCCCCATGACTCAGACCGAACGTCCTACCACGAGACTACCTACCCCCGATGCCGTTCTAATTCGAATTCAGACGGTATCATGAGGGGTATTGCGTTTGTGTGGTTTTGTTCTCTCAAGTGAATGTCGGAGTCCGCCGCAGGCCGGGATAGCATTTGCCAAAATTCGTGTCAGCAAAGTTCAAGATGAAGAGGTCGACTCGCCTTATTTGTCGTCATAGGGTAACTTACATGCCCCCATACATTTGCCTATTCATAACCCTTCCTCACAATATACCGTGATCTGCAATGGTCCCCAACTTTTGGTGTTCCAAAATATGTTATATTACTCCGCTTGGTGAGAATTGTAGGTCAAACTGCGTCTTTATTGAGTCCTGTGAGTGGAAATAATTCTCGAGCCAGAGGTTCAAGCACTGAATGCCAAAGTAATAGGTGCCATCCAGGCTTTTATATACCCTCAACCAGACGATCCGTCCTTTCCACTTCTTTAATCACGAGGCGGCACCGCGATCAACATAGCCAACGAATGTTCCCTGTACCTTGGGATTAGTGGATACCGTTAGCCGTTAGGAATACTGTTTAAACCAGGAAAGGACCCTCGATTCCCGAAGCAAGAAACAGGGCGGTACTGCGATTAACGGGAATTAATTCCATAATAGGGAAAAACAAGCTCGCCGCTCAGTCAATCACTTGCGAATTATCCAAAGCAAATCCAGGCCCTGTATCAGGTCCCCTCGTCTCCCTGTGTATTAATGGTCATGAAGGCTGAATTCTCGGACATCTGAGGCAGTACCTCCGACGTAGGTGAAAGAAAGGAGCCCCAGCGGTACCGTCAGCATTACGCGAACCTAGGATACTCAAATCAAAAGGCAGGCGGAGATTTTGGGCTCAGTATCTGTGCTTTTGGGCTCCTCTGTTGGTTCAAAATCGCTACCCAATCAACTCCAGTGGCCGAACTGAGGCATCAGGAGGCTCGGTGAGCAGGTCTTCATATTTGTCCCCAAGTATGTGCTGATACAGTAGAGGTGGTGATTTATCCATGTATTATGGTGGATGTGGGCCTAATATGGCTTGCAGTGGAATAGGGTGGACATGGTTCCATGGTGTGGCTTTTCATATTCTTTACCCCGTGGGCGTTACAGCACATTTGCTTTATTCTTATGTAAAACCGACACCTGTTCACCCAAAATCTAGATGTGGACTTGGGATTCCAGACAGTTCCATGTTCAAACATTCCAGGATAATCCACGTTTTGTTTCGCCCCATGGGAATATTTCTATTCGTCAGCTACATACCCCACGCATCTGCGGCACCAATGAAAGAAGGAACAGTTATCAGCGTCTGACTCGCAGAAATTTTCTTCACAAGAACAAGAAAATTATAAATACTACTATATAATAGGTTTAAGGAACTTTATGCCAAATAGCAACCACCTTCCGTGGGTCCAGTGAACACCATTCAGTCCGAGCAACTATTGTTTTCTTAAACCGACCACCATAACCGGGGCCGGGTGGGGGCTAGAGCTACATAGATACAAGTACACTACCCTCTATAGATGGCTTGGCAATTCCAGTCAATCTCCTCCACAGTAGGATAGCTCACAAAGTTTCACATATCCATAGTTGAACATGGGGTCTAGCAGGATGTACACTATGGTAAGAGGAAGGAAACCAATAGGCATGCATGAGATTGCTGGTTAATGCATTGAGTCAAGCTGGGCTTGAGATCACATCTAGAACGTATATATATTTAGAAGGTTCACGGGGTCAAGAGTGTGCTCACAGCCTATACCCCTTCCCGGCTACACCCGTAGAGACTCCTTTATATCTATGTATAGGCCTGCCACTTCCTGACTTGAGTTTCTTCATCTATTAAACTTCTACACCGAATATGGATCTCCCTCATATAATGAAATGCTAACGACAAGCGATAATAAATACACAACTCCCATTATTCCCATAATAATATTCCATGTTTTCCAAAGCTTCCTTAGCTGCAGGACAGTGACAAGTCGAGTTGCAGATGACCACTTGCGTCGGTCACCCTAGCCTTGAAGCATGGGTAGAAGTGCCGGACCCTAACATGCAATTTCACCAATCATGGAAAACTACTAGGACCTTGCAATACGAAGCTGCCGCTAACTTATTGGGGCTTGTTGAATCCCAAAATATGTAAGCTAGCTCCTACCTCTTTGGAGGGGTTTCACATACCTGTCTTCCCCTCTGAGCGCTCCTATCTAAGTATATAGTCCACATCCCCAACCATTGCCAGGTTACCACACCGCAGTATTATTTAGTTGAAGTCTCGCTAGGAGTAGGTATTCCCGAAGATGTCTGGAGCTCTATCGAGAGGGGAGAATGGGACGTTGGTAAACCCGCGTTGGGTTGTATAGCAAACCGAAATTGGGCATTGGTGTGGATACTGGAGTGGACTGGATATGAATAATCCGTCGGTGTGGAGTATACATATAAAGGCTAATAAGGCTAATACACCAGATCGCATGTAGGTAAACAATGCTAGTGGGTAGCTGCTGTACGGCTCTTTCAAAGGGGTATCTGATCTTTGGAGTGGAAGCCCAAGTAGTTTTAGCCCTGATTGTTTATTCCCTGTAGTTAACTACCAGTATAAGCAGTGCCTGTGAAAGTTTCATTTAATTTTTGTGGTTAGGTAGATCCTAGGGCTCGGGTCAGGGTGACAGTCTGATTTATACGACTTGTTTCCATCGGCTGATAAAGGGCTTGAGTAACTATACGAGCTATTGCGCACAGTTAGCTACTGGGCCTATCTAGCGAATAAGAAACAACACTCGACGCTTTCGCCCTTTCTCGAAGATTCTAAACATAAAATGGCTTCAATAGTTCCAAAGATTCCATAAACATACACATATCTATCGTTCTATCCACTTCCACATGGTCTGTACGTAGTAGTATATATCTTCCATATTCCCTCCACTACCTCCTAGGACATCCCCTATACTGTTCACAGCATTATATGAAGGAATTACCCGAATATACCCTGGGTGCCAAGAAGGGTATGCCCGATATGGTCAAAACTGCCATAAGCTGGCGAAAGTGGTTAAAAGTGTTTCCAAGAGAAGGATATAAGCGGTCGGTTTTCCTCTAGTTATCTGGTTTTATTTTGTTCTATAGAGCAGTTATACACAGCTTCCTGTTTGCATAAAGAGCGACTGTCTATTAGCTTCCGCGAACAAATATATCTTTACTCTTACTCTTACCTATTCGGTCCAAAGTCTCTACGCGACGTCTTCCCCTCATAGCCTGTAATTCTTACATTATATAGATAGGGAATCGACTTCACCTAGTCTTAGTAAACAGTTAGCAAGAGATTTCACCAGCAATAGCAAATACCTCTCCCCATGATCGATGGATGGGGAATCGATTTCATTAGCAATAGCTCACAACTCCACCGGGACTCAGCAGATCAGGAATAAATATAGGAAACACTAAAAAACGCTCAGTCCTATGGAGCCATTACCTATTGCCGGCGAAATTGATACCCCATCTACTAAGTACATGGACAGGTGTGAGATACAGCCAGTGACCTATGCCTGACGAAATCCATTCCCCACCCTCTCAACTGTACATTTTAGTCCGTGTTTTAGTCACCTGACCGGTTTGCTAAGCGGCTTCCGGTAATAACTACCAAGATAGGATGCACTACTTCTTTAGGTTAGAAGAAGCCTTGGCAATCTATGAAGCACATTTTTGTTTTTTTGGCCAGTGCTCCTAGCCCCATGCCCAGGCGTTATGTCAGCAAACAAAGTCGCTTCAGGCTGTTGGAATACCAGGTCTCTGCGTTCGGAGTATAGGGGCTTGGAATAAGACTAAATACCAGGTTATGATATGAGGCTAGTGAGAGTGGCAGCGGTTCAGATGTGTGGCCAGTGAAGGAACACTTCACCGTGTGAATATGCGATGTATGAATATGTAGATATGCATGTATTCCAGCAGACTTATGGAACGTAATAAGCTGTGTGAATTGTGTGACTTGTGAGCTATCTAGCTACCTATATATATACATGAGGAATAGGTAACACATGCTTCTCATATATGTGGCGTGAATATAATGATTATACTTCAGGATGTAATATAATGCTTCACGTAGTTCAGTATGTGGTGGAAGTGCGCTAGCATGTTTCAACACAGGCCCCTAGCCTCATGCCCGTTATGTCAGCAAACAAGTAACGCCTGGGCACGAGGCTAAACCAGTCCCGCCTTAGCCCCGTATCAGTCGTGAGGTACCTAATTAGTCAGCACACAACGCCTTACGAGGCGGATTTAGTCTCACGCCAAGACCTCGCGGCGCTCGGCCCAGAAGGGTCTTGGCATGAGGATTTAGTTTCATGCCAAGACCAGGCGGATTAAGCTTGGTTATATCAGAGTGGCAGCGGTACAGATATGTGGCCAATAGAGGAACACTTCACCTAGATCATATATATCTGGATGTTATGCGTTCTGTAATTAAGAAGCTATGGAAGCTGTGATAAAGGATAATGGATGAGCTAGAGACTGCATCCATATGCATATATATGTACATGACTGTGATGTGCATTACATCCCACATATCCTCAATGGAAATGCGTCATACCACATGATAGATCACCTTTATGACGAAGCATATCATGTAATATGGTGAGGATGACAATCTCTCTCATATGTTAGTGCAGACACGTGAGGTTAGTATGTGATGATCATGATATGGCGGCGAAGACATTTCAACAAAATGTTGTTATTGTACCTCGAGCTCCCTGCAAATGCCTTCAGAGTGGAGAAGGGTCTTGGCATGAGACTATCAGAGTGGAACCTCTGTTCCTGCACAGTATGGCCATTATGTAAACAAGTAGTCTCATGCCCAGACAGACCCCAAACAGATTCATGCCTTCGTTGGAGTAACTAAAGGTTCAATAATGCTTACGGATATACAGTACATAAATATATGCAGTATGCATACTTCATTAGAAGCGTCAAATAACTCATGGGCTATGGCTCCCTTCGGGGGACAGACGTATAGACTTAAAAGAGAAGAGAAAAGGAAGCGTCAAATAATTCTGCATTAGTCTCTGGACACTTGCAGAAAATTGGCAGAAGTGAGGTTTTAGAAGATGGTTGTTGATCCCAATTACCTATCATAGTTTCCCAGGTCCATATATATGATGAGTCAGAAATCATAGACTGTTGCGATGCCTCTCTCCATAAATTTTGCCAATCCCACACCAAAATTTTCAAAAAAATCCTCAGTTTGCACCACTGTAACTAGTACTCCGCTTGATACTAGAAGGGAGACTATAATTTTCTATTATATAATAGCTTTTGATATAATAAATCAACTATCAAAGCTCCAGGCCAATTGCTTTCCTCCTGAGTGAGTGATTATGGTTGAAACTGTTGATCTGCATTAAGTACTTCATTCAAGTACAAGACCAATCACTACGTGATGAATTAATAACATCGGGGCTCACGTTAAAGCTAAGTGGGTGTGTTGACACCCTAAAGTGAGATGGGGCCAGCGTATCATTCTTCACTGGCCGTGTTTCTAACTGCCTGAGGCTCACAAGCGCTAACTGAGTCAGTGCAAATGGCACTATATCTCAACTAACCGAGATATAGTGACTGATCACAGAAATTCAATGGAACGTAATGCGGGCATCTCTTATAGTTTTCGGAATAGTGAGATGAGAAGTATGATAGATAATGATGTATATGTTCGTCGAAGTCATGTATATAAGGACCTCCCAATTCCCTATGGTAATCCACAAAATAGCGAACCCAGAGGTAGAAGTTTACAATCAAAGCAAAAACAAATCCACATCGATCGACTTATTTCTCCGAAGGCTCAAATCTGCGACAAAGTATTACATATAGGGACAAAAACAGGGAGGCTCATAAGGTTAACCCAAACTGATGGAAGAGATTCATGATCAGGGTATAGCAATAGTTGAAAGCAGGTCTATTGTCTATTGAAGTAGGGGAGGATTTTTTTCACAGAAGTCCGTGGAATGCTAGGCTGAGTGAGATCCAGAGGGTACCAGAGACCTATATGGCGAGAGAGAGAAGGTATCTGATGTGGCAACCCCACAGCAATATTCAGAGGAAGTTCGCGCAACTCTTTTCTTATCCGCATCGACACAAAAACATATGCTGAGGGTTAACTGAAAATTGTGGAGATATTCTCTACTTGACTATTTCCGGTGCCCAAGCCAAAGAATGAGAATAAATCCAGTTTCGGTCATGTGGCATGGCCAAGGCGGTATTGGAGAGCTGTATCTCAACGTTGGCAATTCTTGGATCGAAGTTCAGCATCGCTTTTCTGAGCCAGCCCATCATGGTACGGTGGGAACGATCGGGACAAATATAATAGGGTGATAGCCGAAAAAATTGCAGGATAGCTGTCGCGCGGACAGAGCTTCAGCCACTTCAAGAAAGGGTCATGGAGACAGTACTAACGGATTTCCCCAACTCAGTCCATCAGTTACCAGTTGAACGAGATAGTGATACCACACAAAACGAGCGCCAATTAATAGCAGATCGAGCCACCGGAGTACCGACATTTGAGGGCAGGATTATGACCGCGGGGGCTTCGACAGAAACGGCGGAGGTGTCGATTCGAATGTTACGTGTACACAATGTGTACTTATGTACTGATCTCCTGGCGCCTGATCATGATATGTACAGTTTTGCGCGGGGAGGGGCAATACTTACAAGCTAGAGGGGCAGGGCAGCAATATTGAAATACTCCCTAAAGCATAACTGCGATGCAAATATTTCGACCTCTTCCGACAACATGTGCCCAACTGATCTCGTCCGACGCTGACCATGGCAGTCTTCTGTATCGGCAATTTCTTCAGCTTCCCCTGTAGTCTGGTTGGCATCCTCTAGATCTTGAGCAAGAGCGCATTCTGATCCTGGGAATGTTTTTGGGGGGTACTCGAGTATTTCTGCACGTGCGCTAGAACAGGAACTCGACCGTTAGCATTTATCACTGTGCATCTTGGATCTGGTTCAGAAATTGATGGCCGGCGAAATTTCGAAATGCAAAAGGATGCAGAGGGGGAGTACTATATGAACTGAGCTTTCACCAGAATGACACATGGTGAGTGAGCCTTGCAGCCTCGCGTGATGGGCTGCCTAGATGCAAATTTAAATCTCCAAGCCAAGGTTGTTGAAACGCTTTCTTGGAAATACCGATACATGCTCCATCCCTTATTGTCTCTTGCTTCTTCAGATATGAATCAACACAAATTGGTTATGTAGTGTGAGGATATCCAACACGAGCAATTGTCAACAAGCAATAATAGGGAAAAGCAGCGAAATCGGATTCTGAAGCATTGCTGCCTGTTCTGTGTGAACCAGTGGTCATTATGCCAAGGGGGGATTGATTCCTCAGGCTCACCTGCTGCACCCCCCCCCAACTACCCCAGTCACACTGTGGAATATACGGCCATGATGGGGCCCCTATATAATCCAGCCCCGAAAGCCCCCAGATTTCAAGCTCACATAAAGTGCTTATATAGGTTGGTCGAGTTCCTGACGTTCTGCTATAACCTTTTACATTTGTGCACCTATCCACAACATACTGATCCTGTCCTATTGATCTCACGAGATGTTGGACTCATCACCCACAGACTTTGTGAGCCAATCCTTGAGGACTGAGACCAGGTTGGGCGATTTGTGGAATCAGGGTGGGGTTGTGGGGGCATCAATGGCTGTGGATTCTGTGGGCGGATGGGCATCGAGATCTGTTGGGAATGAACTGAACCGTGTGAATGTGGATTTTGCGACCACCCAGCCCGTCTTCATGGACATGTTGGGCACGAGTTGTGGTGATTCCGTTGGATATGCATCGTATGACTACAATACTACTCTTACATTTGGTGTCGATTTTATTCCCGACTGGGGCACTATGGACAGGCAAAACCCCACATCTCATGATATTGCCAATTTGGGCTTTTTTTTCTAATCTTGAGTCTACAGTGGTCATCGCGATCGTCCATCGCCTGCTGCAAGCTCGAGTTCCCTCAATCAAGAACAGTCTTTCACATCAGAGACAAGTAGTGATGACGACGGTAGCCCCTTGCATTTATTCACAGATCGGTATGACAATTCTCTTTTTCCTTCAGATGAATCTGTATATTAATAGTCACCAACCAAAAAAAGACGAAATCATGGGATGATGAGCAGAGCTAATAATCTCCCAGTTTTTCGAGCAATTACCAAAACTGTAATCTTGCACTCACCCCAAGTAACCTTATACCAAGTGCTCTGGACAATGCCTCTGTATTCCCACCACCTGCCATTCCACAAACCTCGCCTTTCACGTGCACCACATGCTGGAAAACATATAAGACGAAGAACAACCTGCAGAGGCACCGGAAGGGTGCACTACATGGCCCCGCAACTCCATCACCGCTGTTTGCACATGCAAGTCCTGCAATTATCGCTAGTTCAGGCCACTCGACTCCAATGATTCCACTTTCAGACAAAACTCTGTACGAGTGCCCACACCCCAACTGCCTCCGCAAGGGAGAGAACGGCTTCCCCCGGAAGGACAACATGATACAACATCAGCGGCTCGTCCACAATACCAATCTGCCTAAACGAGAAAGACGGAAAGGGGATCAAAAGTCAGGAATCGTGAAGAAAAAATGAACAAGGAAAAAGGTGTGTGGCTATTTGAGGGGCATTAAGGATTTTCTGCCGTCATTTTGCTGTGTTTGGGATATTTATTATGTACTGGGGATTCGCTTGTGGTCAATTCTGACTTTCCTGTCTTGGGTGTATATACCTGTCAATTTTCTGAACGCAGTGTTCGGGTGGATGAAGTTGACGCTTTTTTTTTTAACTTTCACCAGTCAAGATGCATCGAGGCCGTAATGGAATAAACATAAGATCAGTTTCAAGCCGCACAATGATTTTTAAATCTCAACAATGTGAACATGCGATGTTTGTTTGATTCTATTTGGTACTTCGGTCAGTCAGTAAATGTAACAAAAAGGAAGGAAATCAGAGACATACTTTGGAAGACAAGGAAACACGCGTAAATAGTAAGTACCCCTCAACAACTTAATTCATAGCACTGCTACTCTCCCTATGTACACCCAAAGAGATTTCCCTGCACAACGCTATCACTTTTGGAACGGGATAAAAATAAGGTCGTACTGATGGGGGTCATAGATTCGTGTTTTGTGAGGTTGGAAGAAAGGGCGACAGGAGAAAGGCTATATACCAGGTGGCCCACAAGATCGGCGAATCAATCTCCTCGATTATTGGCTACTCAGCCTACATCCGTGTCACGACATGCATATCAACGACACGCATGAAAACCATCAGGCTGACATGCATCTGCACCTCAGCCTGAGGGAACAGTGCAGAAACCAATCAACAATCGGAGAATACACCGCTGAACTAGGTGCACCCGCGAGGTTTCCTCAGGCTGACTTGCTTCATTACCGAATTGAGAAGGTGATGACGGGAAATACCACTTCATGGACTCATAGTAGGTGATAGAGGCACTCGACTCATATCCCGCATTCAGCCTATCTAGACTACCGTATGGCGACTCGCTGCTGCCTTTAGGCTCAACTGCCCCATACCATCCGCGGCCTACTATTGGCCAGCTACTGGGATATGGCCATCCCTGCAACCCCCACCAGCAACACCACTTCACATCTCCTATGATACATGGCACATGGGTAAGTACTAATTAGGAATTCATCACAGGCTTGGCTTTCCTGGGAGACACCCCTATAAATCAGGAGGCTACCTACTCGCAGGCCCCATAAAAAGAAATATCTCGTTGATTTGTTGCGTAAATCCACTAATATAGGTGATATTAATCGCCGACTTTCCTCGAAACCTCCGCTGCGGAGGATGCAAGACAAACCTGGTATTCATGAATGCAAACAGTAATATTTTAGGTCATTAATATCAGTCAATCGTAACCATTCATTCTCATAACTGACATCTTCTTGCATGCAGTATGACTGGTAGTCAAAGAAAATCCCATATAGCTCGCTTCCTTAGGCAAAATCACCCAGTTAGTGGCGTAATTTTTTTTAGTGCAATTTGCTCATTCATTTATTTTTGAGAACCCCTATTACAAGCCATAGTCCACTGAATTACTCTCTCGCCCCACGCTCTTTATCATTATCAATGCAAACAGGTATATTATACAGAGTAGGCCATCGGGCTTTAAGAACCCCGAAAGCATGCTCTATCTTGTTCTCGTGCCCAGACTCTCTGCGCTGCCAAGACAAATAATAAAATTGTGCAACCAAGGCTTTATCCTCACTCGTAGCCCCAATTAAATGCTGCATTTGTACAGTACGCTCTCTTGATGCAGGCTCTTTGTGTGGAGTAATAACATGTCCTTCCGGTGCATAGGCTTTATCTGCAAAAACATATTCCACTAGATCAAATAAAGTGTGTATTTGTTGATATAATTCTGTTTTGAATGCTGTAGAGTCATGAACAATTGTCGCATATTGCTTGTATATAAGTTGAATCCATAACATTTCTTGCATGAGAAATATGCTTGTGGATCAACCATGGGCCTATCTCGCAAGATAATATTGGACCCATCTAGAAACCCAATACATCTTCAAAATATTGGATGATGTTGTATATGCTGATCAATCCGTGGCCATTGCATCTGCTCAGGTAGTAGCTTTGCAAGCAAGTTGATTGTCAGTTGAGTATATGCACGTACCGAAGCATAGCTGATATTGAGTACAATCCGAGTCCTTTCACCAGTGCCCCCCTCACCTCCGAGAACATATAGTGCTACTGCAATCTGTTGGTATATAGAGCTCTTATAGCCACGAGCCATCCCCCTTTGGTTCCAGTATCCCTCTCCACCAGTCTCTGTCAATAGTCCACAATATGCCAAAATGAATGACGATGCATGCGGAATAATGCAAGAAAGGCAGTTTCAGGGTATTGTCGGATATATGCCTCTAAAATATCGACATCATGTCGCCCAGCACTGGTATTCCGAGGTAGGTAGTAAGGCAATGATGCTCGAACCACCAGAAGGCTCTCAATATCCTCAAGGCTCCCAATATCCTCAAGGCTCCCAATATCCTCAAGGCTCCCAATATCCTCAAGGCTCCCAATATCCTCAAGGCTCCCAATATCCTCAAGGCTCCCAAAATCCTCAAGGCTCCCAATATCCTCAAGGCTCCCAATATCCTCAAGGCTCCCAATATCCTCAAGGCTCCCAAAATCCTCAAGGCTCCCAATATCCTCAAGGCTCCCAATATCCTCAAGGCTCCCAATATCCTCAACATCTTCATCCTCCCCATCTTCTGAGGATGATTCAGCTAATACATCGGGATATATAAGATACTCAATTGCAGTGTCGATATCCTGCAGAGCACGAGCTCTCTGTGATGCTCGAGGCATGGCAATGGCGGTGATAAGTTTTCACGTAGCCAACAAGCTACGTCAGTTGTCAAAAGAAAATTCGCTCAATTCAGCTAAGTATGTGGCGTGCGCTAAAATCTACGTACAGGCTCCAAATTTGGACTATTACTATGAGAGGCTACAGAAGTTATACAGCGCCTTGCGATCTATACTAGTACGTCTGTCCTCCGAATGGCGAATGGAGCCATAGGCTATGAGACAGCCCCGCTCCCGCTCCTTGAAAGGTTTTGGTTTGCGCACGGAACAACACGCCGATCGATATAGAGCTGGTGTTTATGGCCCAAATATCTCGTGTTGCACAAAATCCAATTAATTTCAGATAGGGAGGTGGGGTTTAGCTATGTATTATAGGTGGGTTTTTAGGACGGCAATGGCTGTGGATCGAGGCCTCAATACTTTAACTAGGTATCCGTTGTATCACCCACCATGCACTCCGGTCAAGGCTCACAGCCGGAAAGACCAGCCTCATGCCACGATAGCTTGGAGATACCCAGAGTCCCCTCAAGGCTAACGTAGCAGACTGATCATGGGGGGTTTCTCTGAAACTCTGGAGTCCCAATGTGATAAACGGGGTTGTAGACTCAAGGGCTCGTGCGTCAGAAGCAGTGTATAAGATTCTCCTCTGGTGTACACTCGAGTATGGAGTCAATTTGGGAAGTTGACCGATACAGTCAGTTTTCATGAATTCAATGAGAAGTGGAACCGTCACCTTTAAGTTAGAGGACCTTCTGTCGATATATATACTGTATATAAAGGGATTGAAAAGGCAGCTACAATGGGTTTGATGCGTCAGGTTGTTTACCTATATCACCTGAAATGCCCTGGCCATGGTTGGTACCTACTCTGGAAACCTCTCACGCGGAATTCGAAATCGTGAGGCAATCAGTCGGAACCAGTCAAAGCTGGACACATCTACGCCACTTTGTCGAGTGTTTTGCTCGAGCCACAGCTACTGTACCCACCAAGTTCTGTATTCTCCTTCTGTGTTTTCGATTTATGTAAGGGTATAGCAAACTGGAATGATGTTGGTGTACACTAGACCACTGGTGACTAGGCAAACCTGGCACCCAGTGATCACGTTTTGTCCTAGCGGTTATACTCCAACAAATGACCTACCCCTACACTATCTAGGCATAACTCTAGTCTGCTGCCTGAATTTAACGCTGCTATCCATGTACCGGAGGCTCAGATTCGGCTGTCAATTAAACAGCCCCAATGCTGAGGCACATGAGGTAGGATAAATTAAACCTCCACATGTAGAGTAGTGGGATATACGTGTTTAATAATTTTTATGGTATAGCAACACCTGAAGGTATGATGGAGCGGTCCTCATGGTTCAAGGCGCTCATAGGCCACTTATAGACCATAGTCTACATAGGCTGAATGCGATTAATGAATTTTGAAGAAAGAAAAAAAGGCCACTTATAGAAATGTATACTTTGTAATACAGGTACCAATGTAGCTAAACAAGGGCAATATCCCCCCAAATCAGATTACCGCATCCACTGGCGAACAACGGTCCATGTGGCTTTTCAAGACATAGGCCGAGATCACGCAGGAAATTCAATATACAAGGTCAAAAACAAGTGGCTTTAACGTGAGCTCGGTCTATG
>Ga0307514_10003304_pt1 | contig 15651 bp, 9 predicted proteins | sample 16_EM_MG_FD_203088 | JGI IMG/M metagenome (GOLD analysis project Ga0307514, IMG submission 203088) | Populus trichocarpa ectomycorrhiza microbial communities from riparian zone in the Pacific Northwest, United States - 16_EM | ecosystem: Host-associated > Plants > Roots > Unclassified | place...
CTCTACCCCAACCCCGCCCCCGACTCCCACTTCCGCTACCACCCCCTCTACCACCTCTACCCTTCCCCTTTGCCTGTTCGGCTAACTCTCGCCCCTTCTCCAGAGGATCAATAACCATCAATCCATCATCATAATCATGTTCCTTCTTCCAATTCAAATCCTTGCCTAATTTGTCCTTCTCAAACCTCAGTGTATGTCCTAGAAAGTCCCCCAGGCTCACATCTTCATCATTTGTAGCCCCAGTATTAGGATTACTTGATTGACACGACTGACAGTATGGAATGAAATGTAGATCGCAAAGCTGATATTCCTCTTCTTCTTCACCGACAGTGGCAGTGGGCGCCGGAGCAGTTACGGCGGATGTATCAGAAACTTTTGTCTTCTCCTGCAAAGGGGTATCCCCTGGGTCATCAGTGGATTCCGCAGCTTTTGCTAACTTTAGCTTAAACCGCTCTAGTACATCCATTACATCGTCCTCGTCAATATCCCCTGCTCCACCTTTACCCTTTCCGTTCCGCTTTCGCTTGCGGCCCTTGACAGAGGTCGATGGTAGCATTTCTTTTTGTAAGGCTAATAGTGATCTCTTCTTGGGAGCTGGTGCTGAGGGTGGTTCTGCTCCACCACGTTTTAGGGAAGATTTTAGTGCTTCGATTTGTGCATTCGTTCTGGCGAGGGAGTCCGTTTCTCTCTTAGGCTCCGGCGATGGAGATCGGGAAGGTATTGTTACAGGTGTAGGCTTCGCTGGTTTTGTGGTCGCAGGCGGGGGTTTTCGGGGTACAGGAGATGGTGATCGTGAAGGTGAAGGTGATAATGAGGGTGAGTTCCGAGTCTTGGCTTCTGGTTCCTTTAGTGCGGGTCGAGCTTTCATGAGTGTAGCCTCTTTCTCCTCGTCCTCCGGAATGGCACTAACTAGCCTCGTATCAAATTTCATCTTCTTAACCTGCACCACTGGTTCCCCTTCCTCTTCACCCCCACCAAAACTCAATAACGCCTTTCCCCTTTTCCCCACGCCCTTCTTCTTCCCTGTTGCAAGCTTCTTCGGTATCTCCAGTCCCACCACCTCTTTCTTCTTGGTTCCCCGTTTCACCATATCTTCAAAAGGATTCACCAGCACCTCCGTCCCTGTAACCTTCACCGGATACAGCATTTTCTCACTCCCCTCCTCCTCCAACTCCATCTCCCCAATCTTCACAAGATTGTATATTGTCTCCCCAACCACCTTCCCGAACAACGTATTCTTCCCCGTCAACTCCTTCGTTTCCCCTAGCGTGAAGAAAAACTGGCTCCCATTATCATCCGGCTTCCCTGAGTTTGCCATCCCAAGTAACCCTCGACGATTGAATTTTAACCGGGAGTGGAATTCGTCGGCAAATAGACCTCCAGGGTAGATTGCTTCACCACCATGCCCTGTCCCGCTAGGATCACCACCTTGGACAATAAACCCAGGGATAAGTCGGTGAAATATAGTATTGTCGTAGTAGCCATCGAGACAGAGTTGGATGAAGTTCCGACAGGTGAGGGCACATTGGGTGGCCCAGAGTTCGAGTTCGAGGTCGCCGGAGGTCGTGTGCATAAGCACCTTCGCACTCAAGGAGAGAGTCAGTAAAGAGATCTTAAGACAGGGCGGATACGGTGGTTCACTCACGTTGTCTGCGGCTCCACGGTGTAACAGCTCGACATGGCTGCTCAATGTTCCAGCGTTTGCGATCCAGCGACGCGTGAAAACTAGTTCGCGCCAAGCAGAAGCGGCCTTAGTCACCTGACGACGAAGTTCGCCTTCATGATGCATTAGTATCTCTTTTCTACGACCATACTAGTAGTGTACGGAGTACATCTCAGTCAGATAGATCACTGATTGTATATTCTGACGCACACACCTAGAGGTATTTCTCTAGACATGAACTACGTTAAGTCCTGTATCCGTTTAATTCGCTTGGAGGTTACAAATAAGACTGACAAAAGTCGCAACCTTGGCAATCTACGGTAGGTAACGACGAAACAAAAAGCGTGCGTGTTGAAAGCAAAATACCATAACTACAACTACACATTAGAAATATATGTAAGAAAGCTTAGAAATGTATGTCCAAATCTCCTGGTAGTGGGCAGCGACTTGCAAAGACAGTTTAGGTAGTAACTTCGGAAACTGCTTAGTGACATGCTAAAATTGTTTCGTAACCTAATACAGTACCTAAAACAGATTGCGAGTTGCAAATGACTTGTGGTCTCAAGCATCTTATGGAATGAGCCTCATTATTGTCAACACTAACCCATCTCAATAAAGTTGAAATACTCAACTTCACAACGGTTTCAGTTATTGTCCTTACTACTATACCAAAGACTACTAGAATTATCAAATTCTTTCCCCCCTACTTGAATAACCCACCTGCCGCCCACGGACCAACACCTATGGCTGAGATGAATTAGTACTACTTGAGCGAGTAAAAGGTTTATCCGCTTCGAAGGGGGGGCGTAAAGGGCAAACACCGGTACCCAGCATGCAGGCAGCCCAATTCAAGGATTTCCCAGTTCCCACGTACGTCACTGCTTACGACACCTGGAGAATGTTAATAGCGAGCCCCATATTTATATATCTTACCTCACAGTTACACCCAAACAAAACTTTTGTCCGAGTAGCTCTGCACATGTACCTAACTTTAGACCAATCTCGTGCCAAGACTGCCAAAAATTTGGGCCCAATAGCCGTCGGAGAAACCAGTAAGTCGATCCACGTACCTGATTCGAGGCTAGAAAAACATCCTTGTGATGTGGGGGTATACGCCCCCCTGCATAGGTATTGGCGATGACCTTGGTTGTACGCTCAATCCTTGGGCAATCGTATTTGATAGTAGAGTACAGCCCACCAACGTGTCCAAGGCATCTGGGAGAGCCGCCTCATCCAATATTAACCACTGGCTGCATATGCACGACTCAATGATCATCTAAAAAATTCACCGACCAGCGTCCAAATCACATGGTATAGCCATGTGCCAGTATCCATACATGTATGTTATAAACGTGTTGATTAATCTAATTTGGTTTCGGCTGGTTACGAGTATGGACCTTTGATTAAGGCAGACGTTGAGTAGCTATAGCCGCTGTTGTGCTGATACATATAGCCGTAGGAGCCAACCAAACTAAGCCGTAGGTACGTCACTCCACCTGTGCCTGAGCTCAGTGCTATCGGATTATTCTTCTTATTTATCCTGCGGCCTGCAACCTATCAGCTGCATGAAACACGACTGCACGCTGTGGCGAAGCCGTACAAATGATCAAAGACCCAATGCGTCTCAACACGCCATGCATGGACTGGGAACCGCAATTGCTGGTTCAGGCAATATCATGGGTGTCGAAATTAGGTTGTGATCCCTGAATGTTTGAGGATCTTTGGGCGCACGCACAAAGAACCATTCTGCCAGATGATACTACTTCTCCACCCACGCTGCACCAGTCCGAGTGATGTTCATCCTGCCTGACAAAATTACAACGCATCCTGATCTGATAGCTAGCGAGTCTGGGCTGAGTACGGTTTAATTTATCCTTAACGCTTTAGATCTGTAGCCTAGTCTTCGGATGCCCTTGATGAGGTTAATCCACTACACTTTCAATATCAAAGAAATTCCTTTTTCTTTTGCGCACAGGTTGCCATCAAAGGTACCTACATACCTAAAGAAGAAAAAAGAAAAAAGAAAGGCACCTGTACAATTGTTGAACCTAGGGCTGAAGGTACAAAGCAGATTCCGGGTTTAGATATCTGTTAGATAAAATGAATATGAGAACTCACATTACCCATCCGTGCAAAACTCAGAATTCTCAAGTCCAATACTCACAGTGGTGCTCCCACTCGAGACAAATATAATATACCCAAGAAGACTATCAATATCGACAGCAAATCCCACCGAACGCGCATCAAACTAAATGGCACCCTTACCCCCCCAACAAGGGCTCAACGATACATCCACGTCCAGGCGCAGCTTCGGTATTGACAACATGAAATGGCTGAATAAGAAATTGAGAGCTTTGTCGAATTTCCAAAAGCTCAAGGAGAAGACGATGGATCTGTTGACCCCTTCAGGAAGTGTAAGCCGGCGCCCACTCTCGAGTGGTAAATATCAACGCAGTACCACCTCCAGCTTGAGTAGGCCCCGAAGCCCAGAGCCAGTGGATAACTGGTCAATATTCACCAAGACTGGGGGGGGCAGTAGCGATAGTGCCACACCGTCTGTAACAGTTACTGCTCCTCGGGGCCCCACACTAGGCCCAAGGGGCCGGCCCGTGCGTTGCAGGCCTGGTCTTTCAAACTTGATACCGATGGAATTCGAACGCAAATCCGTACTCAACCCGGGCCCTAGGGCTGCCTGCTTAGACCTAACGAAGCCAGAAACCCCAGTGCCAAACTGTTCCCGCTATTCTCGTCCTTATACCCGGTATAACGCGGTATATTGTACCAGCACTGGATTCAAAGGTATCACACCCGCGAACGCTATAACCCGTAACCCATCTAAATCTACTGGCGAACAACGGCCCTCTGCCTACCACCAGAAACAGCATGAAGGCAGCTGCTCCGAGATAAATGGCCATAAATTCGACCCACCTTCAGTTCCGTGCTGTGGCCTGCATGCAAAGCTCAATAGGGACGGTTATAGCCACCCAGGGCTGAGCACTTTTAATAGCTCCAACCCACCCTTGCTCAAACTCCAAGAGCCTGGCCGCTGTAGCTCCACCGCGCTGCCAGCCAGGCTCATGACTAGCCCTTGGGACTATCTTGGCTCAGCTGCAGGTGGGGGAAGCGATACTGAGACCCTCGTGGACCCCACGCCGCGCAGCTCATCAGATAGTGGCATGTCGCTTCGTTCCCAACAGAGCAGGATCCAGAGCCCGTACACTTCGGGGTGTGTCTCCCTTCCAAGTCAACTTCTAAGCACTCGCGCAACGGGAAATTCACCAAACCGCCAGCCTCCCTCGCAGCTGGTTCTCCGCACCGGTGGGGCTACAAGCCGCAGGACTGCCATCAATCCATATTCGGCTCATGGTGGAAGTAGCTCAACGTCTACGAAGTTGAATAAGCCGAATATTAATGAACCACACCCACAAACGCATACAATCGGACCAAGATGTGATGAGATCATAGCAACAGGTCAATCCTTCTTCTCCGCCTGCCTTTCGTGGATATCCCCTCTGTTTCTTTGCCACTGTTAGTCTTATTGTTTTTGTTACTTTAGACTGGCTGTACCTACAGTGGTGGGGATGCTTAACTTTTGAGTACAATATAGCAGTTACATCCCCATATGCCTAAGGTTCTTATGTCTCCACTCACAGATTTACGACAATTTCCCAATACGAGGCAATCCCTCATTGGATGGTTTTTAGATGCTTGTTTCTTATGTTCTACTCCTACCATATTTCAGCCTTGAGTATTAACGCCTCTGCTAGCAAGTTCCTCCAGCTCCTAAACCTATAGATTCCTTCTCTTTCTCTCCCTTTCAACTATATCATACTTTCCGTTTTTCCTGCCTTTTCCCCAGTCTTATCTTTCCTCCGGTTCTAATTCCTGCAGTTATATAAATGGGTTTGGGATACATTGTGGGCAGGATAAGGGTTCTTGGCAAACAGTGGCTTGGATTAAAGGGATGGCCATATTGGGTTTGGAAATATATGGGAGGGAATAGGAAGGATATGGGAAGCTAATGGGTTTAGGAGGATCAAGGGATCTGAATTAGTTTGGAATGGAAGTCAACAGCTGCGGAAATATAGATGGGATGGCATAGGTAGCGTATGTACTACCACCAGTCAATAGATTTTTTAATTTTATTTCAAATAGTGGGATTATAATAGAGCTCACCTATATATGGATGTAGATATTCGAGTGGCAGGGGATGGATCACGGCCATTAACACAGACATGTAGACTTAAGCTTAAGTGCGGATAATGTAGGTAGTGTAATATATATTGGGAAAAAAATTCCTAACTCCTACTCACCACGCTGTATTGAGCCGAAGACCGAAGGAGTACAATGTCTCCAACCACATCCTGGCACTTGACTTCCTTAAGTGCAGTTCCTGGCGGTTGATTCATCAAGACTTCTTGCAGGGGACTATATCGTAGTGAGGGGCATGTGGTCCCGGCCCTAATAAGCTTATATGTAGCTCACAAGACTGTTTCAGGCACCAATATTTATGACCGGCAGGAAAATAGCACCTACAGGGCCATGTTCCGCCCTCAGCTAGCGACAGAACTAGTTGTATCAACCAAATATGCCAAATTACGTATCCCCTGGTCTCCCGATTGAAGTGTTCCAAATACTACAGTACTCTACATACTCGACGTGCGCTGACTCAAAGGCCTCACTCTCAGGTGTATTATATGCCGATATTCCAAATGTCGAGGCTAGGGTCATCCGCCTCCAGGGGTTTTTTGAACGCAAGCCCAAGCGGGGGACCTGCAGGCAAAGCTTACTTACTTCTGCATATGCAAATCTATTATCTACGGTACCTAAATTGGTTGCCACCAACGATATGAGCCTTGACTCAGCAACTGTAACTCCCGCAGACAGACAGCAGTATGTTTTACTCATCAACTCAGTAATGTCGATCTCTCCTTGATTGTTGATAAACAAGGGCACGGCGTTAAATTATCACCACACCATCTGGATACACTAAGCTGCAACTATAGCAAGCCTATAACATCCAAAGACGCTGGTACAGTGCGAGCCTGCATGGATCTAAATATACTGATGATATATATGTGCATATCCCCTAGGCTTTCGGCAAAAATCATTGGTACCGAAGGCCCAAACCCAAAAAAATCTATATGTAATCTACTGCAAGAAGAATATGAGAGCGAAAAAAAAGGATCGAAAAAAATGGCATGAAACTGTTTAAGAATAGTAAAAAACTCAAAATCCCCTATGCGCCAGCAGTTTTGTATACAAATCCACTGTAACCAATGAAAACTGCCATTAAAATTCGGTAAACTGACTCCCAGGCTCTACGGCAAATCAGAATCCAACACTAAACCTGCACGCTGCCTGCCTCGTGGTGGGGGTCTCATTTTTTGTTTTTAATAATCTGTGGAGCTTAAGGCTATGAGACGGGTGTATTGCTGACCACAGTGGTTTTATCTGGTTGCTGACCACCCTCAACCGCGTTCGGTTACGGACTTGGCACGAGACACCTCCAAACGGTTTGTCTTGGTGCTAGTAGAGTAACTAACAACTAGTCTGGTTGGACTGATAACTGCCACCACCCACGCCATATCAGGCTAGTCAAATCCACATCTGGAAGTAGCCGTGGGTGGTTGGGTGCCAAGACTGAATGATTCCACGGTCTAAACCGAATAGGCATATATGTACGTTCAGTATGTAAGGAGCCAGAAGGTGTTCACAGATCTTGTCCGACTTTACCTTACATAAAACTGAGTAAGGAATCACAAGATGTTGTTCTTCGGGGATTATGAGCCCTCTCTATGAGGGGTTGTACAACCAGACTACCGTATTTGGAATCTCTCCAATTTCAAATCACCACCTCATCTACAGTGCGCGCTGACAGCTGCTCGATCTATAATATCCTCAAATCTTAATCACGGACATAAATCCTGCAAGCTTAATTCCGGCCCGATTCTCAGACTCACCCCTCCTCGTGCATACAAAAATTAGTATCCAAATAAACTTACCCTGATCCTTGGAGGAATTACCAGGGGCATAGCCGGGATGGATGTAACCACAAGGTGAAGATGGACAGGATAACCTTGTACTGGGTTACATGGTTAATTGGATGACTGCAGCCCTCGTGCAATGCACGCTATCAGTAATCGCATGACTTTAGCCCTGAAACTTTTCAATTAAGTGCAACTAGCCAATAGTGTACTAGGAATGTCTAGCCAGGTCTTCACCCTCGACAAAGCTCTACATCAATTAAATTGTTTTGAGGTTTAACCCTGGCCCCAAATTTTTTTGTCATTACTTCTATCTGTGCTCTGAGGCTGCTCTCAAGACTGAAGGCAGCTGATCATGATTTATTTACAGAAACAGAAATCGGAAAAGTACGTATGTACAAGGGAGAAGAATGCCCCACATCCCAAAATTAAAAGAGAAACCCAGAAAACTTGAAATAAACGCCCAAATGCCATATATCATGATAAAGCACCCAAACAACCCCTTTAACAATGCCATTATATGAATCACGAAACTCCAAGTAGTCGAAATTATTCTAAAAAGAGAACAAAAAGAAAGCCCTCGCATGGAGGTCTGAACAATAAATGTCACAATACAGTTTGAAACCATCTACCAGCGTATTGATCGAGCCATAGGATCTGAGAGTTCAATGTAGGCCCCTGTAGGTCCATACATAGATGAATCCGGTGTGTGCGAACGCCCCCGAGGGTTTGGAGATCTTCGTCCACTCAGCCGGATTTCCGGGGATGTTCTAGCAGAACAAAGAGCCGAAGGATATGTAGTGACTCCCGCACTACTGACTGCAGAAGGGAAATCCCATTGAGTAGTGACGGGCTCAATCTCTGCTACCTGAGCAATATGTGGTGGCAACGGAATTGGTGCACTTGTAAAGCCTGGTCCCAAAAGAGGAGCCGGACTACGTGTTAGATTTTGTTGCGTATGTAGACTCCGTTGTACTAGATGCCCTCGACGAATGCGCTCTATTTGGGCCTGTTGATTTTCGTACACAGCCGCGGATTGGGTCACACTGTGTCTTGGGTTTGAGTTTGTGGCCAAATATCCAGAGTCCGGCTCATTGAGTGAAGCTGGGTATAGATCTTGAATAAGGAGTGGCTCGCCGACTAATTTACTCTCATGCGTCCATATTGGCGGATGTTCTGCTGCGACCGGTTGTTGTCCATACGTATACGTATGGTGCCTTTGAGGTGTGGGTAAAGCGATGAAATCTCTGCAGTTAAGAAGCTAGTCAATATATGCACTGCTGTGGAGCCTCTACAGGGAATGTTTTGCAAGGGGGTGTCATACTCAGCAGTCTCTCCTTGACCACCCATCGGTACATCTTGAGAAATATCCGACTGAGAACTATAAAGGCTATGTGGTAGTGTAGCTTGAGGGTTGAAGATAAATCTGGCATTCTGAGAATAGCTTTCGTCTCCATAACCATCTCCATGACCAGAATGTTGTGGAAACTCCACCGCGCAATTTTCTGGATTGAACCCCCTCTGCCCCGGCAAATATACAGGCTGGTTATCGAACTCGTCCAACACTGGACTTATCCCAAAGCGATCCAGTATTATTCCAATAATGAATTCCTCAGACTCCGCATAGTCCGCAAGTGAGCCATCAGTGTAAGGCCCAAGCCTGGCTGTCAGAAGCTGCCGGTTCATGACTTCAATGCACTTATATAACATTGACATGGCAGCATCTTTCTGGGCCACTTGGGGATTGAAACTTGGTCCTTCCTTAGGCCGACGATTGGTAAAAGAACAAACGGTGTTATCAAGTCTACATCTCTGGCACGGGGAGTCTCCAGTACACTATTTACCGGTTAGCCCAACTTCAAGGTCCACAGGATTTAAGTGTGATTGTGGGGCTTCTATAACAATAATGCGTAAGACAACGGACCTTTGTTTTTTTGTGTCGACATCTGTCACAAGCTTTTGGTGTCCGCTTCGGGTTGCGGGAGCCATCGTCAAACTCATTGTCAGGAGAAACTGAGGGAGGTGATGCAGTCGCGGTACTCCTTGTAGATGAATAGAAAGTATCAAGCCCAGGGACCATCATCGATGTAGTTTGTTGTTCTGAGTGAGCTTGAGTATTGCGAGTGAAGAATGTGCAGAACCCGCAATTGTGTGCGTTGGGTTTCCGAGGTGGGCGGAAGAATATGGGGTTGTTGTGTATGAGAAAGGCTGAGGTGATTTGTAATTAGCTCTTCTAGGCTGTCCTCGAGTTCAAATCTTATTCGCAACTGCTGGCTTGAACACTGGGTATGTGGATTAGAGGAGTGAGGGAGTGCGGTGGTTGTTATATGCGGAGAATCACAAGAGCCTCCTTCTAGAATCTGCTGACTAGGGAGCATGAGATTAAGGTGATAAATATAACCATCAAGGGTGGATAGAATCCCCGCAGATCTAAGACGTTTGAAGGTGTTGGGATGATGATTCACTGCACATGGCAGCGCGGCTCCTGTGTTCTAACTGGATTCCGTCGAACTTCCAGAACACCACCATCTCCCAATTATTTATTATTTATGGCATAATTAGCAGCACTGTTAAGAAATAGTAACATACTTAAGTATCGATGCGCCAGCTCACAAAATTGGCTCGCACAACCAGACTAGGCTCGCACCTCCTTGCAGCACAATATCCTGTTAGGCTGGGCAAAATGAAAATACAATCAAACCCAAATCCTGAATCTCCAAATTCCCTGCTGTCTGTGCATTCCAAAGCTATTAATGCACATGTAGCCTTGGGGCTAAGTCATATCCATCACAGACAGACCTAACCTTGCGATAATTCTAACACTAACGATCTGAGGTTGGCAACCGTGAATTATGCAGGTCTGGAAAGGAGTCTGGGAGAATGCCCATTTGTATGACCTTCTCCCTGAATGATATGAGGGGGACTTGGAAGGCTCAGTGCGGTTTACAGGCAATTGTAAACGCCCAGAGTAGCTTTTTGGAGCCAGACCTAATATTTCGGGCGCTGGACCAGGATCAGTGTGTGACAACATGTAGGTAGGGCAAGACTCCGACCCCACTAACAGACCATTGCAAGACATTCATACATCTACTGTATGTATACGCACCCAATTGATACCCTTTAGCCCATTCATAGATCCCCTAGACATTGTAGACGGCCTCACGAACAGCAAGCTTAAGCGGGAGTGAGGCCCAATTAGAATGTGCATACCTGCGCGAGTAACACCAGACTAGCGAGTACCTTACTCAGCACTCGCATACAAGTTCACTTGCTGTTAGCTCAGCAATACACTTGCACTTTCCCTGTCTGTGTCAGCGACCACTGGTGCAGCCAGACTACCCCATGTGCCTAGACACCCCTGTCATACCCCCTCGCAAGGTAGAAGGGTACTCTACAACAAAGAAGCTGGGTGCTTGTAATTGGATACCTAGTGGTAGGGATCTGTAATATACATGTACCGGTCCAGCTCGATTGCTCGCTTCCAGTGGAGGTTGTGGAACCAGCGCCACTTCGGCTCTCTACCTACACGTGACATTCCACACTATATTTCGGAAAAAAAGCAAAATGTCTTAGCAATTCTACTGAAAAGCTGCGAACGAAATCCCCTGAGGCTTATACTTTGCTCAGTCCCCAGAACGTAGGATAGATGGTATATTTTTGAAGTCCCTGTGAAAGGCCGGTGCCCTCCAGACTATTTTTGAAGGGGGTGCATTATCTTCCAACTCCTTAGTATTTCCACCTCTTGAAATAATTCCTGCAGACAATTATTGAATTGAACAATTGAAACTAGACACTCAGGGGTAATGGAACATTTGAAACACCACGCAAGCCCAATGCCCTAGATTTATGGCTTACCCTTGTCATGATCCAGCCGTGCGCTTCGTGGTTCGGTCCGCATTATGGTGCTAAAAATAAGCACGCTAGCTCACGTGCATCAGGGGTTGGAGTGTGCATACATATCGTAACGGTGTGAATTGCATTAATGCAGGCCCAAAAAAGAACAATGCACGTTTCAGTTGTCCCAAATAGTAAGACCTGCTACTGCCCTTGATAATAGGGCCTTAGCATTGATTACCCCTTTCGGTAACCATGATTGGCCTTTGTCGCCCAATAAGATACTTTGCATTGCTTGTTTGGTGCTTAGGCCTAACCTCTTGCTTGAACCATCGACCCCTGGTAACAATTTGTGCGGTACAGGCAGGAAATATCCGTATCATACCATGCATTAATAATGCACCCTGGTACCCCTGAACCATGAACAATCTATTTACATACATCGCAAATACAAAGTCTTTGCATACGATTTCTTCCCTCCAAGGATCCAGATTCCCATGCGGAGCTGATGGCCGATAGGAATAGGGCGTACCGGCCGGGGTGACCTGAACCTGGATTCCGAATTCCCGAGTCGGACCACCTAGACTCCGTACGATCATTTGGGGCTGATGGTTCATTTACAGAATACGACTGAGCATGGTTTTTTTAATTCTGGCATCTGACATCCGGATACACTGTACACAGCGATCTGAACACTTTTTGGTACTCCTGACTGTGCTTTACAGTGAATTCTTTTTTTTGAGTCTATACCTCCTTCCCCCGGAGGGAGCCTTAGGCTATGAGACGGCTATACAGTTTTTTTTTTTTTTTTGAGTCTATACGCCTTTCCCCCGAAGGAAGCCTTAGGCTATGAGGCATGGCTCTATAGCGATACCTACCACCTACCACCTACCTAGTCATTCTATCGAGGCACGAATTCGCTCTCGCGTTCTCGGAGTTTGACGTTGCCAACCCCGCACCCGCACAGGCCTGCTGCTCGCTCAGGGCTACATTATCCGCCCTGTCTCACTTCATTGCGGGAAACTGCAAAGATCATATGATCTTTCTTAACAGGGCAAGGGATAAACGATCACGGCTGTTGCTTTACATCCCCAGAGTTTGTGCTGCATTGGACCGCCAGACAAATTCTTACTCGGTACCAGCATGAAGGTAGGTACTCCACATTGTCTGGTCCCAGTCCTGGCGCAGGGGTTTGGGCTGTTCAGGTGCATGGTGATGATTCCTGGCCACTATGCTCAGGTATGTACCGTACATATTTGATTGGTGACCTACTATTGCTTTTTGGGTAGGGGCTGCCTGGCCCAGATGTGGAATGTAAGACAATGTCACCTGACGCACTCTCCAACTATAGCTTTGCCGCCCAGACTCAGAGCCACTACGGAGTACTTAGGTATTCAATGTACCTAAGTGATTTGGAAAACCAAAAGTGTAGTCTAATATGCATATAATTTGAGTGCAAAAGCTTAGGAAGTTATACTAGTTAGGATAGGAGGAAGTTACCTTACAAGAATAATTCCTCAGGACATAATGTACATAACGTAATACATATCCCATTCTCCATGCTACCAGTTGTTCACCTACTCCTAAACAGAGTGGCCTAGGTATCTAGGCCCGGGGCATACGCGCGGAGATCACATGACCCACGTATTTCCTGGTGACATGTCCTCTCAGGAGTGACAACTACAGACTTTGTTATACATGTATCACGACTCTAGTGATCATTGGGGGGGTCAAGCCTCGAGCTCCGGTGTTCTCAATGCTATTAATATCAAGGTGCTCACCGATATGTTTTTCTTTTTAAAGTCAGCACTCGCATAGTTATCGCTTATTTCAATTTATACCTGCAATAGGGCCGCTCAATCCCGGTGGAACCCTTTAGAGGTCCCTATGCTCCCTACGTACAGCGTCTATTCTATGTAATGAGAACGGAGCGGATTACTACAACGTGATATATCTCGATTGGCAGGATGTCTTGTCGAATGGTTGTCTGGCCTTGAGCAGGTGAAGGCCGGCGCCCACAAACAAGCTTAGAGGAGGAGGCGCAATCTGCGGGGGAGGCATACCCTGGACACGTCATCTCTCACGCCCATCAATTGGGCATGGGGTACTCTCTGACCAGCCCCGCATCATCTCGGTCAGGGCTGCAGCTAAAACTCGAATCGTAAGACCTGTACCCGCGGCCCGGACATGTTATTTGTTGCCCTTATCTTTGGCCGTCCCGAGCTTGAATCGTATTGCTAAGCTCAACTCGGCCTTAATTACAGTTGTGACTGTTTCAAACTCTCTTACACAGTCTCTTCACGCACACGCTCGAGGACAGCTCTGTCTTTTTGGCACTGTGTGAGTAACTATGTATCACTCCATGAAGGCCTTCCTAAGGAAGGCCGGTTGAGAATCCGACGGTTACTTGAAATACTAGTTATTGAGTAATGCAGCGCACGGCTTTTTCGCATACATATCATGAACCATGTGTCCCTAGAATTTACTCCATATGCATCTTCTACTAACCAGGACTCTATTCCAGCGAAATCCATTTGTTAATGAGGATGCAATCCAAGTACATCACCTAAGGAAACAGGCCTTCACGCCTTTGCAATCTAATTGGAGCCCCTGCATACCTAGCTATTCCTTCTGAAACGGAAAGTGGCGTGCATCCACTAACTAGAGCTGTCATTGGGCAGCGGGTGAATAATGCTTGTATTCTTTGAATGACATCTGAATGCTGTTGTGAGGACCAAAAGGCAAAGGCGTAGAACGTGGTAGACACGAGCGCTATGCAAAGAATCCTTATACGTACCCCGATAACCAAGGAACCTATATGGGATTTTATTTTGCAATAGCATAGCTAGATAATTTGGGGAGGGCAGGGACTGGCCCGTGCGGGAGAGAGAGGCCACCTGGGTATCACCTGGGAGCTGCAGTCCATCTCCATAGTCTAGATAGGCTGAATGCAAGTAATGATTCCTTAAAAAGATTTTTTAAAAAAGAAACCTATGTGTACGATGTCCTTAAACAAACCAACGAATAAACAACCAACGATATATATATCTTTTGCAAACTATGTCATGCCTTCAGGGCGCGGAGCAAATTTTGAAGCTCATTATCGCTCTGTGGTTTTGCGGGTTCTGCCATTACTTGCTTTGGAAGTATATTACCCTTGTATATATTCCTTGCAAATTTGTATAAGTACCCAGCATGTCTAACATTATTGTATTGATATCTAATATAATCGAGACTAAGTACAGAAGTATTTGGATTATCCTTCCGCCTCTTGAATATACTACCTGCCTCGCAACACAAACCACGCTGTATGTGATATGTACGTGATAGATCAAGCCAACCTCAAGATGTAGTCGGCACTGAATTGAATGCAGTGGATGGTTTTTTTTTTTTTGAGCCTGTACTGTACCGTACATGACGAGTCAGCTGCTACATGTACTAATCTAATGTCGTCAGATTTTCTTTATCGCTAGGCTGTTAGTATTATAAAGTGAGACAGGTAGTACCTATATGTTAGTGTACAGTATATATATTATCGGTGTCTAGGCAAGCCTGGACCCCAGTGACCACGTTTTGTCCTAGCAGTAATACTCTCCAACAGTATAGGTATTCAAGAGGGGTAATAACCCAAATACCCTTCGGTACTTACTTAAGTGACAGACTCAGAGGAAAAAGAAAAATCAAAAAAAACAAAGCAAAAGGTTTCGGAAAAGCTTCAAACTTGACGCTCTTTTTTTTAACATCAGAGATGCTTTCACACCTCCGCTCCCTATACAGTACATCTTGTGTCAGTACTACTCCACCTTGAATTTCAGTCACCTTTTCAACTACCGCATCCACTGGCGAACAACGGTCCATGTCGCTTTTCAAGACATAGGCCGAGCTTACGCAGGAAATTCGATATACAAGGTCAAAAGCAAGTGTGATCTCGGTCTATGTCTTGAAAACCGACATGGACCTTTGTTCGCCAGTGGATGTGGTATGCTCTCGTGCCAAGACTCTTGGTTCTGTTCCTACTAAGAGTACTATGCTAGATCTGTGCTACAGTAAACAACCTAGACTTGATCCGTCACGGTGACTTGATCCATGTCAACAACCCTGGTCATAATGAAGATACCGGGGTGCTGCACTGGCAGTGTCTCCTCTACATACGGGATAAATTGTTTT
>Ga0307514_10003305_pt1 | contig 15649 bp, 7 predicted proteins | sample 16_EM_MG_FD_203088 | JGI IMG/M metagenome (GOLD analysis project Ga0307514, IMG submission 203088) | Populus trichocarpa ectomycorrhiza microbial communities from riparian zone in the Pacific Northwest, United States - 16_EM | ecosystem: Host-associated > Plants > Roots > Unclassified | place...
TTTATTTTTTTTAAAAAAAAGAGTGAAATGCCACAATTTTAATAAAATAATAATTAATCGAGGTTACCCTAATGGTTGATTTGATAACTAAAGAAGTCAATCCTTTTTCATGTCAGATCTTGTTAACTATAAACAAATCGCAGTTGATCTGTTTGTCATCAGTAGCGGTCTTGTCAAGGATTGCAAAAACTCATCCTTCCTCGTATGAGTTGAAGAATGTATTTGGCGAGTCGGGTTGAGTCATGATCCGAGAAGTCAAGGTAATCCTACCATAACAGAGTGATTCAAGGCTAATCTGGGGATTTCCTATTTTTAAAAATAATCAAATGGCTCAGAACCCAAGGTGTAGTAAACACCCTACATCCCTAGATTTGCTTTTCTCTATGTGACTCGTGTCAGGAAATCATCAGTGGACCTTGTACACCCATAAACCACCAAAAAGCTCAAATCTATTTCAGTTTTTTTTTTTTTTTGAAAATTAGGCAGCATACGGGGATGCGTGATTCCTGCTCCATGCATCAATTTCTATGAGTTTTTTTGTTTTTTTTCTAGCATAGTAAAAAAATTTCATAAAATAATACAATGCTAAAAAAATTAGTATATTTTATAGAATTATTCATAATATTTGTAATTCGTGTGTTGTAATTGTGACATGTGAAATATAGATTTAGTATAGTGGTTAAGACACTCGTATATCTCTACAAGAATGAAAATATAAGTTTGATTTTTAAAAAAACACATTTATTGGGAGAGGTAACTACAAACCTTGAATGAGACTAATTTCATTCTTTAAAAAGGAATAAAAAATGCTATAAACGTGCAAGTGTATATTTGATTATTGAAAACTTTTTTTTTAAATTGATCCATGGGTTGATAAAAATTAGATGTTAGGCTGTGTTTGTGTTGATCAGCTGGATTACGCTTTTTAACCCTTTTTTTTAATTTTAAATTATTTTTTAATTTTTTAATTTTTAGATTGTTTTGATATGTTATTATTAAAAATATAAAAATATTATTTTAATAAAAATATTTTAAAAAATAACTCTTTATCAATCAGTTCCAAAGAAATTCAAAATGAAACACATAATGTATTTAGAAAGAGGTTGCTTGAATAGCAAATTCTGGGAAAAAAATTCATGCACAAAAAGGGAGAAAACTTTTCTTGAAATTGAGTTTATAAGTTGATTAAGATAATTTTGTTATTGTGATAACGGTTGTTTTTTAAAATATTTTTTACCTGAAAATATATAAAAATAATATTTTTTTATTTTTTAAAATTTATTTTTAACATTTACATATCAATAAAAATAAAAATAACAATTTAAAAAAACAATTAAATTTTTTTAAAAATATAGCATGAACGCGTAAACAAATACACCCGAGCTCAGTTTCAATGAGCAACCACATGCTTTGCCCAATTTGTAGAAGAAGATTGGTTCAAGATTAACATTTTGTTGTGATTTAAGAAAAATAAGATTAAATTTTTGTATAAAATAATTTCTAATCGAAAACATTTGCATCGATTATGGTAATGGCGAAATTCTTATCTAAATTAAGTCCACCACACCATTGAGAATATTACACAAAAGATATACATATGAAATAAATGGAATGCTATATTTTCTGCCTCAATTTATAGGTGACGTGATAAATTTTTTTTATTATTATTAATATGGGTGCTTGGATCAGTTTACGCATACCTCAACTAATATATATTATATTTAGAACATGCTTAACAGTGTAGCAGCGGTTGTTTTTCAAATAACTTTTTATGTTGAAATGCATGCCAATGATATTTTTTTATTTTTTAAAAATTATTTTTGACATCAACACATCAAAACGATCTAAAATATACAAACCATATTAAATTTTAGAAAAAAAAATTGAATTTTTTAGGAACGCGGTTTGCACCGCATTTCCAAACGGTTTCTTACTCATATATATATTTTTTTTATGAATTTTACTCATATATGTTATATTTATCTAGCAATTATTTTTCAGGAATCAAATGTTCATATATCTCTAGATGCAAAGACAGACTCTCAATATCATCCTAGTAGAAAATCCATATTTAATTATTGCTTATTCTTTTTCCCTTTTGGAATACATTCAAAATATTTTACATTTTAAAAATATTAATATATCAAAATAATATATTAAAAATATGATATATTTACATTTCAAAATATTTTTCATTTAAAAATGAATTAAAATAATATTTTTAATTTTTAATTTTTTAATATCAATATATTAAAATAATTCAAAAATATTAAAAATAATTAATTTTTTTTTAAAAAAAACAGTTAAACCTCAGTGCTCAACAAAACTACCATCACTAACGGAGGTTAAAGTTGGTCGATCCCAGCTGTGGATCTAGACACTTTTGGAGGTCCCCTCCCATCTCTCCTCCCTTACCTCACATGTCCCATCAACTTTTTTCCAGCAACTTTTTTTCTCTGATGAGATTCCACCAAATTCTTTAATTTCTCTTCATTTTTATTTTTTTAAAAATTGTTTTTCCCATCAACTTGTTAGTCTCTTTTGCTCTATAAATGCCATCCTCTCTTTCGTTTGAAGCCCCCTTCCTCCTCCCTTTCTCCCTTTTAGCATCTTTCTGGCACCGTTCCTTCTGAATATTTTGCTTACAAGTTCCTGGCTCACAAAGCACCTTGTTTTGGCATTGAACTGTAGCTATATTCTTCCATTTCTATTCTCCAGTCTTGATCTTGGATCTCAGTTTCTTGAATCCAAAACCCATTAATATTCTCCATCTTGGTACAATTCTTCTGTGCTGGGCTGGCGTTTTGAGGCTGCTTCAAGCATCAAGTCACAATCCTTTTCTTTTGGGTTTCTAGTGGGGTTTTTTAAAGTCTTATCTTGATGATAAATATTTTGTTCTTGATGTTTGAGATTCATGTCTCCAATTCTCAGTGAAATCTTCATTACTGGGTGCATGATAAATTCTACCTTCAGGCGCAGGACCCATTTAGTTCAATCATTCTCAGTTGTTTTCCTTTACTGGTTGTATTACGTTTCATGATTTTTGCTCAAAATCTGATCTTTAGACTATAATATAATATACATAAATATAAAGCTAGTACTATTACTACTACTATTATCTGCATCACTTTTGAGTTTGTTGCTATTTGGGTCTTGCCATAACTCTCTATTTGTTGCCGTTCTTGTTTAAAAGTTGCAAACCTGTTTTGTGGGTCTCTCATGGCTTCCTCTAGTGGAACATCTTCGGGATCATCTTTGATTCAAAACTCAGGTTCGGAGGAGGATTTGCAGGCATTGATGGATCAGAGGAAGAGAAAGAGAATGATATCAAATCGCGAATCGGCGAGGAGGTCTAGAATGAGAAAACAGAAGCATTTGGATGATCTAATGGCTCAAGTGTCTCAATTGAGGAAGGAGAATCACCAGATTATTACAGGCATCAATATCACAACTCAGCGTTACTTGAGTGTTGAGGCTGATAACTCAATCCTAAGAGTTCAAATAAGCGAGCTCAGCAATAGATTGGAGTCTTTGAATGAGATAATCGGTTCCTTGAATTCAAACAATGGTGTTTTTGGAGACTCGAGCACCTTAAATGAACCAGCAGCTGACAGCTTCTTGAACCCATGGAACATGGCCTACCTGAATCAGCCTATAATGGCGTCTGCAGAGATGTTTCATTACTGATCTGTTCTCGAGCAGAAGAGAGATAGAGAGATCTGTTTAGTAATAATCAAGCTTAAGAAATTATCACTCAAGAGCTGATTATAATTTAAGTAGTTTGAAATAAGGCAACATATGTAGAAGTCACGGGGTGGGGAGTAGATGGATATGTAAGAAAGAACAAAAGGGTTGTGGCTAGTTTGTTTCTTGGTCTGTAAATGGGCTTGCGAGTTTTACAGTTTGATGTAGTAGGATTTCGCTATTATAGTAAATGTAATGGTATTATTTTTAACGAGCTCTTCTTCTTATTGTTCCAAGTTGTGTGGATGGCCTTCACAGTGAAATCAGCTCTTTGTTTCTCGCATCAAATTTTTTTATGAAAAAATATCTGTAAAGCCATGTATGGGGCTGTCTTACGTTTGACAAATTGAAATAATTGAGTGCAGACACAATACTTGTTTATAAAGTGTATGAAAACAAAGCAGCAGTCTTCCTCCTTCCTTCGAGTGTATGTTGTTCATTTTTTTTTTCTTTATTTGAAGCTTGATCTGTGCATTTTGACTAATTGTCCAGGGAGCTCTGAAGTAGTGGCTGCTGATTATATATATGCGGTGGCTTGTGAGTTTCTGAGCTATAAAATCATTTTTGGATCCGCTTGGAGATGTTTCAGAGAACCACCACTTGTGTGATTCTTCTTTTGAAACTACTGGGCAAAGGCATGCTGCAATGCATCTTTTGCCAATATTGTCTCGCATGAAGTGAGAGAATAGGACCTTCAACGAGAATCAAGTATCCGATCCAATCTTGCATTATTTAGCACCTCTCGTTTGCAGATTTATTGAATGACAAGAACCCAGAGGATTGGACAGCGGCCCCCCAGCATCTTTTTCAGTGTCAGACTCAGAGTTGCCGTTAAATATCAAGAACACCAGGAGAATATTTGTTTTAGGATCTTAAAAATGCTTGTAAACAAATTGAAATAAATTTTAAAAACACTTAAAAAAATAACCATTATTATACCAACAAACGGAGTCCAAAGCTGCTTCCAAGCAGTTTTATTACATCAAAGTAATGTTTTCGGATCATTTTTTCACACGTTAAAAGTAATCAAATTACTGCTTCCAAGCAGATTAACCCCTAAAATCTCATTTGTCTGAAGTAATAAAGCAATTGCTAGGAATGATCCCAATTCACGAATAAACTTCTTGACTGAAGCAAATCAGTAAACATGGTTCACTCAATATGAAGGAGCAATGGAAAGCAAATTAAACTTGACTGAACAATTGGAACATGGTTGAAGACACAGAACAGCAGTAATTGGATCTTAAAGCTGAAAAGACACAGCATGGTTTCACAAATAGTTATGGTGGGAGGTGTTCATGTAGTCGCGGAACAGATCCCACGTGCAGGGAACAGTACTATCAGTAGCCATAGTTATGGAAAAAGCATAACTATTCATGGTTCTCTCCACTCGAAAGTGTTTTTTTTTTTTTTTGTCTGAGTAAAAAGCCAATAGGGAACAGGACGAATGGGCTCCAACTTGGTTTTGTTGGGGAGGCTGTGAGGGATTTATTTTTATAGGTTTCGATCACACTAAATACAAAAACATTGCAAGGGGACAAATGTTGTCATGCCTTAGTCGCAATCCATTGTCTCAATCATGGTTCCGTAATCAGTAGAGCAACTTTCTTTGATTTTCTTTTCCTAATGGCCTTCTTCTGTAGCATTAAGGAAGTAAATCCAAAATCATCGTGGTACCGGTATAATTTAGCTGGTTATATTTTAAATTTTTTTTAAAAAAATTATTGATTTGAGTTTTATAAATTTCAGATTTTTAAAAATTTATATAATTATTAATTTTAAAATTTATAAAATTAGTTAATATATACACAAACTGGTTTAAACATTAATATTTATATATATAAAAAATCCTATAAAAGAGAGAGATCATCAAGGAAATCGAAAAATCGCAAAGCAAGCACCAAAGCACGTCAATCAAAATCGTCTTATTGTCTTTTTAATTGCTTGATGACATGTGTAAATTAAAGTGGTATACGAGATTGAATGCTGGAGAAAATTAGTCAACATCGTGAATAGTTCTTCTAAGCATCCGTCTGCTAATTTTTTTTTTTAAAAGGTTAACGTGGATATTCGATTCAATTTATATGTATTTTAATTAATTTTATAAATATTAAAATTAATAACTATATAAATCTCAAATAATCGTAATATGAGCACATGGTTAGAATCTAATTTAGAGATTAGCAGTAATAGTATTAGATTCTTGAGGTACTGAACTTTGGAGTGGTAGAATTTTTAAAGCAGTCGAGACAAAAAAAAATACACATATTATAACTCCAAATACCAAGGCCCCAGTCGATCCTTGAATTAAATTTGAGAAGGTTGGTCGATGTTTTTTTTTTTTTACTATTATTAGCAATAAATCCTGGGGTGCATAGGTTTTTGGTAAGCAATTTTCCGCAAGAACACCTGAGAAGAGTTGAACCTCAAATCTTGAATAGAAAAATATTATGGAAGTTTTTTTTCCCTTTTTCATAAATATTTTTAATTTATGCTTTTTTTCCCTTTTTCATAAATATATAAACAGATTGGAAGTTAGAGAAGTAACTAAGATCAAATCTTCATATGTAACTAAATATTTAACGGAGTGTTCAATGAATAGGGTCGCCAATATTCCAGCAAAAAGATGAGGTTAAATTTGAAATTTAAAAGGAAAAAAAAAAGGAGAAATTTAATTTTTGCTGTCCACTAGGACCCATCAGCGCGCGTGTCTCGCCATATTACTCATGCACTGATCGAATATGGGTCCTTTCCAAGGGTGCTCAATTGCCCTATTTCAAATTAATTTTTAAACATGGTTAGTCTTAAATTTAAAGTCAATACAGATAGCCTAATCCAAACTTTTAGGCATTAACAGAACTAGATCCCATGGCCAAATTATTGTGCAATTAACACGTAAAATAATAGTAAATTTATGTTTTAATTTTACCCTTAAAAAACTCATTAAACTGCCATGCAAGAGTATATTTGTATTTTCATAGGATTTATTTGTTATTTTTTAATTGTCGAGAGGCAACTCAAACCTTTCCTAGAGTTTTTGCATAGTGGATTTACATTGCAAAATATCACTTAACTATGGCTAGGAGAATTCTTTGTTTTTCACTTTTTTTAAGAACGTTGTAATGGCTTTATTATCATTAAAATCAAAATTCTCAAAGCTTCCTTGAAGGGCTAAATCATCATTTCATAGCAATAATTATTTGGTCTTGAGGGTGATTTTGTCTTTTGATATATAAAGATAAAAATATAAAATGAAAAGTTGACTCCACTATTTTTAGGAGATGCGTGTGACTGACTCTGGTAGTGGAAAAAGATGTTTTGTCGTGTCATTTGATTGTCACGGCATTCTCCTTCAACACGAGCAACGCATGTATAGTGATTATGTTCGGTTTAGCGTCGATTCAATTTTCTTCCCCCTTCATTTCTCTCTCCTCTACCTCGGTTTGCGTCCTGGCCATGAATAAAATCACAATAACCCTTCAATTTCTTTTCCCTTAGATTTATTCCATATTCTTTGAATTGCAATGATTTTATTTGAGAAAACCACTTTAAATTGGAAAAAAATTTCAATTTTATCCTTCTTTAGTTTCTCATCTCTCAAATTTGATCTCTATTCTTTTGATTTTTTTTATTGGTATGGATTATGAATTTTATTTATTTCTTGCGATTTCATCTCTTTTTTTTTCATGTTTGCTTCTCATTCCTTTTATTGCTATTTTTTTTTCTAATTCTATTCTTCAAAATTAAATTGGTTGGGAATAGAGCTTTTTACTTGAACTCAAGTCTAATATTTCAAGGGTTGCGATTCACTCAGATTTGCTTGGTTTTTCATGTTATTCAATTGATGTTGTTGTTGTTGTTAAATTAACCAAACTTATTAATTTCAATCGACTCAATGACTAGAATATTGGATTTCTTTTGCTTATTTGGAAATCCTAGCGTCGCATAGATGTTTATTTAACAAGACGTTGAAAAATTAAATTTGTCTCACCCCAAGACGTTGCACCAACCACTTATATAGGTTTATTCAAGTCAGTTTTTTCTTATTTTGTTTTTAAATTAGATTTTTTTTTCACTTTTAACCTTCAATATTTGGTTTTTTATAATTGGGCCTTTTATTTTGTCTCGCTACTGGTTTCATGGTGTTATAACTATCTCATACCGATATTGCGGGTTTCGCATAATAACCATAGTTAGTCCGAATCAATTCAAGTTGTTGTTGTCTCAATACATTTTTTAAAATATTTTTCGTGCAATGTTTTATTATTTAAGTATTTAAAAAGTGTTTCGGCTGGTAAAAATTAAATTTTTGACTCTATAATGTTTTTAACTTTTTTTAATAGAAAAAAAATAATTTGACTCGTGGTGTATTATTGGCTAAAAAACTAGTTTCATATGAAAAAAAGATCTTATTGACCAATTCTCGGCAATACATGCTTAAAGTCTAGCCCATTTGGAAACGCAGGCCAATCTGTATTTCCAAAAAGTTTAAATTTGTTTTTGCTAAAAATTAATTTTTTTTTTTGTGTTTTGGATCATTTTGATGCGCTGATCTCAAAAATAATTTTTAAAAAATAAAAAAAATATCATTTTGATGTATTTCAGCACAAAAAACATTTTAAAAAATAATCATAACCACACTTCCATGCATGCCCTTTTTCTATTATGGTTATTTAAAACCCTTTTTCTATTGAAAAGATTCATCTCTTGAACTTGTTATTATATAAGAAAAATTGCCCTAGCGGTCGCTATGCATCGTGCGAGCTAGCCAGCAATCAGTCACACCATTCTCTCATGTAAAATTCATTTATGTTTTTTTACATTTACAAATAAACAAACTTATTTATTACTCTAGCCAACCGATTTAGATTTAAAATTTGTTTGTTTGTGAGTTAAACATGTGATCCACGGCACGAACAAATACATATTTAGTGCCTGTTTAGTATTATATTTTTATTTTCATTATGATAGATTTTAAAAGTATTTTTAATTTGAAAAAAATATTAAAATAATATTTTTTTAGAATTGTTTTAATTCCACGACAACACAAAACACGCGAGTGCTTTCACATGCCTCTGGGTTCAAAGAATTGTCCTTGCCTTTTCTTCAATCGTTCTCCCCTGACGTTTAACTTGCATTATTTTTATGTCCATATATTTTTTTGAAGCCAAGAAAGCAACATGTATTTTTTCCTTTTAAAGTATGCAAAGCAGCTTGATGAGACCACTGAACTGTATATTTAATGATGTAGTTCTAAGGAAGCTACAAATATATACAGGTTTGGATTGAATTTAATATCTATTATGATCTCCTCCTACAAACAGAAAACTGGGGCATGGCTTCGAGTACAAAGCAGAAGAATCATCTGGATATACTATATAGTATGATTTCTCCCTTAGATATTAAAGACTAGATTGGACATTTACCATACTTAATCACTAAATTATCGAGTAATGACATGCAAATTGCTGTCTTATATGGATGCTAACTACTGGCTGGACAAGCACAGGGAAAAGAAAGAAAGTCGTGATGATCAGCCAAAGAAATTATAGCAGCTAGGAAAAAGAGGGAACATGGATGATGAAATCTTCTCTCGTGCCTTTTCCTCTTTGGATTTGGTTGCATGCTAGGAAAATAAAAGGAATCTTACGAGCACTAGCGTCAGCCAGGAGATGGCGATGGCATGTGGGCGCCGGCCATGCTATTCCATGGCTCACATGAGTTGAAGAAAAGGCATCTGGTATATATCTTGGCGTGGCCAAGAGAGAAGATTATATGCTTCTAAATGGGATTTATTTGATTAACTTAAGTAATTAGTGATCGATGATGTCTGGCATGGAGCGATCCAAGGCTTTGCTGGCTCTCAAAGAATGATTAAATTAGTGAAAAGAGAGCAGAGGGAGGCTTTAATTAGTCTTGTTAGTTGAACACAGACAGATGTTGGGTGCTAATGACGTTTAACTAAGTAATTAAGCATCATCATTGATTGAGAGAGAGGGAGACGACATGCTTGTTTGAGGGGTAAAAGAGAATGGAGATGAACCCTAGCTCTGCTGACATCAACAGTCCCGCCCAATGATTTGAATACACGTAGGAATACAATCAAGGCATGCATGCAGTAGACCTAGCTAATGTTAACCCCCCCAGATCAAGCAGCAAAATTTACACACCAGAACTGTTGTTTCCCTACCAAACCTTCGAGAAAAAGAAATTAGTAGCATGACTTTTTCGATGCCCCCACCATACTCTTTGGCTTAAATATGCTTTTTAATCAGGGAATTCTTATTCTTTTTGACTATATACAGTGATCCATTATATTAATTTCAATTTATTTATTTTTTTTATTATAAAGAAGAGGTTCGAGGACGAAACATCTTGGAAGGAAAGACTGTCAATTGAGCTACATGCTCATTGGCCATTATATTAATAATTTTACCGAAAGATATATGCCATACTAAATTAAAAGACTTTTTGTTGATAAAAAGAAAGTAAAAGAGAACTTTGCTTCCCTGTACGCGACTCATTGTAACATGGATGTGCCTGGTCCATAATTGTTTGACAGACAGGGTAAATAACCTTGTAGCGTTGCCTAGTTTAAATCTCAGCATTTTGTAATTTTTTTAATTTGTTTTGGTTGAAATTAACTTTTTTTATATATATATTTTGGATTGTTTTGATGTGTTAATGTTAAAAATAATTTTTTAAAAATAAATAAATGATAATATTTTTCTATATTTTCAAGTAAAATATACTTTAAAAAATAACTGTTAACAAATTTTCAAACACTACCTTAACAACACGTGTTCCAATTATTTTCTTATGGTCACGTGCTATATATATATACTGTAGCTGTTTCCTGTGTAGAAGCAACAACTTTGTAAGGCCACTCAACTTTGGATAAAGTGCTGAACTTTAGCTTTCCTTTAGTAAAGTCGAGTCCATGCTGCTTGGAATTTGAGGTTCATTTGAATCCAAGCAGGACGGAAGGGAGGGGGAGAATAAAGCTGCGAAAGTATACACAAGCACGAAACAGGCCTTGACAGCCCATCTGGAATCCTGACTTGTAGTTAGGAAGGCCCATCTTATTCTAGCTAAGCCCAATGCTTGCTGTCAAGGCTATCATGCTTAAGCCCAGTGCCTTCTTTTTTTCTTCTTTAAAACAGGTTTGGCCCTTGAAATATCATACTTCATGGCCCACTTAGTTATGGATGGTCGTTTGGATCAATATTGATCTGAATTAATTTAAATAGATATATATTTTTTGAATAATTATTTTATTTGAGAGATAATAGATAGAATATGAATATTTTTAAATTTTATCCATAATTCACTTCAACCTAACCAGAAATATATATTTATATTATATTAATATATTTGTAGAATATTTAGATTTTTTTAATATAATATAATATATACATATCGAGACAAAAGAGAATTGGTGGACTGTGGGGCCCAAGTTGAATTAAAGAATATTGGTATTCATCTGGAGGCCCATCTGAGATTTTTAATTAAATGTAATTGTATATCACTTGATATCATGCAAGCATATCATAATCCAATTAGGATCTAGAATTGAGATAAACATTACTAAGGACCAGAAAATGGTTTTTTGAAAAATATTTTTTAAACTTTTTTATATTTATTTTTTATTAAAAAGCTGATCAATAAAAAAATTATTTTTCAATAAAAACAAATTTGGCCTGACTTCTGGAAAAGTGTTTTACTTTTATTTTAGATGGGATATATTTTTTAGAAGTTGTAAAAAATAAAATAAAAAAATATGAAGTTATTTGGTGTTTATATCAAATTCAGTTCTTGATCTTTTAATTATTATATATTTTATTTTGAATTTTATTTATTTTCAATTTCATCTCTTAGATTTTGATTTAATTTGATTTTTATACCAATTTTGTTCCTAATTTTTTTTATTGTTATTTATTTTTCTCTTATATTTTTTTAAATTAAAATTATTTTATCTATCAGATTTAGTTCTTATTATTTTGATTGTTATTTGTTTTATTTGAAATAATTTATTAATTTGGAATATATTTTTTCAATTTCATCATCCTTTAAACTTTTAATCTATCACACTTGGTCCATATTTTTTTTAATGATATTTGTTTTATTTAAAAGAATTTATAAAATTAAAATGTTTTTTTAATTTCATACACTTTTAAACTTTTTCACCTGTTAATTTTGACCCCTATTATTTTAAAATACTAGAAAATAATTAAAATTTTATTTTCAGTTTATTTTTCATGGCATAACTATATACTAAAAAGTATTTTCAAGCTCATTTTTTATAATATTATCAACCATAAAAAAACAATTTATTTATAAAAAATCCACTTTTCATTAAAACCAATTAAATAAATATCTTTTAACAAACAAATAGAACCTGAAGCTTTCTCTTTTTTTTTTCCTTTTGCTATTTATGATGTGATGATATTTTTTCATTAGCTTCGTAAGTGCATGTATCAAAATAAGAATTTGTAGAATTAGTTTTAAAAAAATAAAATTAGAAAAAAGAAGAAAGAAAATATAACTAACATGCACTAAAAGAGCTCTTTGTTTTCTTGTAGCATGATTACTATTCACCATCTCATATTGATTTTTTTAAATCAATTTGATTCTTGAATTTTTGTTTTGCATAATTGAGTTTTTTTTAGTTCAAATTAACACTTCATTGCATTTTTTGTAAGGAAGGTTGAATTTAAAAACAATGAACTAAAGTGAAAAGACGAGTGAAATAGGTGGTGACTGTGAAATTTATCTTAAAAGTTTATTTTCATCCCCCATTTTTTTTGGCTTTTAGGTAATCGATCCCTTTAATTTCTAAAAATTCAATTTTATGTAAAATTTTATTTTTCTCATTTTTTAGTCTTTTTTGGTGGGAGGAGAGAAAAGGACTTACCAGATTCCAGCATAGAGAGAGAAAGTTGTTGTTGATGATGATTCTGACTGTAAAAACGATCGATTTTTATGACAAATTGTTTCCATATGATGAAAGGATGAGCTATGTGTTTTTTTTACTTTGAAAGTGCCTAAAAAATAGATATAGAAGATTTTTTATTTTGGATTTTGAAGTATTTGTTTTTGCATATTTTGAGGTCATGGATTGGTTTAACAAGGTTCCTATAATGTTTTCTATGTGTTTTGTGTAAAAAATGGGTTGAAAATAATCTTTTGGGTGAAAAAAAACATGAACTTTGTTTTCCAGCCACCATAATAGCCTCATCTAGGGATCTAGACAACGTGTTATCTATTTATTTTTCAAAATCAATTAGGGCGGATGACATGTAATTTGCCCAATTAACTTAAAAATAAATAAAAGGCTTGTATGTTTGGGTCTGACTTTGCAGGCCCTCGCCTGAGCTATTGCTTGATGGGTTAGACACTTGCCCTAACTTACGAAGCCCATCAACGCCTGACCTTTTTTTTTTCTTTTGATTTTTCTAGTTAATACCTTTTTTTATATGCCTTTTTTACATAATTTTTAAGTTTATATTTTAATTAATACTAATTTTATGTGTTTTGTTTTGGCTTATTTAGCATTTTTTAAATGACAATAATTTTTTAATTATATCAGGTGTATTTAATTTTTGAGGATTTTAACATGATTCATTTGTGTTTTTTTATATTTTTTATATAGATTGAATTTATTTTTAAAAATTTATTTATTTTTGATTTTTTCATAATATTTTTAATACGTGCATCCTTACATATTGTTTTTTTTTTATTCAATAAATTTTACGTGTGTGCTGATTAATGTTACAAATTGATTTTAATAAACAAATTCATTAAACATAACCGGTTAAAGGATCTATTTTGTAATATTAAATATTTTGATCTACATCTGTCTCTTAATTTTTTTAGTTTTGTTTTATTTTTCAATAATTATTTTTCTATTAAATTATTCTGATCTCATAATCTAAGATGCACGATAAACATATAATATTAACATATTTCATGTTAAAGTCAAGAGTTTCATGTGTAAGCGTAGTTTTGTTCAGAAAATATATTTTTTTAATTTGTTGTTATTACTTTATTTTTTTACTATATTATTAATTTAATCAAAATTTAACATGTTATTAAATTTATTTTATTTTTAAAAAAACATATTCGTCTTCTATTTCGTAATTCTTCCAGGTTAATTCAATCTATGTATTCTCGAAAGTCCATCCCAAGATTTTGGACCTTAAAAACCAAAAATAAAATATAGCCGCAATGTTTTGAGCGAAATAAAATCAGAAGTAGCTTCTGCTACCAGTCAAGAGTGCCAACCGTTCGTTAATGACCGACACGTCTTCCCTCTCTTACCACGAAGCTTCTTCGGTTCTAGAAAACGATACCGTCTCTTCTATTCCTTAACATAGTTAAAGTTTCATTTCTATTTTATTGATCGACGATTTATTTTTACATTTTAAAAGTATTTTTAAAAAATTTATTTATTTTTATTTTTTAAATATTTTTAAATTATTTTAATATGTTAATATTAAAAATAATTTTTAAAAATTAAAAAAAATATTATTTTAATATATTTTTAAATAAAAAACATTTTAAAAAAACATCCACAAAAATAAGATTCACTGTCACGCTGTTAAAAACGTTCTCGAAAGTATAAAAGCCTTATCCGTAGCTGACCGACACGTTAAAATCTCCATTCTGTTAGATTCTTTCTCGCTTCCTTCGATCTTCAGTACTTCTTCTCTGCCAGAAACTAGCAAGTCTCCCTGCCTTTGCAATCCCATCTCAAATTTCTCTTCGTGAGTTCTAGAATCTTGATCTTGTTTCTTTATTATATATATTTTATTTTTAGTTTGTGATAAATACATGCCTGTTTTTGGAAGTATTAGCTAAGATCTAGGCTCGGCAAAATGGTAAAAACTTCATTGTTTTCATCAAAAGCTCGATCTTGTTATTTTTTTTATCCCATGCTATTATTTGGAAGTAACCCATCTTGTTTTTCTTGCAAGGATGGATTCTTTTGATGTTTATAAGTGAATACAGTTTGTCTGCCATTATTGTTGTTCCGTGTGCTTAACTTACTGAATTGAATTTACTTTATTTGTTTGTTAATGAGGCTGATTCTCAGTCTTCGTTTCTCTGATCCTATCATGTGGTTCTCCTAAAGCAAGATTAAAAGCAAAACCAATGGTCAAAGATACAGCCTTTTATGACCTTTTGGGGGTTAAGGTCGAGGCGACACCGGCAGAGATCAAGAAGGCTTACTATCTCAAGGTGAGCTTTCAATGGAACTGGTTCTAAAAGCTGTGAGTTAGCCACAAGGTTTATAGCTTCAATCCCATGGGAAAAGAATTTAGTAGTGCACTGAAGTGGTTCTATTGAGGGGTAGTGAATTTTGAAATAAGGGTCTTAAATTGCAGATGCAATCTTTTGTTTTTATCACGAACATGTGGAAGCACTGATTTTTTCTGCTCATGTTTACCCTACTTGTGGGATCGTTATTGAGTGTAGTTTCTGGTGCTTTGAACAGGCAAGGATAGTTCATCCAGATAAAAATCCTGGAGATCCAAAAGCCGCAGAAAATTTTCAGGTTAGCTCATAATATGATTGTCATCGAAGATTATACCTTGGTTATTATGCAAAGTTACTATTCCGTTTTTCAGTGTTTTCAGTTGCGTGTTATTTCGTCATTTTGAACAAGTAATCCTGTGGTTGAGTTAAGTTGTATATTCAACCGCACTGCATAAATGAGGAAAATCTATGTTTTAATATGCTCTATTGATTGTCTTTTGCTAGAAAATTTCTCATTTGTTCGGACATAGGGTGCCCTTTCCTTGGAAATTGGAATTTATTGCCTTTCCCTTTCATTTCTTGATGGTTTACGAAAAGCCAGAGCATATACATAATGGAAGAACACATTTATTTGTCAACTTGCATC
>Ga0307514_10003306_pt1 | contig 15647 bp, 23 predicted proteins | sample 16_EM_MG_FD_203088 | JGI IMG/M metagenome (GOLD analysis project Ga0307514, IMG submission 203088) | Populus trichocarpa ectomycorrhiza microbial communities from riparian zone in the Pacific Northwest, United States - 16_EM | ecosystem: Host-associated > Plants > Roots > Unclassified | place...
TGCAAGACGCCCTTCCGTTGCCGCCTGCTTAAGCTGCAAACTACTTAACATTTATACATTCAAAACAAAGTCTTGAATACCTACTTCCTTTTTATCCTCCTTCGAAACGACCGATCGACCAGCACCCCAAGCTTGAAATACGTGGCTAAAGAACAGGTGTTAGAACGGTTGTCATCACGTCAACATGTCCTCCCTACTTTGTACTCGCTTCGTCTACTTTCGGCGGAGCAGACATGCCCTCTTTCCGTTTCTTCTCTTCCTCATTAGCCTCTTTCTTGTATTTGTATTGGATCTTGGCCCAAAAGCGTTCAGCAAAACCAACCTCTTCACTATCACCTCGTAATTGCAGCGCGCCGCCAGCGACTTCATCAATACTGAGGTATTTTTCATAGACATTCATGAAGGCAACCATCCCATCTGGAAGAACGACTGGAGTCCACTCTTCCTGAGGTCCACGCGCATCACGGTCCGAGGAAATAATGCCATGGGCATCACAAGACAGGAATTTGCCTTCCCCTGTTCCACTCCGGATGTTTATCGTAGGTGAGCCAGCCACGCGGGTGATCACCCAAACTTGGGAAACGTCGAAAGGTTCACGGTCAAGCAGTTTGACCGATTTTGTACCATCAGATTGGTCTTTCTCGAGATTCTGCAGCACTACGCGGCTTGTCGTCGAATTATAATTGATTGATATTGGGGGATCAGAGGGGTGAATAAGGAATGTTGGTCCACGAAGTTCGTTGACATTTTCTGGCATAACCCATGTCTCTGGTTCTTGCTCCTCTAACTTTCGTTTACTGCTGCTCCCACCTTGTTCGTCTTCGTCTCTCTTCCTTTTCTTCTTGGTTTTCTCGCCTTTGAACTTGAGTCTTGTTGAACGCACTTGTTCGGCCATTTATATAAAGAGTAAATGAATTTCGAAAATGAAAGCACTGTTGGAACGCATCACGTGAAAAACACCAGTGTGAGATTCTCATCCAAACGTCCTTCCCAACCTTGTCGCCTTGATTTCGAAAATTCTCCTTTAAAATGAAGTATAACGCCGGTATGTTCTGTTGAATTTTCCGTTTTTCATTGCTCTGGCGAATTAAAAGCAAAAAAGATGGGGAAATGGGCTGGATGGAACATTAGGAACTTGGATGTCATGGACAGAAATTGACCATATCATTTTCTAGACGTGTCCTCCTCCCGACGGAAATCCCGTAAGGCCCACTTTGGGGCCCCCTCCTCAGTACGCCGCAAAATACTGTCTTCTGCCCTGTCAAAAGATCTTCGGGCCAAATACAACGTGCGTGCGCAACTTTGGTTTACTTCGCCACTAATATGACTCTGACAGGCTCGCTCACTACCCGTTCGCAAGGATGATGAGGTTCGCATTGTCCGAGGGAAGTACAAGGGTCGTGAGGGCAAAGTCACACAGGTCTACCGTAAGAAGTGGGTTATTCATGTTGAGCGTGTGCAACGCGATAAGTCGAACGGCGCATCTGCTCCCATTGGCATCCATCCAAGCAACGTCGTCATCACTACTATCAAGCTCGATAAAGACAGGTAATCGATTTCTCTGTCATGAAGAGTTGGTGGCTTATATTCTACCCAGGCGAGCAATTTTGGACAGGAAGGATAGGGAGAAGAAGGCAAAGCCAGAGGGTGATGTCGATATGGTCGATGTGAGTTCCTCCGATTGACTTATGTCGCAGTGTTGCTAAAGCAATCATTAGTAATTTTCAACTTGCTTCGTCAAAACAGCCATGTATATACGCATACTCCAATTATGCATGACAATTCCCACATGTCCCAGAGCACGGAATGAATTCTTTTGCAAGTGAACATAGCTAGCTCATTAAAAAATTACATCTTCATCCTTGCTACTCAACAAGTCTGCAGAACTTATTGTGGTATCCAATGAAGGGTCCACAGAGGATGGTAATTCCTCTGGCTTAAGAGCTTCACGAGCAGCAGTGTCCCGTTTCTTTTTACTTTGGACTTTCTTTAATCTACGTCTATGAGTGAGCCATTGACTAAGAGGAAAAAAATAAAAGCTTACCGGAAAAATTCTTCACGATCCATCTCATCGAGTTCGCTCATGATGTACTTGATAGTATTGTCTAGCCGAGGTATGATAACATGCTCAATGGCATTCACTCGTCGGTTTGTTGCGCGGATGACTTCGTCAAGAATTGTGAACGCCGTTTGCAAGGATGCGAGCTCAACTAGAGTTTCAATCGCTTTTGCGTATACTTCTCGAGCTTTCATAATTTGCTGACCGCCTCGTCCAAGGCCAGTTAGATTGAAATCTATCCAAAATGTCACTATCAATTGGTCAGGGTATTCATGTTAGAACTTACCTGATCCTGCTACGCGTTCAACCTCAAAGCCGGGGAGGACCACACCAGAGACATTCTCTTGTTTTGCCTTGACACGGAAGGTGGCGAGCTTTGCTTGCTCCTGTACAAGATAAGCGATATCTCCCGTCGCATAAGTGACCTCCGCCATCGAGAAAGAAGCGAGCTGCATGACTCTACCCATCTTCCTCTTTGCCTAATGCTATATTGATCAGCCAATGTGATATACTTCCAGATCCAAGATTTACCGACCTCGTCGACTTTCTTAAGAATAGCGCGAAACCTTGTCGTCAGCGCATCTCGCTTCTTGGCTAATAGCGAGTGCCCTGTCTGAGCACCTTTGAGGCGGAGCTTGGTATTGGTGAGCGCCATCCGTGTGGCGAAGATATTTTCACGAGGACCAGTCCCGGACATGGTTGCAGAAGTCAGGGTTATTAGCTCATTGAGCTAAGAGTTCCAAGTCGGGACTGCGACAGATACGTTTAAGAATGTCATCTACCTCTTGTTCTATTCAAGGGAGCATAGCTCAGTTGGGAGAGCAGTAGACTGAAGTGTAATCTAAAGGTCCCGCGTTCAATCCGCGGTGCTCCCAATTACTTTTTTCCTTTTAGTAGTTCTGCAAAAACTTGTATTGTACTCCAGGTACATGCGGTTGAAGTACAAAACTGTTCAACTTTGGAAAAATCTCATTCAATGTCTACAGACAAAATACAACAAGAAGTCATGCATTTGTGTACTTTCCATAATTCTTTTCGGGATCGAAAACCTGAAACTTATGTTATGTACGGAAATGGGATTTGGTGATCAAAAAGGCATACCTCCCAACGAGAAGCAGGAAATATGTGCTTGTTTCTTTGATACCAGCTTCTTTCCACTACCTTGCCAGCATGGGATTCATCCTTCTCCTTTGTGGCATCGGCCAGAAGTCGTACATCGTCATGGACATCAAAATTGAATAAAGGGCCAGACTTTCCTCGTGCTTTATTGATAATGAAGTCATAGAATGTATAATGCTGCAAGAGAGCTTGAGATAGGGGGTATGACAAGCGGGGAGGACTTACATGAGGTATGATGAGGTCCTCCTGGTCGAGTGATTAGGAACGGAGAAAAAGAAGAGATGCGTCGGTCACCTTGATATACATAAGGTTGTCGACGCTTACACCACGCAGTTCGGGAAATTGCGTGCGACACTTTTCGAGAAAAGTTGCAACAGAGTCTCCTTTCTTGCACTACGGGTAGCAAAGGAAGTCAGATACTTGAAACACAGGCCGGCCATGACAATTCACTTACTACAACAGTCTTTCTATGGCCACTGCCATCCCAATAAGAGTACGTGATCTCAATGTCTTCCTTCTTGATCTGTTCCTGCTTTGTGAGCCATTCAAGGCGAAGTCTTTCACGTTCCTTGCGTTCTGCTTCCTCACGCTCCCTGTCAGGAAGGAAAGAAGTGTCGACATTGGGGTTCTTCTTGAGCTTATTGCGTTTAACAGGAGGCTCGGTATCGTCTTCTCCGTTGGTAGCATTTTCTTTGACACTGTGCGAACTATCCGCTTCCGGGTCCTCATCGTCAAGGGCAAAGGAGAGTGTGGAACGTGAATTCTTCTTGCGCTTCTTTGACTTCTTTATCTCGTCTCTAAACAAATTCTCCACAACATGTCAGCGCCCTGTTCTTCAAGGAGAGAATTTGAGCGGAATGATCAATTAGAAAATAACATACTTCAGTTCATCGCTCCGTGCCGCCTCCCTCGCCTTTTGTTCCTCCAGTTCCTTTCTCCGTTGTTGAAATTCTTCCAAATGCACAAGACCAACAGTTCTATTCTTCAAGGTATCCTCGACAGAATCATTTTGTCCGACGAAACGACTTGCTGAAGGCCGAGCTTTCTCTGTTTCGTTGATGAGGATTTGCTTCTGCCGTTCAAAGTCTTCGCGCATTTTTGCGCGTTCTTTGACGAGCGCATCCTCGCGCCTACCTTCGCCTTTGCTGGTGGACATTGTCAAAAGGAAGTTGTAATTCTTGGCGGAGTGGTCGGACATTCAATCGAATTTGATCTCCAAGCTTTCAATTGAGCTACGACCGATGGTGCATGTTCTAGGCATAAACCTTCCGGATAGCTATGTGGTCAGGGTAAGTATATTTCATTGACTAATTCCCTATTTATTCCTTCATTGACTCTCTAGTTTGCTTTGACAAAAATTTATGGTGTGGGACATCATACCTCACATCGCCTTTGCGCACGCTTGCAAGTCCATGACAAGTGCAAGGTCAGAGACTTGTCTCCTTTCCAAGTAACTTCCCTTGCATCCTTTTTATCGTCACCTGCAACCGCACCACCTTTGCCAAGACTTCCTCTTGCGAATCCGGATTATGTCCCACCGCCACCGACAGTCTCTACTCAGGAACTGCAAGCCCGTTTCAAGGAAGAGCTGAAGAAGAAATATATCAAAAATGTGGACCCACTTCGGAAGATCAAGATCGAATCAGAGTTGAGAAGGGAGATTCGGGAAAATATTGCCCACCAGCGTATGATTGGAAGCTATGTCGGCAGAAGGCACGCAATGCACTTACCTGTGAGAGGGCAAAACACGCAAAATAATGCAAAGACAGCAAAGAAACTTAATAGGTTGGATAGACATTAGAGTATGAATCCGGATGTTGTTGCATTGTTGACCGGTCATTTCTTCGTTACTTGTCCACATTTCAAATGCTCGCAAGCCAGTCGCAGCGTGACGATCTCGCGACGCGTCAACCCTTTGTTCTTCAAGCTACTGCCATCTACTTCATCATCGCGTGCTTTAACACTGCGTACTAATGGCCAGCAAACAGTATAAGAGCATCGGGGAAGACCTATGGAAAGGCCGCCAAGAAAAGATCGTGAGTTGTGATCGCCTTCCTTGAGAATCTGGACGGATGTTTTCAGAACACAGAGCTCTTTGCCCTCACTTATGGTGCACTTGTCGTGCAATTGATCCAAGATTACGAGGACTACGAAGAAGTGAATAAACAACTTGAAAAGATGGGATATAACATCGGGACGAGGTTGATAGAAGACTTGCTTGCAAAGTCGAATCTCGGTCGTTGTTCAGACTTTAAAGATGTAGGGGAAGTTGTGACGAAGGTACGTTGGGTGTACCGCATTTCTTAATGTTGTTTCCTCTGAACTGTAGACAGGTTGGTTTCAAGTCCTTCCTCAATATTACCCCGACTGTAACACATTTTGGACAACCGCCCTCCTCCCCAAGTCCTGCATCGACTTCGCAGCCCATCTCACAAACAATATCCGGTTCATACTTTACATTAACACTAGATGAAAATCCTCTGGCAGAGTTTGTCGAACTTCCTGAGGAAGCGCTAGAGGGAGGACTTTGGTTCAGCAATATTCTTTGCGGTGTGATTCGTGGTGCACTAGAAATGGTGAGTAATATACCGATTGCATGCTTCATCTAACTCATGTTGTCAGGTCCAACTACAAGTGCAGGCTGAATTCCTCTCGGATGTTTTGCGTGGGGATGAAAGCACAGAAATTCGTGTCAAATTGGTGAAGTATTTAGAAGAGGAAGTACCTGTTGGAGACGACTGAGTGTTTTAATAACTGTATTGCCAGTCTGTACCGTAGTATTCAATTTTCCTTGATAAAGACCGTTTGTGCGTCCCGAGTATCCAACGTAACTCAACCCTACAATGGATTTAGTCTTTTGCCTACTACCATCCATCACCAAAAACCGATGTCGCGGCGTCCAGAGTTCCAAGCACCACCAGAAATCGTAGGAACCAAAGAGAACACGTTGCCTAACCTGACTTCATCTTTCGACAGTATTACGGCGATGCAGAAGCCAAAAAATATACATCAAAGTTCGTCTTAAGTTTTCCGCCGAGACCCATAGGATCACAAATTGTCCTGGCAGTACTCGAAATCAACAGATTCAGAGAGACATGACATATCGAGCTTTAGAACTGCTAAATTTACCACCAGACCAACCTTCATACCTTTTGGACATCGGATGTGGTTCAGGTCTCTCCGGAGAGATTCTTGATGAGGAAGGTTTCATCTGGGCAGGTGTAGACATTGCGCCCAGCATGCTGGGTGTGCATATTCATACTGTATCTGGTTGTGATTCATTCGACTCATGGTTTAATTCTATAACAGAAGTCTCCCTTGAACGTGAAGTCAACGGAGATCTGTTCTTACAAGACATTGGCCAAGGCTTTGGTTTCCGTCCTGGAAGTTTTGATGGAGCTATCAGGTTTGTATTACATCTTCTGAGGTCATATTCCATTATTTACTTCTTTCAGCATTTCTGTTCTGCAGTGGCTGCTCAACGCCGAAACGTCACATCCCACATCTTCTCCACCCCACCGCTTAAATCGCTTTTTCACCACATTACATTCAGCCATGCGGAATCCTTCGCGCGTTGTGATGCAATTTTATCCTTCATCGGATGATCAAATACAGCTTATAACATCGACGGCTCAAAAAGCCGGTTTCGGGGGAGGAGTCATGGTGGATTACCCAAATTCAAAAAAAGCAAGGAAAGTTTTTTTGTGCCTTTTCGTCGGAGGTGGCGGTGGAACGCAGCAAGTCCCACAGGGTTTGAAGGGTGATGAAGAAGAGGATAGCAAGGTCAGATTCGAGCGGAGGAGGGAAAGGGAAAGGGCGCGGTCAACGAGTAAGAGAAAATCGGTGAAGGATCGAGATTGGATATTAAAAAAGAAAGCAGTAAGTTTCGATCATTTCTTCGTGTCGTCTGTCAATGAATTTCTGACCATAGCTTTATCGTAAACGAGGCAAGGAGGGGGTGCCTCATGATTCAAAATATACTGGGCGCAAAAGGAGAGCCCACTTTTGAGTACGGATCAATTCCAGGGATGTATGGTAGATCTCAATGGAATCGATATTATGTCCGTTTGTCGACGAAAAGCTTGCGGCACGCCGCAATTGCCTCTTTGGCCTCGTTACAAATGAACAAACCCTGCAGAGCGGCCATGCTAATCCTTTTCCCGTGGCCCAGTTCCTCCCGTACTATCAATTCAAACCTGTTCGACAACACTCGGACTTCCGGATCTGTCACATTGCCATCCCCTTCACCATAGAAGCGGTCGAATAGTTTTTTAGCTTGCTCCGTTGTTGCATCGTCTATGAGTTGCATGAGGTCAACACGACCTGGTCGAATCAGAGCAGGATCTAATTTTTCGGCATGGTTTGTTGTCATAAATATTATGCGTTCTTCGCCCGAGGCTACACCGTCGAGTGCATTCAAGAATCCTGAAAAAGTCACGGACGATTGGTAGCTAGGGGGAAAAAAAAGGATGAGTTGACCACACCCGATTAGGAAAAAAAGTACATCCTACCCGTCTTCGGTTGTCTGTACCCGCTTATTGAAAACTGCGTCTATATCTTCTATCAGCACGAAACTGCGATCAGGGACATTTGACAGGAGATGAAAAAGTTTGTCATCAGTTAATCCTCGTTCCGAAAGGTTGAGTACGCAGATATCATATGACAGTGAGCCCGCGAGAGCCTGAATGAACGAGGTTTTCCCTGAGCCAGGAGGCCCGTGTAGCAGGTAGCCACGGCGGTACGGTATGCCTGTGAGAATCCAGTGAGGAAGCATATGATAATATGACAAACAACCACACCTCTGTCTGCATACCATCGCCGTCTTTCCAGAAAAGCTTTAATGTCTTTTTCTATCTTTGCTGATACACTCGGCGCAAGCACGACGCTGTGCAGTGGCCGCTTTTGCCTTGGCTGGCCGAACGGTCTCCATTCAATACCCCAAGCGGTATGAATGACAAGCTTTCCTTGCTGGCCACGCATGGCCAAACTCCGAGCTTCACTGAGCAAGTCAGGAAATAACGTTCGATCTCCGGAGAGAGTGGTCAAAGTAACTGTTTCCCAAGGTATGCCGGACACGAGATGCATGGACTTAGTCTCACGTTCCCGTTTAACCTTGAAAGAGAAAATGTGAAGGTTTGAATACGATGGGAAAACGCAGCACAGACCTGCATCCACGCCCCCCTGTATCTGACATAATGAATACCAGGTCCGGCGACTAACCTAAACAGTGCAGAAGAGCTGCCATTTTTCCTCTGTTCAACCGTTGTTTCGACACTAAGTTGGTGACTACGTGCCCAAGGCGAGAATCTCCTCGACTGTTGGACCTCGGCACTTTGCTTCGCCATCCAAGCCAGGAACCATTCGTAGGCACGGTCCTTGTTGTTAATTTCTAGAGTTACCAGCATACGCCGTCGAAGTGCGGTCGAGCCAAGGACTAGACCCTGACGGAGAACGCTCAAACCAACGCCTAAGGTCTAAATTGAGTCGGAAAACTGATTTAATAAGATATGGAAGAATCTGCTAACCATGAGGCCAAACCCTGCTTGAAAATAAGGGCTAGACTTGGCCGACTCTGAGCTTCTATGTGCAGTGGAGATCAGAGAGACTTACTTGTCATTCAGAAATGCCTTTAGAGGCGACAAAGTTCCAAGGTCTGCATCAGCCAAATTTTTCTGTGCAGAATGTACCACCACTTCGGAAGTAGTGCCTACCCCATTAGCAGAGGGTTGAGTCACCGTTGAGGACATAATGTTCGATGTGGCGTTCTGGGTAGAGCTGCAGAATTTGATTGATTGATATTATTAGCACTAAGTCACGCCTCAACAGGTTTCTACATTTAGTAAGTATCTTTTGTTCTGTTCAAACGACTGTATTTTCGAATGAACGACCTATCTAAAGTAGGGCTGTTCGTGAAGAGCTCGGGGACCTTCAGCTGCTGATAGCAAAGAGGTTATGAAACGAGTCAAAGCAGGGGATCTTGGAAATAAGGTCGATCCTGCAGGCTGCTAGTGGGGAAATCAAGCCGACTACTTGGCGGGAACTAAGAAGCAGCAAATTTTTTACCTGACTCTACGGTGTGTCATCGGAAACCATGTACTCGTTGAGAACCAGCCTAATGACCTGAAGGAAACTACCGCGAATGGTGATTAAACTAATTGGAATGTGGCCCGGGGCCTCATCAAGTTGTTGGATTCTCACAGTGCGTCGCTGTGTTGCATAGATACTGAATTCTATCATGAGCAGATGCTGATATACGCAAACTCAAGGGATGACAGCATGGTCTATGGTTTCAAAACAAGGGAATTTCCAAGAGATCATGGCAGATCTCTGTTGTACTTTGCTTATCCTCCATAAGATCCGGAGCTCTCAGCTATATGTCTTCACCATTGGAATCTTGCGAGCCGGAACTTGTCAGGATCATATCAAGCAATAAGCTGGCGGCATCCGAAGAATTATCCAAGGCAAAGGCGTCGATCGATTCTGGCTTGCGGACTCTTCAGGGAAGAGTATCTGTGGAAAAGGCGGTAGACATCCAGAGCTTTCGTCGTTGGACGAGAATGCTTACCTCGTTGCCAACTAATCGCCAAACTCAGCAAGCGTAGATCAGTAAGGTTACGATATCTGACAAAGCTCGATCGGTCGACGAATGGCCCGCAAAATGAGAATGGAAATTGCCTGCGCGGTCGTCGTTGTGGCAAAGGCCGGGTCGAGAGCGTCGTTCATGATTCTAGCTATTCGACACGGAAATGTCCTTTCTTCTCTCTCGTTGCTCGTATCAATTGTCAATACTTGGAAACTGTTTCTCATGAAAAGTTTCACCCTTCTTCCATCTTCTGTGCCGCTAATTCCATTTCGTACATTCTGATCTGATAGAAATCCTGCGTAACATCTTTCTGCCGCTAGCAGTCATACATAATGCTAATTACATCCGCACATGTCGCAGAATCAATGTTTTCTTAATAATAATAAGGCTTTTCGATCAAAAGACCTGATAATCCGAAAGCGGGAAGTGTTCTATTTTTCTCCTGAGGCCTCAGCAAAATACAAACAAATAATTAGAACTCTTTGTCACCGTCAGTGAACATCGTCGACGCGTTTTACCATGGGTCGTTTAGCTGAGATGCAGAGGAAGCTTTTAGAGGTGTGCAATCATTGTCTTTCATTTATTAACTATCTAATGACATTTTAGCAAATGATGGGTCCCGAGGCAATGGGAGTGGCAAATGCAAACCTTACATGGTCGGACGAAAAAGTTTGCAGGAACTTTCTGTGCGGGACGTGTCCTCACACGTTGTTTACCAATACTGTCAGTCCTTACGATTGTCCACATTGCGTTCGGCTAACTGGACCTGTGATACACAGAAAATGGATCTTGGTGCTTGTCCCAAGTCACATACTGAACGACTCAAAACGGAATTCTTGACTGCGAAGGAAGCTAACCCTAGTGATCCAGTTTTTCATCGATTCCAGATGGAGTATGAGGCCAACATATTTGCCTTTGTGGACGAATGTGATCGAAGAATTCGGTCAGCTCACAGAAGGTTGGAAAAAACCCCCGAAGAAAATGCGAAGACAACCAATTTGGTGAGTAGAATTTTAACTGATCCAATTGCTGTCGGAGGGGTTGACTGGTTTTTGGATTTAAGATGAGAGAAATTGCAGAAATTGAACTTGCTATTCAAGGTGGAACTGAAAAGATTGAGCAGCTGGGTCGGGATGGCATAATTTTTGTCTATTCTATGACGATTGCTAACGCATGGACACGCATTCAGGTGAACAAGGAAAAGTGGACGAGTCTATGCGTGAAATGGCAGCTATTGAGGCACTTAAGAGCGAGAAGGCTGACAAAGAGGTATGTACTGGGAACGTTTGCCTGAGAGCTTCCTGTGGATTGCCCTTGTTTCCAGAGAGAACTGCAGCAACTCACGGATACCTCGGGAGCCTCGGGACATCAAAAGCTACGCGTCTGCGACGTGTGCGGTGCCTATTTGTCCGTGTTAGACTCTGACCGTCGTCTTGCGGACCATTTTGGTGGTAAAGTCCGTCCAATGGCTTGCGGCGTTTGCGTTCTTGTTGTTTACTTATATTTGCTGTGTAGATGCATTTGGGATATCACGAGCTCCGAAACATGCTCGCCAAATTCAAAGAGGAACGAGAAAAGCGCAGAATGGTACCTGCGTCCGGGCCGCCAGGAGTAGCCGGGCAACGTTCTGGAGGTGAACACCGTTCGTCTCGTGGAGAAGAGCATCGAGATCGAGATCGTGGGTACGACCGCCAACCTTCACGATATGAGTCAGTAGTCTGCATCATGGCATCCTCATTCTTATTATTGATCCTTGGATTGCAGTGAGAGGCGAAGAGATCGTGAGCGCTCGAGAAGTCCAAGACGACGGTACTGAACTTAATGTACCACGCGAAGCTCACGGGACACACAATCATATATGGAGAAGTTTCCTACAGAAGCTAGTGGCTAAGATCTTCCTCATCATGGGATGTTTGGTAGCAAATCTCGGATCGGGTTGCTTGTGAAGGCAAGGTTCTAAGATATATTTGGCTGTTTGGCTGCTATCGGGGGATGGGTGACAGGGGTGATAGATAGAGGTCCCGAATGTTGGAATAATTGAATGTTTGCGTAGTTTCTTGATGTAATTTCAATCGATGTGAAACGCCGAGGAAAGGAAGAAGATTGGACCTTGTGACAATTGTGACGAAATCTGGACTGCTAAACGGACCATGCCATCGTCGCCGTCTTCCTGTCTTCCTTTCTAACTGTCATCTTCGACGCCCAAGCCCTCTTGTCGTCGTTGACAACTCTGCATCCCTCCTGTTTTTCAAACAATCGTATCATTTTTGTCCATCACTCTGTCTGACCACCTTGAATTTCGCAGTCGCATCTCTGCTTGTACTTCTTGAGCCTTTCGCGTGCTGTTGAAGCAGATCGCACCTTTGTCCTGCCTGGTTGCCTATCGAGCACCGCTATAAGGTAGGCAACGCTCACATGGACATGATCGTCCAATACGAGCAGGAAACAAATCCGGGGACAATGGACACTATTCCTTCTCTCGAGATGCTGTCCACCTTCATTCCTACCCATCTTTCACAACTCCAGGATACCCTCGTTTCCTCCCAACAAGATATGCACTTCATGCTAGACACCAAAACAGAAATGCACGTTAATTCCGTTGTTCAGCCGATGCATGCCCGTGCTCCTGAAATGTCACTTTCATCTTTTCTCGATTGTCCCATGGAAGCTATTGAAGGCTCTTCCCAACGACCCCTCGTGTCTTCTGCAGGTTATACTCCTGTTGATCCTTTTACGCTGCTTCCATACCCGGAAAAAGTTGATATGTCCCCTGATGCGACCACGTTAGCTATTGCTGCGACTCTGCATGGCTCTGTTGCTTCCTCAGCAATCCTCTCAAACCCTTCAAATTTCGGAGTTGTACCTACATCATCTCTTGACAGTGCTTTAGACTCTAGCGTTACCGTTGGCCAACGTAGCCGTGCGAACACTTCGCTATCTCCACAGTCCCTTCCATCCAATTTCCCCTCATTATCCCCCCCTCGCCTCCAAGCCACTCCCACCATTGATTATCCATCCACTACCAGCAATAGTAGCGCAGATGAACCAGGTTCCCAGACACCGCCTCGTGCTGTAATTGGCAAGCTGCTCAAAGAGTATGCACCATGTTATCTTTTACTGATGGGTACTCAATCATGCTTACAGTATCGCCCAAACTGCCTTTGATGCTGGCAATGCCTTCGAGATGGCTCAGGGGACGAAGCAGACGACAAAAGTTGGCGAGCTACGGGATCGCATTGTCCATGTGTTAGATATGCTTGCTCATATGTCTGTGTCGAACGGTGAATCGCCCTCCGTGGCCCAAATTCCCTCTGAGCTCCTTGTAGCCAAGGCTATCAGACCAGTTGACCCTCTCATGGAGTCTTCTCAAGTGTCGCCTTTACCAGCATCGTCTGATCATTCTCGGAAACGATGTGCTTCAGAACTGGAAGAGCACCGCGTCGTGAAAGCCTTGAAACGGGAACCACAAGAAGATACCCAATTGTCTGCCGTCATACATGAAGAACCCTCGTTTAACCCACCTTTACCGTATGCCGCACCTGTACCACTACCATCAACGACATTTCCAGTATTGCAGCCATTTCCGGTCAACCCCCCTTCGCATCCTCCTTCCAGGGCATCGTCGCCGGCAGCCACATTCACTAGTAATTCATTCAAACCTCCTGCTCCCCTCCCTTCGTCTGCTTTCGTTCCTATCGCAACTGGCGGTGCACCCCTTCCTGCACCTCATGCTTCTTGGTCTGATCCAGTGCTAACTACGTCGCGACGTCAGCATTCTTTGTCTCTTGGCTCTGCTAACGGACCCATGCTACCGCCAACTGCCACAATAAGTAGTGGACTGCGGACTTCTGTTCTTCCGCCCCATGGCCTCCGGAATCCATTGCCGCAGGGAATTGGCGTTCCCTCGAATGTTCTTCCAAATTCCTCGGCCGCTACGATCAGTTCACCGATTGGAAGAATATCACGATCAGGTTCTATTTCTGGGACGACCTTCAAAAGCCCATATGCCAAACAAACTTTTTCCGAAACACAACTTGACTCAACTATCTGGCATAGGGCTAAGAAACCAGCTACTCGAAATGGTTTTTATATCAGTCCTGAACAGGTGAATTCGAGGACGTCTTCTGGAAAGGGTTTTTATCATACTTCATCGGAGCCGGCGACGGCACATAATTCTCCCAGCGATGAAGATGACGACGACGACTCCGATTCTGACGAGGAAGATGGCCCATCTATAGTAACGAGCTCAACACAAGTCAGGTCCTCTAATATTTCCTGATTATAATTCTGACGAAGCTGCAAATCAGGCTCCTGGTTCGGCATCTGCTGCTACGGATATGCCTCCGGAATTCCGATCTGATGTTGACAGGATATTTTTTGAGTTTCTGAATAAGTTATGCTCTAATTGTAAGCATAATTCGTTTGTTCGTGTTGAAGAGTAACTTAAGTTAGATTTAAATTAGTGGATGCCACATGCTCGAAAGGAGAACAGATTCACCAGACTCTCATGGCTAAGAAGATGCAGCGTTTGGATGAATCGCCGGACTTCCGCCCCTTCAAATTCCGCATCTTGGCATTCACCAATGCTTTTATGGACGAAGTTAGTGTTTTCTTTAGACGTGACCGTTTCGTTGACTTCCGATTGTTATCTAGCTTGCTGCGCAAGGATTTCCCGAAGAAAGGCTCCCCATGAAAAAAGTGAGTGCCTTGCGTACGTCGCACATGATGATTTCTCAGCCTGTATCTAGGTTCGAAACTATTTGTGGCGTCAACAGTACATTCTGCGCTTCAATGAGGATGGAAAGAAGGCCAAGTCAAAGGGAAATCATATCTGGAGCATTGAGGCAAAGAAATCTGGTGATTTTAAATGGGAGTTTAGGCCGTTTCATCGTAAATTAGCTGGACCTCCGACCCCGGTGGCGTACATGGGCCTACGCTGGTCCTGGAAACCTCGAATTTGGGACCCCCAGATTTCTTTCAAGAAAATCCAAATCACATACAGTTCCCCAGAGCTGCCGCTTTGGCTGTCGTGGAAGAATGGCGAATTATCTGGTGTCCCGCCTCCTGACGCTGAAAATTGCCAAGTGACTGCTGTTGCAAAGGTTCGTATGCCTAGACTTTATTACTATTCGATCGTCTGATTCGTCGTCGTCTCAGTTTGTGCTCGACAGTCAGGAGATGGAGCTATCTCACAACTTTACCGTTTCCATTGCGCCTGTATCTGCACTCGACGGTAGTTCGTATTCTCGTTCACGCCGTCCTTCTTTGGCAAACAACGACCTTCCAAAACGAAGCACAAGTGACTCCGCCCTTTCTTCGGCTCCGCAGAGGTAAAGTTATTATTACTATGTTTAGATTTTAATGTGCTGATTTGAAAGTTAGAACACTAAATGCTCGCGGTCGAGTAGATGACAGAGCTGTCATTCAAGTATTACAAAATGTTGCGCAACGTGTGACTGATGAAGCTGAATCACAATTCGTGGCTGCCTTACCCCCCAAGCAAGGCGAAATTCATTCCCTTGCGAAACAAAAACATGTCCTTGAACAGACCGTCAATGCTTATGATAGGGCACTTTCGGGTCATGGACATTTGCAGTCACGGCGTCTCGCTGTTGCCGCCCAGCATGTTGTACTCCAGGCTGCTCAAACGATTGTTGCCGATAGGACCGTTGCTATTGGCGGCATGCCGACTACTGAAATGGAAAGTGTATCAATGCACGATCTGGCGGACAAGACCCAGGATGCGATCGCCATGGCGGTCAAAATGAATGGGACAGCTTCTAATGAAGTGGACATCATTGTTACCGCAACCTCGATCCTCAAACAATCAACACCCGCTACTCCACCTGCGGCTCACCCACCAATGACCACACGTCTTCCAATGGG
>Ga0307514_10003307_pt1 | contig 15641 bp, 13 predicted proteins | sample 16_EM_MG_FD_203088 | JGI IMG/M metagenome (GOLD analysis project Ga0307514, IMG submission 203088) | Populus trichocarpa ectomycorrhiza microbial communities from riparian zone in the Pacific Northwest, United States - 16_EM | ecosystem: Host-associated > Plants > Roots > Unclassified | place...
CGAGGTCGGCGAGGACCTCCTCGGAGACGTTCGGGATGTCCCGGGTGATCTCCTCGGGGCCGAGCTTGGTGTCACGGGCGTCGACCTCGTGCTCCTCGATGTGGATCGAGGAGAGGACGTCGTCCTGCACGAGGCGCTGCGACAGGATGATCGCGTCCTCGTAGTTGTGACCCTCCCACGGCATGAACGCCACGAGCAGGTTCTTGCCCAGGGCCATCTCGCCGTTCTCGGTGGCCGGGCCGTCGGCGAGGACCTGACCGGTGATGATCCGGTCGCCCTCGTTGACGATGACCTTCTGGTTGACCGAGGTGCCCTGGTTGGAGCGGGAGAACTTGGCCAGGCGGTACGTGATGTACGTGCCGTCGTCGTTGGCCGTGGTGATGTAGTCCGCGGAGACCTCCTGGACCACACCGTCCTTCTCGGCCTTGACCACGTCGCCGGCGTCGACGGCGGAGCGGTACTCCATGCCGGTGCCGACGAGCGGGGCCTCGCTCTTGATGAGCGGTACGGCCTGACGCATCATGTTCGCGCCCATGAGGGCACGGTTGGCGTCGTCGTGCTCCAGGAACGGGATCATGGCGGTCGCGACCGACACCATCTGGCGCGGCGAGACGTCCATGTAGTCCACGTCGTCACCGGGGACGTAGTCGACCTCTCCGCCACGGCGGCGGACCAGGACGCGGTTCTCGCTGAAGCGCAGGTTGTCGTCGAGCGTGGCGTTGGCCTGCGCGATGACGAATCGGTCCTCTTCGTCGGCCGTCAGGTAGTCGACCTCGTCGGTGACGACACCCTCGGTGACCCGGCGGTACGGCGTCTCGACGAAACCGAACGCGTTGACGCGGCCGTACGAGGCGAGCGAACCGATCAGACCGATGTTCGGGCCTTCCGGCGTCTCGATCGGGCACATGCGTCCGTAGTGGGACGGGTGCACGTCACGGACCTCGAAGCCGGCCCGCTCACGGGAGAGACCACCCGGGCCAAGAGCCGACAGACGGCGCTTGTGGGTGAGACCCGACAGCGGGTTGTTCTGGTCCATGAACTGCGACAGCTGGCTGGTGCCGAAGAACTCCTTGATGGAGGCGACGACCGGCCGGATGTTGATCAGGGTCTGCGGCGTGATCGCCTCGACGTCCTGGGTCGTCATGCGCTCACGGACGACTCGCTCCATACGCGCCAGACCCGTACGGACCTGGTTCTGGATGAGCTCGCCGACGCTGCGCAGACGACGGTTGCCGAAGTGGTCGATGTCGTCGGTCTCGACGACGATCGTCGTGCCGTTGTCAGTGGCCGTCTCGGTCTCGCCGGCGTGCAGCTTCACCAGGTACTTGATCGTCGAGATGACGTCCTCGACGGTCAGGACACCCGCGTTCAGCGGAGCGTCCCCACCCAGCTTCTTGTTGACCTTGTAGCGGCCGACCTTGGCGAGGTCGTAGCGCTTGGGGTTGAAGTAGAGGTTCTCAAGAAGCGTCTGCGCGGCCTCACGCGTGGGGGGCTCGCCCGGACGCAGCTTGCGGTAGATGTCGAGCAGCGCGTCGTCCTGGCCCTGGGTGTGGTCCTTCTCCAGGGTGGCGCGCATCGACTCGTACTCGCCGAACTCCTCGAGGATCTGCTCGGTCGTCCAACCGAGAGCCTTGAGCAGGACGGTGACGGACTGCTTGCGCTTGCGGTCGATGCGGACACCGACCATGTCGCGCTTGTCGATCTCCAGCTCCAGCCAGGCACCCCGGGACGGGATGACCTTGGCGGAGAAGATGTCCTTGTCGGACGTCTTGTCGATGGAGGAGTCGAAGTAGACGCCGGGCGAGCGGACCAGCTGCGACACCACGACACGCTCGGTGCCGTTGATGACGAAGGTGCCCTTGCCCGTCATGAGCGGGAAGTCGCCCATGAAGACGGTCTGGGACTTGATCTCGCCGGTCTCGTTGTTGGTGAACTCGGCCGTCACGAAGAGCGGGGCCGCGTACGTGAAGTCACGGTCCTTGCATTCGTCGATGCTGTTCTTCGGAGGCTCGAAACGGTGGTCGCGGAACGTCAGCGACATCGACCCGGAGAAGTCCTCGATCGGAGAGATCTCCTCGAAGATCTCCTCCAGGCCGGACTTGGTAGGGACGTCCTGACCGGAATCGAGAGCCGCCTCGACGCGAGCCTTCCACGCGTCGTTGCCGAGCAGCCAGTCAAAGCTCTCGGTTTGCAGCGCGAGAAGGTTCGGAACCTCGAGGGGCTCCTTGATCTTTGCAAAGGAGATGCGCAGCGGGGCAGTGCTGGCGGCGTTGTTCGTATTCGCGGTCGAGGCAGTGCGCGAGGCGGCCAAGAGGGGGTCCTTCCGAGGGCTCGGACTCACTACGCGCGTACCGGTCCCTCTCAGGGGCACAGAGACAGCCGTTTCCATGTCCAGCCCAAAAGGCCAGGTCGGATTCGGTCTGATCGTCGGTGCTCAAGCGAGGGCATGCCCCTGGTGACGGGCAGGGGACAGCTAACAGGCAGCGCAAAGGGTCAGTGTAGCCACTTGGCACACTGATGTCCAGTGCGGGTTTTTGAGACCCTCGTTGTTCTCAACACCTTCGGCAAGCCCACGTCCTCAACGCACGTTGATACTGCCCTCTTCGTCGCCGATCCATGCCTCGGATTCGGATCGTTGTGACGACGCGTCCTGAGAATTGCGCGCTGCGTGCGGTTCGTCAAGGCCCCCTTGCCCGAACCGGGTGCTGCGCTCGTCACGTACAGCCCGCACCGGGAACGCCCGAAGACACGGCGAAGATCACCATACTCCGCGCGAACCTCGGTGCAAGGTTGCCGCCACCCGGCCCCCGGAACGCCGAAGAGCGACCACCCGGATGGATGATCGCTCTTCGATGCGTCAGCGTTACAGCCCTCTCAGAGGGACCGTGTCAGCCGGCAAGAGAGTCCTGCGGACTCCGTGGGGTCACTTGACCTCGACGGAGGCGCCGGCGCCCTTGAGGGCCTCGGCGGCCTTCTCAGCGGCCTCCTTGGCGACCTTCTCGACGACGGGCTTCGGGGCGCCGTCCACGAGGTCCTTGGCCTCCTTCAGACCCAGCGAGGTCAGCTCACGCACGACCTTGATGACCTGGATCTTCTTCTCGCCGGCACCCGTGAGGATGACGTCGAACTCGTCCTGCTCCTCGACGGCCTCGACGGCGGCCGGACCGGCCGGGCCCGCAACGGCGACCGCGGCGGCGGCGGTGACGTCGAACTTCTCCTCGAAGGCCTTCACGAACTCGGAGAGCTCGATGAGGGTGAGGGACTCGAACTGCTCGAGCAGCTCTTCCTGGGACAGCTTCGTCGCCATGTGGGCGATCCTTCCACTTAAATCGGCTGGTGCCGGATGTACATGTCGGCGGGCGTACGTTCGGCCCGCGTCGACCACCGCGTCAGACGGCGGTCAGTGTGCGAGCCGAATTACTCGGCACCGCCCTGCTCGTCCTGCTTGGCACGAAGAGCGTCCACGGTGCGGACGAGCTTCGAGGGAAGCGCCTGGAAGAGCTGCGCAGCCTGAGTCTGCTTGCCCTTGAAGGCACCCGCCAGCTTGGAGAGCAGAACCTCGCGGGACTCGAGGTCCGCAAGCTTCTTGATCTCGTCGGCGGACAGCGCCTTGCCATCAAGGACACCGCCCTTGATGACGAGGTTCGGGTTGTCCTTGGCGAAGTCACGAAGACCCTTCGCCGACTCCACCGGGTCACCGGCGACGAAGGCAACTGCCGTCGGACCGGTGAACAGGTCGTCGAGCGTCGTGATCCCGGCCTCATTGGCCGCAATCTTGGTCAGCGTGTTCTTCACCACGGCGTACTGGGCGTTCTCACCGAGCGAGCGGCGCAGGTTCTTGAGCTGCGCGACGGTGAGACCCCGGTACTCGGTCAGCACAGCGGCGTTCGAGCTGCGGAACTGCTCCGCGAGCTCGGCTACCGCGGCAGCCTTGTCGGGCCTTGCCATGAGCGTCGGCCTCCTTCCGGGTGATGACGACCGCTCGGAAGGGGCTGGGAGAAACGAAACGCCCCGGCGCAGGCGCACGGGGCGTAACTCGACCGGTTTCCGCAGCGCGAGCAGCGGACTCCGGGAGTACTTCCACAGTCACCTACGCGGGTCGTCCGCGGTTTGCAGCGGATCCTTCGGCCACCGGGCCCTCTCACGAGCGCACGGCAACGACCAGCGGTCTTTGGCTTCTGTAGGAGAGTACGCGACCGAATCACCGTCAGGCAAATCCGATCGTACGGGGCTCTGCTCCCGGCGTCGGATCAGCCGTTCTGGGCTTCCTTCATCATCTCGGCGAGGTCCATCGTGTCCTTGGCGGGCGGGGCCGTCACGCTCACCGGCTTGTTGAGGTCGAGGAAGGTGATGGTCATGTCGAGCGAGCCCTTGTCGGCGTCGCCTTGCATGCGGAACTGCTTGGTGTGGTCGTCGCCGTCCACCCACACGTCCATCGTGAGTTCGTCGACACCCAGCTTGTCGTACTGCTCGACGCTCTTCTCGCGCCGCTCACGGGTGGCCTTGTCCTCGTCCTTCAGGGAGGCCTTGAGGTCCTTGAGGGTGACGACGCCGGAGTAGCGCGTGGTCTCCGTGCCCTCGACGGTCTCGGTGCCGACCTTCTTCACGTCCTTGGCGCCGGTCAGGAAGGTGGACTCGGTCGCCGGGTTCTGGTCGGCCTGGCCCGCGCCCGGCGTGCCCGTGCCGAGGCCGCCCTTGTCGCCCAGCGCGGACATGTCGAACTTGATCCAGCTCTTGCCGTCCATCTCCTTGGCCGCCTCGGCTCCCCCGCCGATGTACATGGCCTTGTCGACGAGCCGGATCTCCGCGGTGCCGTCCGCGCCCTGGTCGAGCGCCGTCATCTTCATGCTCATGGCCACGGTGGGCTTGGTGCGCATCGAGGCCTCGGCCTTGATGCGGCCCTCCTCGGGCACGCGGCCGGTCATGCGGTACCGGAAGGACGTGATGTCCTCCGTGTTCTTCGCCGCCTTGGCGACGGCCGCGGCCGGCGTCATGCTCGGCGACGTCTGGGTCCCGCATCCCGCCGCACCGGCGGCGAGGAGCAGGGCGGCGAGGCCGGCACCGGCGGTTTTACGGCGCAAGGGCATACGTATGGAAGACACCACTGATTCCCCCCAAGGAACACATGGACTGCTCACAGCAAGGCCGTGAGCGTATCCCAGGAGGCGGAAGGGGACGCCTGAATTCCCGGGGACTCAGGAGACCGAGCCGCCGGGCCGCTCCAGCAGGTTCCTGAAGTCCTCGGTGTCGTCGGCCGGGGGCTTGCGTGCGGAGACCCGTACGCCGTAGTCGCTGTAGTAGGCGGTCTGGGTCAGCTCGCCGGTCGCGGTTCTGCCCTTCTCGACCTTCTTGACCAGCAGGTCCCGCTCGTCGACCCAGATGTCCACGGTCTCGGTGGTGACACCGGCCTGTTGGAGCTGCCTACGCAGCCGCGCGTCGGCCATCTCGCCCACGTCCACCGTGCCGGAGTAGTGCGTGGTGGCCCGCCCGTCGACCTTCTCCGCGCCGACCTCGCGCACGTCCTCGGAGTCGAGCAGCAGCCGCACCGACTGGTTCGGCGTGGTGTTGCGCATCTGGTCGCCGAAGGCCGCTCCGCCGCCGAGGTCCGCGAGGTCGTCGTAGGCGTACTTGATCCAGTGCTTGCCGCCGGCCTTCTTCGCGAACGCGTCGCCCATGTGCGCGTAGTAGGCGTCGGACAGATAGCGCGCCTCCATCGACGTGATGCCGAGCGCGCGCATCGTCTCGGCCGTCGTGCCGCCGGTGTACGTGATGGTCAGCGTGCCGGTGAGGCCCTGGTTCCAGCCGAGGGCGCCGTCGGCTGTGAGGGACAGCTCGGTGCCCATGACGGTCGTGGACCGTATCCGGGCCGACTCGGCGCGGTCGGTGGACCGCTCGGCCAGGCGCAGCGCCGCGTGGGACACGGAACGCGTCCCACGCTCCCCCTCGGGATCGTCGGAGGACTCGGAGGAGGTACAGGCGACCAGGCCCGTCAGCGCCGCCGCGATCGCGATCGCGAGGGCGACCCTGCGCCCGTTCCCGCACTTCATACGTCCCCCCGTGGCGTTGCCCTGTCCGCACGCTAACCCAGGGCACGGCACCCGCACATGGGAACGGGCCCCGCACCTCGAAGGTGCGGGGCCCGTCGCCGACTGGGCGATCCGGCAGGCTCTGCCGATCAGACAGCCGCCGGGTCCTCCTCGACGAGGAGGTTGCGGGTGCGGTTCGGGTCGAGCGGGATGCCGGGGCCGATCGTGGTGCTGATCGCGGCCTTCTTGATGTAGCGGCCCTTGGCGGCGGACGGCTTCAGACGGAGGATCTCCTCCAGGGCCGCGCCGTAGTTCTCCACCAGCTTGGTGTCGTCGAAGGACGACTTGCCGATGATGAAGTGCAGGTTCGAGTGCTTGTCGACGCGGAACTCGATCTTGCCGCCCTTGATCTCGGTCACGGCCTTGACCACGTCCGGGGTCACGGTGCCGGTCTTCGGGTTCGGCATCAGACCACGCGGGCCGAGGACGCGGCCCAGGCGGCCGACCTTGCCCATGAGGTCCGGGGTGGCGACGACGGCGTCGAAGTCCAGACGGCCCTTCGCCACCTCGTCGATGAGCTCGTCGGAGCCGACGATGTCGGCGCCCGCGGCGGTCGCGGCCTCGGCACGGTCACCGGTCGCGAAGACCAGGACCCGGGCGGTCTTACCGGTGCCGTGCGGGAGGTTCACGGTGCCACGGACCATCTGGTCGGCCTTGCGCGGGTCGACACCCAGACGGAAGGCGACCTCGACGGTGCCGTCGAACTTGGTCGTGGAGGTCTCCTTGGCGAGACGGACGGCCTCGAGCGGGGCGTAGAACTTCTCCCGGTCGATCTTGGCGTCCGCAGCGCGGAGAGCCTTGCTGCGCTTGCTCACAACTGCTCCTGTGTGTTCTGAAAGGAGTCGTGGTACGGGCCGAGCAGGCCCTGCCACGTGCGGCCGAGGCCGCATGGGTGCTACGAAGGTGCTACGGGGCTGGGGTTCAGCCCTCGACCGTGATGCCCATGGAACGCGCGGTGCCGGCGATGATCTTCGACGCGGCGTCCAGGTCGTTGGCGTTGAGGTCGGGCAGCTTGGTGGTGGCGATCTCGCGGACCTGCGCCTGGGTGATCTTGGCGACCTTGGTCTTGTGCGGCTCGCCGGAGCCCTTCTCCACGCCCGCGGCCTTGAGGATCATCTTGGCGGCCGGCGGCGTCTTGGTGATGAAGGTGAAGGAGCGGTCCTCGTAGACCGTGATCTCCACCGGGATCACCCAGCCACGCTGCGACTCGGTCGCGGCGTTGTACGCCTTGCAGAACTCCATGATGTTGACGCCGTGCTGACCCAGCGCGGGGCCGACCGGCGGAGCCGGGTTGGCGGCACCGGCCTGGATCTGGAGCTTGATGAGCCCCGTGACCTTCTTCTTCTTGGGAGGCATTGCTCTCCGGGTCCTTTCGAATCGGATGTGCCTACGCCCGGGTCGCGTCCCGGATGAAGGCATACCGCACAACGATAACGGGTATGGATGCGCGGCCAAAAACCGAGCAGGTCAGACAGGCATTCGGCAGCCCGTCTGACCTGGTCGGAAGTAGTAGGCCCAGAAGACCTCGAGGAGCTAGTTCTTCTGGATCTGGTCGAAGGACAGCTCGACCGGCGTCTCGCGACCGAAGATCTCCACGAGACCCTTGACCTTCTTCGAGTCGGCGTTGATCTCGTTGATGGTCGCCTGCAGTGTGGCGAACGGGCCGTCGGTGACGGTGACCGAGTCGCCGACCTCGAAGTCCAGGACCTGGACCTCGACCTTGCGGGCCGGAGCCGGCTTGCCCTCGGCCTCGGCGGCCTCACGGGCGGCCTTCTCCTCGGCCTCCGGAGCGAGCATCTTGACGATCTCGTCCAGGGTCAGCGGGTACGGGTCGTAGGCGTTGCCCACGAAGCCGGTGACGCCGGGGGTGTTGCGGACGACGCCCCAGGACTCGTTCGTCAGGTCCATGCGCACCAGCACATAGCCGGGGAGCTTGTTCTGACGAATGGTCTTGCGGTCGCCGTTCTTGATCTGGACGACCTCTTCCTGCGGCACCTCGGCCGCGAAGATGTAGTCCTCGACGTTCAGCGAGACGGCGCGCTGCTCCAGGTTGGTCTTCACCCGGTTCTCGTAGCCGGCGTAGGTGTGGATGACGTACCACTCACCGGGGAGGGTGCGCAGTTCCTCGCGCAGGGCGACCACGGGGTCGACGGGCTCGGCCGGCTCTTCTTCCTCGGCCTCTTCCCCGAGCTCACCGTCGGCGTCCTCGGCGTCAGCGGCCTCGGCGGCTTCGTCGCCCTCGTTCTCGGCGTGGAGGGCGGCTTCCTCGGCGGGCTCGCCCGCGTCGGCGTCGGCAGCCTCGACCTCGTCCCGGTCCTCGTCCGCGCCCTCGACGATCTCGAGCTCGTCTTCCACGGACTCGACGTCCTGCCCGTGTGGCTCGATGGCGTCGTTCAGGTTCTGGTCAGACACGGTGGCTGCTTCTTCCTGGATACATAGGGGTGGAACATGCGAAAACGGGCGCCGGTAACCGCGGCGCCCTTCGCTCTGTGCTCAGCCGAATACGTACTTGGCGGCGTGGTCGAGACCATAGTCAATCACGGTCACAAGGCCGATCATGACGAGCACGAAGACGATCACCACAGTCGCATACGTCGTCAGCTGGCTGCGTGACGGCCAGACGACCTTGCGGAGTTCCGCGACGATCTGGCGGTAGAACAACGCGAGACGCTTCAGTGGACCCTTCTTGGCCCGCTTGCCGCCCTTACGAGTCTTCTTGGACTCCGGCGCCTCATCCTGGGCATCAGGCATGTCGATGGAGCCCACGGCGTCCGTCACTCGTCCTCACCTGATTCCGGATCGTGGCCGTGCCGCGCCCGGTCCGAGCCGCACGGCGGTGCATTGCTGTACGTACATGCGTGCACACATCCTGGCGAAGGTGTGTGTAGCAGGGCCGGAGGGACTTGAACCCCCAACCGCTGGTTTTGGAGACCAGTGCTCTACCAATTGAGCTACGACCCTTTGTGTGCCACCCAACGTACCGCATCCGACCGAGTGCTCGGTGGGCACCGGTTGAGCGCAGCCCGCAGGAGGCCAACGAGGTGAGAGTGTACGTGTTTCGGGGCCGGTCGTCGAACAGAAAGTGCCCGTAGGGGCGTTGTTCGCGGAAGATCGCCCAGCGTGAGGCCCGAATCCGGACGGTTGTTCAGCGGTTGTTCAGTCTGTGAAACCCCCGTGCCAGGGACGTTTCCAGTCTGAAACGATGGGGCCCATGAGCCCTGCAACCCCTCCCACCGAGCGCCGGGTCTCCGCCCGAGTCGGCGCGATCTCCGAGTCCGCCACCCTCGCCGTGGACGCCAAGGCCAAGGCCCTCAAGGCAGCCGGGCGGCCGGTGATCGGCTTCGGCGCCGGTGAGCCCGACTTCCCGACCCCGGACTACATCGTCGAGGCGGCCGTCGAGGCCTGCAAGAACCCGAAGTACCACCGCTACACCCCGGCCGGTGGTCTGCCCGAGCTGAAGGCCGCGATCGCCGCGAAGACGCTGCGCGACTCGGACTACGAGGTCGACCCGTCGCAGATCCTCGTCACCAACGGTGGCAAGCAGGCGATCTACGAGGCCTTCGCCGCGATCCTCGACCCGGGCGACGAGGTCATCGTCCCGGCGCCGTACTGGACGACGTACCCCGAGTCGATCCGGCTGGCCGGCGGTGTCCCGGTGGATGTCGTCGCGGACGAGACGACCGGCTACCGCGTGAGCGTGGAGCAGCTGGAGGCGGCCCGCACGGAGAAGACGAAGGTCGTGCTCTTCGTGTCGCCGTCCAACCCGACCGGCGCGGTCTACAGCGCCGAGGACGCCGAGGCGATCGGCCGCTGGGCCGTCGAGCACGGCCTGTGGGTGCTGACCGACGAGATCTACGAGCACCTCGTCTACGGCGACGCGAAGTTCACCTCGCTGCCCGCGATCCTGCCGGAACTGCGCGACAAGTGCATCGTGGTCAACGGTGTCGCGAAGACCTACGCGATGACGGGCTGGCGGGTCGGCTGGATCATCGGCCCGAAGGACGTCGTGAAGGCGGCGACGAACCTCCAGTCGCACGCCACGTCGAACGTCTCGAACGTGGCCCAGATCGCGGCGCTGGCCGCGGTGTCCGGTGGCCTGGACGCCGTCGCGGAGATGCGTGAGGCCTTCGACCGGCGGCGCAGGACCATCGTCCGGCTGCTCAACGAGATCGACGGCGTGGTCTGCCCCGAGCCCGAAGGTGCCTTCTACGCGTACCCGTCGGTGAAGGGCCTGCTCGGCAAGGAGATCCGCGGCAAGCGGCCGCGGGACACGGTCGAGCTGGCCGCGCTGATCCTGGAGGAGTCCGAGGTCGCGGTCGTCCCGGGCGAGGCCTTCGGCACGCCTGGGTATCTGCGGCTGTCCTACGCCCTGGGTGACGAGGACCTCGCCGAGGGTGTCTCGCGGATCCAGAAGCTGCTCGCGGAGGCGCGGGACTGAGTACCCGTCGCAGGGCCCCGGCTACGCGTTGTCGTAGGCGGGGCCCTGTTTGTTTGTGCGAGCAATGCCACTAAAGGGGAAAGTGGTACCGGGACGGCGGGGGCGTACGGCAGGATCCTCGGATGGAGCGTGTACGTGATGTCTCTGAGCTGCCGAAAGCCCATCTGCACCTGCACTTCACCGGGTCGATGCGGCCCACCACCGTGCTGGAACTGGCCGACAAACACGGTGTGCGGCTGCCCGATGCCCTGACCGAGGCGCTGACCAGCGGGGAGCCGCCGAGACTACGGGCGACGGACGAACGGGGCTGGTTCCGTTTCCAACGGCTGTACGACGCCGCCCGCTCGTGCGTGCGCGAGCCCGAGGACATCCAGCGTCTGGTGCGGGAGGCGGCCGAGGAGGACCTGCGTGACGGCTCGGGCTGGCTGGAGATCCAGGTGGATCCGACGTCGTACGCGCCACGTCTGGGCGGTCTGATCCCGGCTCTGGAGATCATCCTGGACGCGGTGGACACGACGATGCGGGAGACCGGGCTCGGGATGCGTGTCCTGGTCGCCGCGAACCGTATGAAGCACCCGTTGGACGCGCGGACGCTGGCCCGGCTGGCGGTGCGGTACGCGGACCGGGGGGTCGTCGGCTTCGGTCTGTCGAACGACGAACGCCGGGGCATGGCACGGGACTTCGACCGGGCGTTCGGGATCGCGCGGGACGGTGGGCTTCTGTCGGCCCCGCACGGTGGTGAGTTGACCGGGCCGGCGTCGGTACGGGACTGCCTCGACGACCTGCACGCGCATCGGATCGGTCACGGGGTGCGGGCCGCGGAGGACCCGCGGCTGATGAAGCGGCTCGCCGACCGGGGCGTGACGTGCGAGGTGTGCCCTGCGTCGAATGTGGCCCTGGGCGTCTACGAGAAGCCCGAGGACGTGCCCCTGCGGAAGCTCTTCGACGCGGGCGTTCCCTTGGCCCTGGGTGCTGACGACCCTCTGCTGTTCGGCTCCCGGGTCGCGGCCCAGTACGAGATCGCGCGGGAGCACCACGCGTTCACCGACCAGGAACTGGCGGAACTGGCACGGCAGTCGGTGCGGGCTTCGGCGGCGCCGGAGGATGTGCGGGGTGGGCTGTTGGCGGGGATCGATGCCTGGCTCAGCGGGCCGGTCGTCTGACGCGGTTGGGGGGCGGGCGGGGCGGGGTGCGGCGGGCGGGGCGGGGTTTTCAGAGGGTTACGCCGACTGTCACCGGCTCGTTGACCAGCGTGATGCCGAAGGCGTTGTTGACGCCGGTGACGACCTCTCTGGCCAGTGCGAGGAGGTCCTCCGTGGTGGCCTGTCCCCGGTTGGTGAGGGCGAGAGTGTGCTTGGTGGAGATGCGCGCGGGGCCCGTGCCGTAGCCCTTGGTGAAGCCCGCCTTGTCGATCAGCCAGGCGGCGGAGGTCTTGGTGTGGCCGTTTCCGGCCGGGTACGCGGGCGGTTGTACGTCCTCGCCGAGCCGGTCCCGCACGCGTGCGTGGAACTTCGCGAACTCCTCTTCGGTGAGGATCGGGTTGGTGAAGAAGGAGCCTGCCGACCAGGTGTCGTGGTCCTCGGGGTCGAGGACCATGCCCTTGCCGGAGCGGAGCTTGAGCACGGTCTCCCGGGCGGCGGACAGCGGTACGCGGTCGCCGGGGGCGACGCCGAGGGCGCGGGCGGTCTCGGCGTACTTGACGGGGCCGGAGAGGCCGTTCGCGTTCTCCAGGGCGAAGCGGACGCGGAGGACGACATAGCGCTCGGGGTCGGCCTTGAAGCGGCTGTGGCGGTAGGAGAAGGCGCACTCGTCGTTGGTGAGGGTGACCGTGGTGTGCGTGGTGCGGTCGTAGGCGACGACCTCTGTGATCGTCGACGAGACTTCCTGGCCGTAGGCCCCGACGTTCTGGATCGGTGTCGCGCCGGCTGAGCCGGGGATCCCTGCGAGGCACTCGACGCCGGCCAGTCCTTGTTCGACGGTGCGGGCGACCGCCTCGGTCCACACCTCGCCGGCGGCCAGTTCCAGGTGGGTGCCGTCGAGTGTGAAGCCCCTGGTGGCGATGACCAGTGCGGTGCCTTCGAAGCCCTTGTCCCCGATGACCAGGTTCGAGCCTCCGCCGATGATCAGCAGCGGCGTTTCGGTGTCGTCGGCCTCGCGAACTGCGGCGATCACCTCGGTGTCGGTCGTCGCGGTGACCAGCCGGGTCGCGGGTCCGCCCAGGCGGAAGGTGGTCAGGGGGGCGAGGGGGGCGTCGTGGAGTTCCTGCACGGGCTCAAGAGTACGAGACGTGCCTGCGGGGTGGTGGGGGGTCGGGGACGGGTCGGGCGGGTGGCTATCGATGCGACACCGGGCCGGTGGACTCCGACGGTGGGGGGAACGGGGCCCTGGGGGCGGAGCCCCCAGGGCGGTCGCAGTTGTGCGGGGTCAGCGGGGCATGTCCTCCAGCTCCCGTGCCGGCGTGGGGGGTGTGGGCTCCTGGGCTGAGGCCTGCGTACCGTGGTGGCCGGGGATCAGCAGGGCCGCGACTCCGGCGAGAGCGACCAGCGCCGCCCCGGTGACCAGCGCCGGGCGCAATCCGTCGACGAAGGTCTGCCCGCTCTCGTAGCCGCCCTGCGCCGAGAAGATCGACGCCATGATGGCGATACCGAGGGCGCCGCCGACCTCGCGGAGGGCGTTGTTCGCACCGGAGGCGATGCCCTGTTCGTGGGTGCGGACGCTGGACATCACCAGGCTGGCGGCGGGGGCGAAGAACAGGGCCATGCCGATGCCGCTGATGATGAGGCCGGGCAGCTGGATGGCGTAGGAGGCGTCGGCGGTGACGACGGAAGCCAGGTAGCCGAGGCCGGCGGCCTGGAGGAAGAGGCCCGCGGCTACGACCGGACGTCCGCCGATGCGGTCGGAGAGGATGCCTGCGACGGGGGCGACGAGCATCGGCATGCCGGTCCAGGGGAGCATGCGCAGGCCCGCCTCGGTGGGCGAGTAGCCGAGCACGCCCTGCATGTACTGGCTGAGCAGGAAGATCGAGCCGAACATGCCGAGGAACATCAGCAGACTCGCCGCGTTGATCCCGGAGAAGGCGCGGGAGCGGAACAGCCGCATCGGGAGCATGGGGTTCTTGGCGCGCAGACTGTAGGCGACGAACCCGACGAGCAGCGCGGTTCCGGCGAACAGACCTGCCAGCACCAGGGAGCTGGTCCAGCCCACGGCGGGCCCGCGGACCAGGCCGTAGACGATGCCGAACAGGCCGCCGCTGGCGAGCAGCGTGCCGGGGATGTCGAGCCGGGAGTCGGCTCCGCGGGACTCGGCGAGGCGGAGGCGGGCGAGCGGCAGCACGATGACGCCGAGCGGCACGTTCAGCCAGAAGATCCACTGCCAGGAGATGTGCTCGGTGAGGCTGCCGCCGATCAGCGGACCGGAGGCGACCGCGAGTCCGTTGACGGCGCCCCAGATGCCGTACGCCATCCCGCGTTTGGCGGCGGGCACGGCGGCCGTGAGCAGGGTCAGAGTCAGCGGCATCATGATCGCCGCGCCGACGCCCTGGAGTGCGCGGGCGGCGATGAGGGAGTCGATGCCGGGCGCCAGAGCCGCGGCGGCGGACGCGGCCGTGAAGACGGCGGTGCCGACGAGGAAGAGCCGGCGGCGGCCGAAGCGGTCGCCGAGCGCCGCGCCGAACATGAGGAGGACGGCGAAGGTGAGGGTGTACGCGCTCACCGTCCACTCCAGGTCGGGCAGTGCTCCGCCGAGGTCCTCGCGGATGGAGGGCAGGGCGGTGGTGACGACGAGGTTGTCCAGGGCCGCCATGAATCCGGCGACGCTGGTGATGACGAGGGCCCAGGCGGCTCCCCCGCGACGTGCTGTCTGCTGTGACATCGCTCCCCCAGAGGGTGGTGTTCGCTTGTTTGGTTAGTTATTACTGACTAACTTTCGTGCTCATGAGAAGGCGATACCGACGCCCCCCACTCCCTCTACTTCTCGAGCCGGCCCTTTGCCCGCGCCGACGGGTAGAGCCCCTCCCAGACCCGGTGCTCGGGCGGAAAGCCCATGGACACCAGGCAGTTGACGAGCATTCCGTACGCCATGAACGTGGCCGTCTCATCGATGTCGGCCCCCAGAGGCAGGTGGACGGTGTCCCACAGCCGCATCCAGCCGGCCCGCACCGCCTCGCCGAACTCGTGGTCGCCGGCCTGCTCGGCGGCGGCCACCGCCACGTACATCTGCATCTGCATCATCAGCCGCTCGGGCCGCTCCGCGATGACACTGGTGTACGCGTTGGCCATGGCATGCAGGGCCTCTTCCCCCTCAAGCCCCTCGGAGGCCTCCGCGAACGTGCGGATGGTGTCCTCCACGCATCGCTCGGCCGCCGCGATGAAGATCGCCTTCTTGCCCGGGAAGAGCCGGAAGAGATACGGCTGCGAGACACCGACGCGCTTGGCGATCGCCTCTGTCGACGTGCCGTAGTAGCCCCCGCGGGCGAACTCGGTTGTCGCCGCGCGGATGACGCTCTCGCGCCTCTCCTCTGCGCTCATCCTGACCATGAGAGAAAGTTAGTACTCAATCACTAACTTAGTCAAGCCCATGGTCTTCGAGGCCGACGGGCAGGTAGGGGGCTCGCTCCAGGGCTCACTGCAGGGCTCACTGAAAGTAAGGGGCGCCCGCAATTGCGGGCGCCCCTTACCTGGTCTTCGTCCGGCCTCAGGCCAGTCGTACGACCGCCCTCGACATCCCCAGCACCTTCTGTCCGGCGCTGGTCACCGTGAGGTCCACGCGGACCGTGCTGTCGTCGAGCTTGGCCGCGACCTTGCCGCTGACCTCGATCGTGGCGCCCTGGTCGTCGTTCGGGACGACTACGGGCCTGGTGAAGCGGACGCCGTACTCGACGACCACGCCAGGGTCGCCGGTCCAGTCGGTGACCACGCGGATCGCCTCGGCCATGGTGAACATGCCGTGCGCGATGACGTCCGGCAGTCCGACCTCCTTGGCGAACTTCTCATTCCAGTGGATCGGGTTGAAGTCCCCGGACGCGCCCGCGTACCGGACGAGGGCGTCGCGGGTCACCGGGAAGGCCCGGGCGGGCAGTTCGGTGCCGACCTCGACGTCGTCGTAGGCGATCTTCGCCG
>Ga0307514_10003308_pt1 | contig 15638 bp, 18 predicted proteins | sample 16_EM_MG_FD_203088 | JGI IMG/M metagenome (GOLD analysis project Ga0307514, IMG submission 203088) | Populus trichocarpa ectomycorrhiza microbial communities from riparian zone in the Pacific Northwest, United States - 16_EM | ecosystem: Host-associated > Plants > Roots > Unclassified | place...
TTGTGCGCTCTGACAAGGCACATCTCGCACCCCCACCACCCCACCATCTGACATTTCTGCAGGCTGTGTATTACGCAAGAGCCTCATTGTTGTCGCGATAAAGCAGACACAATGGATGGCAAGGGCCTGAATGAGGGTAAGTTTCAGTTTTCCTCGAGTTTTGTCTTCATGGATTGTCTTTGTTGTTTCCCGATGCTGACTCGATGGTTCGAAGATTTCCAGCGCCTCGATGTCAACGAACACGAGCCTGTCTCGCGTGGCCGCGAGGGGGTAGTTAAGGCAGAATATAGAGATATTACCCAGAGATTTATTGATGAAACGAATAGTATGTTATTTTATCGTCCTGCACACTATGGTACACTATGGGTACAATCTGATATTGTGTAGCCCTCCTCATTGGGCAACTAGTCCAGGATCCAAATTTCACACTGCTAGAAGCAGTTGGAGCTCTTGAGGCATGTGGAAATGCTGTTGTTTGGTATTCGATAGGGGAGGCATGAGGTGCTAATGGCACCACCTGGACGACACAGATTATGGATCCAAAGATGGACAGTGGGTTGATGCCTGCAATAACTGAGGAAAATTTTAATGTCCTCACATCAAGATCACCAGAAGAGATAGTAGGAGTCATGGACCAGCTATTTTCCTCTGAGGCATGTCGAATTGCTGTCCTAGCTCTCGAAGGGCGGAAAGTGCTAAATTTTGTAGATGGCATGGCATACCGGAAATTCACTATCTCAGACAGTGCTTATCTCTCTCTATATTGATAAGCTACTGGAAAGAAGTCCACAAACACTGGAGCAGGCTGTCTTCAGGAGTCTACCGCCAAACCTATCCCAACACGATGAGGTCCTTCTAAGTGCTTTGAGAGCGTACTGTTTAGGAGTGGTCAAATGCTGCAGTGTTGTGAATACCAGGATAAAGTCTCAGTATGTTCTCGAGGTAATGCTAAATCACTCACCTTATGGCCACGTTTCTTGCTAAAATAATGAATATAGGAAGAAGATTTCGTAACCTCAACATACAACATATCACTCCTCGACTCAATAAATCCCGAGGATGTTTGTGAAGAGCTCGAGAAGGCATTACAGTTGCTTGAGAGTACTGTAGGTTCAGGTCTGTGGAGTGGGGACATACACTCCGCTCTCAAGGGTCGTCTGTCCCATCGGCTTGCTATGCTACGGGGGTTTTCTCTGGGTGTAGAGCAATACCATTCATACAAGGATATACCGTCGCCTCCTTGGGAGTCCTGCATCAGCTTGTGCACTCAAATTGAGGAGTCTCATAACCTGGGGAAGCCTGTCGAGGAGGCGTTTAGCACAAATGTCCAAAGAAGGCTCGCGACTACTGTCCCACCGCGGCCGAAGGTTGACATGCCTTTTGCGGACGCTATAGCGAACCTGAAGCGGATGTGCCAGGAGATGATGGAGATAATGAAGGTTCTTGACTATGTGAGCCCGGGTAATATAATTGTAAGGAACACCGTATCACGAGTTTGAGCGATACTAACAGTATACAGACATTTCTTCTCCGCTTCAATTCCCGAAAGCACCAGCCTTTTACATACGTCCACGCCTCTTTACAGGCTTTGTTGGTCCAGAACTGGGTGGTTGTAGGAAAAATACCCATTAAGGAATATGTGATCGAAGATGTTAAAGAGTTGTGTTGTCCTCTCCCAAAGTTATTGGATCCCGGGAATGCAACATCCGAGCATCCTCTGAGCGCAGAATTCAATATTACTAAGCGAATGAACTGGTTTGTTGACCGAGCCATGCAAGTAGGAGCCTCCTGACCCTTCACTTCCGTTCAATTGCTCACTGGCAACAATTGCAGCTTGTCCTAGGTTTATTTCAAAAACTATGCACGAACCGACCTAGGATGAGAAGAGCGCTGTGTCATACTTTACTTGAATGGGATACATTTCAGGCAGAAGTAGGTTCATTGCTCCACAGAAGTGTAGGATATTGTGGCTGATTGATATCTGCTGTCAGGCTGAGGAGGTAGATGCCGAGCTCCGTGAGTTCACCAAGGAAGAACCAATGGTCAGTGAAGATGGTGGAGAGACATATTCATATCCTTTATCATCATGGGTTTTCCATTATAAACTGCGGATAATGGAATGGATAGTGCTCCTGGGGTTTGAGCTCGAGATATATCAACCTTATGAATTTGCCGGCATGTACTGGGTGGTGCAACACTACATCAGTAACCGTATCCTTCACATTGATCGGATCAGGAACCACCTTCTCCATCAGGCGGCAAAACCAGTTCCAGAAGAGTGGACTGTCCAACAGCAGGACACGCTTGCTTATCTCACCTACCTATCAATTGAAGCGAAAGCGCGGCATGACCTTATAGCTGCTCTGCTGAATGTATGCTAGCAATACTCCTACATACCCCCATGCTAATATTACCTCGGATGAAAACTGACACTGCATGTGGCAGACTCACCGCTTGCTGCTCACCATGGATCTAATAAAAACTCACCCCCAGCCGTATAGCACAGGAGAACTGAGATTCATGCTACGGATGAAGCCATTTAAGTCTATCCATGTACCAGAGAATTTCGACTGGGAGTCTGTACCGTGGGAGTATTTTCAACCTCAAAAGGAGAATGGAGTAGACGAAGACCAGATTGCTGCGGATGTATGTCATCTTCGATATATCCTAAGCTGTCGTTCCATCCTGACGTTCCATCCTGATATTTCCTTGCGATAGAAACAAGAAACCCTGGAGGAAGCCACCTATTACATCACCGAGGCTCGAAGACATTATGAGCTACTGAATAAAATGCGCGCAAGTGTCTCTCGATCGCTTCTATGCGAAGAAATGTACAAGGCCGTAGGTTAACCATCCTCTGTTATGGTTTTGTTTCCCTTACTGAGTCCAAGCCTGGCACCAACAGAGCCTAAAGGACACCCTGCGCTCCTGCATCGCCACTAGCATCACCATCTCCACTCTTGCGAAAACAGTTGAGAAGAGTTCCCCTCCGGTAGAGAAGCTAGATGTAACGATAGATTCGGAGAAATACCATCCCTGGTTCCCAGTACCGACGATTACTATTAAAAAATGAACGAAGAACATAAGAATGTCATTACGTGAGTAATAGCATCGGATGGTCTAGCGTTTGGGCATTCATTTCATACATCTATTTCCTATATAGAGTGCCTTTATAAAGGTTTATGGGTGGGCATCAAGAGTGGCTTTGGAGTGGCTGGGGCTATTCGGGGTTAGTCTGTGGCTGTGACTCCGGACTTATTTGTGTAGTAGTAGTCTTAGAAAGTAGCTTAATGTAATGGGTCAATCAATATAGATCCAGAGAAACTTAACACTTAGGTCCTCTCCTCGTCAGTGCCTTCTGTTGTTTATTACTTCTAAATAGAAAGATTGTCCAAGTTCTAATTGTATAGGAGACTCACTGAAGGGTGGTAGTGCGTAGCTTTTCCGAGGGTAACGCTCTACGAGGTAGATTGTCTGCTTGGTCACAACACCTTTTGTTGGGGATACTGGGAGAGTTGATGTTGCTCATATAGGAGATGCGGTTTGAGTATGGCAATGCAATTACATAGTTAAGTAGCCACTACTTAGTCTCCACTTAAGTACTATTGCCATTCAATAAGACAAACGCTCGTAGTGTAGAAACTACCCACAGTTCAACTCACTCTCTTTCTTGGGTGAATATTGCATTCGCTAAATTTTGCCTTGCGAAGCTGAATGTCGAGAGTGAGAGTACTCCTTCATATTACTGGCGTAAAGGTCGCTACCCTGAATTCATATTAACAACATACCATATAATCACCTTGACTACAGTGGGGGTTAAAGGTAGTACAAGCTTGCACTATTCCCTACTGTCCCCCACGGAGCTCTACGGTAATTGACTATCAATTAATCGTTCCGTAATATCGCAGATAAACAACACAAGGCCTCGCTATCATACAGCTACGTTATATAGCTACAGGCCCAAAGACTTCTACAAATTGACGTGACTCTTGCTTCAAAACATTCAGGGTAACTGCTTCGTTACGACTCGTCTGCTCTTCCCGTGACCTGGCCAACCAAGTTGGGGAGCTGGGATGTAACGCTTGGCCGATAGCTATAATAAATGACCTCCACATGATACGGGCCCTGGTCTGTGATTTACTGAAATCCGTAGAAGTCATATTAGAGAGCAGCCTAGGGCTAGCAAAGACAAGTGAAAGCTAGAGCCGGGAGTACATGTATAATTTAGCACAGACAGATAAAGTTGAACAAGATCATTATTCGCACCACCGTGCAATATCCAACCACTCCTTAACCCTCAACTCCTTCTCCTCTCTCATCAGGTGACATGGAGGTGATGTAGCTTTATTACTGGTATGACAGGTGGAAAATTTCATACCATCTGAGGACTAACAAGAGCCTATCAGCACAACAAATAACCTAGCCTGTAGACTAGTTTTTGTACCGCAGGTATGATTGGCAAGTATATGGGTCTGTGTGTGGTTGTGGTGTAGGGTTGCGAGGCTATGAGGAGAGGTAGGGGTGGGAGTATGTTTAAACTTGTACAGTGAGTGTTATAGCTTGAACTGTTGCTCTTGAATATATGCGAAAACCTCCTCGCTTATATCTTGCCCCCATTAGAGATCCCCGGTATGCCCCCCCGCCACAGATGCCCCCATATGGGTGTTGACCCACGTGAGCATTAGGGTTATGAGGGTATTTCCTACATGTGGGGTGTAGATGCTTGAGTATTTGTGTATAGTTAGAGTGGGTAATGGGGAGTATGTGCAATGGTAATAGTATTTTTACGTGATTGTAGTCAGGTGCCAAATTATCTACTTAGCCGAATATGTATGAGATAAGCTAAATAAGCCTGGGAACGACAACACTATAAGAGATGATATTATTATCAGTATCAATGTCCGGATGACACCTTTTTATGTGTGGTTACTACGGCAGACTCCCACAGTGGGACTAGCTCTTGCCCCGAAAAGGTAGTCAAAATTGGGTCTGAAGCTCAATCATTAAACTGCATACCAGTATTTTATGTAATAATTTGAGACTCCTTGTCGGATTTTGTACTAACAGAGCACACTAATACTAATTAAACTGATCTCGTGCCCAGACTCTTATCTACCTACATACGCTGAAATAAATACGCTTTGGGGACAAGACCTTCCAGCGCACCCACTCCATCGGTACCCACACCTTCTACCTCAACCCCAGCTTTCCCCGCCCTACCCGGGCATCTCCCCTGAAACTCGCACATCCTAATCCATCTCGTGGGCAAGACCTTTGGTAGAAAGTCATGAAATGGGTATTCATGGGATACTTTGAAGAGGAAGGTCTTCTGGCAAAATTGGCGGTGGAGAGTGAGGTACCGGGGCTGAAGGAGTGCTTGGTAAAGAGATGGTTGGGGGTAAAAGGGGAGGGGAGCGAGAGAAGTGAGGCTGAGGCCACACTATGGAAGGAAGAGGAGGAAGTGGGGAGAACTGTGTGTAGGGGGGCGAGGTGGGCGAGTGATGGTGAGGCACAGCTAGTGGAGGAGTTTGTGGGGGTGTTTAAGCAGATTGCTGGGTAGGCTGAGAGGGCAGAATCAAGGAGAAAAGGAGCTTTGGTGTCGAGCAAGGAGGAGGAGCTCAATGGACAGGCAGGCGTATGGGGTTGGTGGAAAACGTAGATATTTTCTAGAAAACATGCTTGCGAATACGATTTAAGGTTAAACGACCAGTGGACTTATGTCGAATTATCTAAAAATTTTGGTATCACCCATACTATACAAAACCCATCTCACAACCAGAACAACCCCAGTTACTGCTGAAGAGACTCAATGCTCTCCGGGTACCTAAGTCCTGAAATTTCTCGAACCTTATCCATTGCCTCCATTATCACAGTACTTTCCTCTAAAGGCATCATATCGTCCTCTAGTTTTCCATCCCTCAGGCATCGCGCCGCAGCATCCGCTTCCCAATGCATACCATGTCCTGGTGGCATTGGAAATTCGCTAGACTCAGTCACTGCCTCAGACCCAATCCCCCGGATAACAGTGACCTTAGTTGGGCGGTAAGCTGGGTGAGAAACTTGAATTTCTCCCTCCGTTCCCTGTATCTTTACACATGGAGTTCCGATAGTGGAGGGATCAGTTGGGACGTATAGATTGGTGGTGGCGATTCCGATGGTGTCTGGCCATGTGCATACAACGACAGTGTTGTCGTCCACACCAGTTCGATACAGGTTCATGGATCCTATAACTGAAGGGGGTTTCCGTGATTCGGCAGGTTGGGTGTGATAGAGTATTTGGTAGACCCAGGTGAGGGGGTAAATACCCAAGTCAAGGAGACAACCACCGGCCAAATCAGGGTTGACCTGGATGAGAAAAGAAGTGAGTCTGGGCTACGGAGCTCGTATCAAAAGGTGCTTACCATCCGATGGGAGTCAGCAAAATGTGTTTCTGGGTTCTGAGGGAGCGAGAGATCGGCAATGACTCGCTTAACGGTTCCAATCTCCCCAGTCTTGACATACTCCCTCACGGCAATGCTGAGGGGGAAGAACCTCGTCCACATTGCCTCCATCAAGAACAGCTTCTTCTCTCTGGCCAACTTCACAAGTATCTTGGCCTGCCCGGCATTGACTGTCAATGGCTTCTCACACACGACATGCTTCCCAGCATTGAGTGCTAGTAGAGTGTTGGTGAAGTGGTGAGAGTGCGGGGTAGCAACGTAAATTATGTCGACATTTGGGTCTGAAACGAGCTCTGCATAGGATCCGTAGGCAGTCGAGTCTGGTGCTCCAACATCGGAGAGGAGTTTCTTTGCCTTGTCGATGGATGATGAAGAACCAGCAGCTTGGACTATGTGCTGGACATCGTAGACTCCACGGGTGGCAGGGTCGATAAGCAGATCCTTAGTGAATACTGGTGCACCGGTGGGGGGGAGCTGTGAGAAACGGTATATATAATGGGGGAAAAGGTGAGTCGGTCATAGTTACACACCAGAGGCAACCCAGCCACAGCCTGTGAGGTCACGTTAGCAATGGAGCTTCCTTTGGACTGCCGCATTGGGACAGCCAGCCAAGAATTCGGCCGGCCAAATTAAGTATGTACTGTACTTACCCAAAATGCCCCACCTAACCCTGTGCGCTTCTGCAGTCTGGGGCATGACTCGCTTTCTTCGGTAGCTTTTTTGGTGGGTTGACTCGTGGATCTGGAATTCAGTGTACAGTACCACCACCTGGAAAAGGCGTTTACTGACGTACAGGGTTGGAAGTGTGTTAAGGTGGGCGAAGAAGCAATTCCGGGGCCATTGGAGAACTTATACTGAGACCCAGAGCCTCCAGAACCAAGAAAGCCCAATAAATCGAGATGTGGAGGAATAGAGTGCATCATGCTATGTAATGTTTCGGGCTTTCCTCCCCGCCTGCTGGGGGCTCCTCAACTGCCTTCGAAACATTATGCATGTGGGTACTTATGTATGCTGAATATGAAGATGAGATGAGGGGTAAATCAGAAGTGCATCTCCATCGCAAATAGCAGCCACTTTAGCGTACTAGGTAGACCCGGGAGGCATGCATCACTCGAGCTTCGGTTCGCAAACAATTGCAATGGGCTGGGAGTCCTGCTTAGCTTAGCTGAAGCAGAAGCCTTTCGATATATATTTCAACTCTGTATTCCCGTACCACTATGCTTTCAAGCTGTGACCCGACCCTGTCTCCGAGCCCTCAAGCCCATAAAAAGACAGCCTAAAATCCCGCAGAGCCTCAATGCCATGACAGCTTCAAAGTCACACTCGGGGCCTGGTCTGCGTCGTTTGTTTTTCTAGGTGAAGATGCCAAAGCCAAGGCCATACGGATAACCTTTTATATTGTGTGAATTATTTACTGTAGCAGCAAATCATTGGAGGGGGGTTGATAATAATGCTTCACTACCATCGGGATATAAGTACGCGTGATATATATGACGACTCGTCGATGGCCCAGCAGCTGACTAGCGTACCACATTACGGGAGTGAAGGTGGACGTTGTAGTTGTAGGAGCTCTGACAGTTTCATGATCGGCTGGAATAAGAACTGTTTCTGATTACGGGAAACGGTGGCGGTGGCCAGGAGGGATGCATATGCAACGTTGGAAACCATGAGCACTTGGATATTGACAGCCCCAGAGACATAGTTACACCATCGTGCCAAGGATGCATTGGGTTATATATACCAGGAATCGTATTAAGTAGTCACCCCAGACAACCCTCTTCCTCCCCCTAAGTGATACGGTGTCCGAATCCGTTTCCCTGTCCATAGGAGCAGTACAGGCAATAATGGAGGGAATGCGGTTGACGAGCTCAAAAAACTCATCAAGGCAGAGAAGCAGCATGAGTTTGACCCCATAGCTGCGGATCGTCTCAAACTCTGGTGGTGCGGACAGGGTTAGTGTAGTGGAGCTGGAGCTGGACAACATACTAGATCCGATGGACACAATCTGGGAGATTTTCGAAAACGATCCTCCTAAACGCAGATGCATCCATATTATCATTAAGACTCATGGATTTGGTACCCCCTGTCTTCTTTCATCACAATGCAATGCTGACAATTTACAGGTAGGCTTCCTATCTTTTAGATGCCAAACCTACTATATTACTAACCAGCTTCTTTGTTTGGTGACGACGATCCTATCGTTTTATTTTGGTGCTCACTCTTTCTTAATCACTAAAATTATGATTCAGAATGGACTCACCTTAATCCGAAGGTCAACTGGATAGGTTCGGGTACTTGTGGGCAATCTCCGTTCATTTGACCAACCTACAATAAGTTCCAGGAAATGTTCAATGGCAAAGATAGGCTGTGGATTCTTAATGGCACTCCTGGTCCTGACGAGCGCCACCGAGGATCTCCAGGTGATGGCTAATATTTAGTTAGGCCTCAGCAAAGCCTTTTTTACTTTCTTCATGTTTATCAAGATACACATAATGCAGCCCAATGCTACCACCGCAAGGATGTATAGTGACCAGACACTTGTCTTTTATTTCCAATGGAACTGTCCAGACTACAAGCGCTGTTTCCCACCAAGTTCATAGCAATATGGATAACTGGGCTACTACAGATGCAGTCTTGGCCAAAGGTGAGGACGTGTACTGCCGAGCAGCCCTGGTTACTTCTCTGAAGATGTCTGGGTATAACAGACACAAAAGGCAAGAATTTGAAGAACGATGCATGCCTGTCTGGAGTCTTGGGGAGCTAAGAAAGGTTTATACTGGGGTTTATACTAGTTCTGGTTCTGGTTCTGGTTCTGGTCTGGCTTGGGAGAGTTGTGGGGAGGGGTACCTTGGACGACACTGCAATTCACCAGTGATGACGCCTGGAAGAGGTCCCTACATGCAGCATTCGTGAAACGAACCAAGGAATACATGAAGCTTGATAGGGGGCTATCGTATTCATGTATAGATGGTGTACTGGAATGCTGGTGCACTTTATCCCTACTGGTGACCAATACATCCATACAGAGGCTCTGCACCTGCACACTTAAACTGATTGAGCAAGGGAAGAGGGAAGCAAAGGAAATAATGTTGTCGACTAAAGGGATTGGTGCCTATGGGACCTTGTGCGGATATCTATTGGAAAATTTTAGCCCACGAGGTTATTGCTGCGGGAGGCTGGTTTCAGGCGAGATTATCAGAATTATGACATTGCACCGATTGATTATATTGTAGGTATTTGGCCTCAACAACAGGACATATATTCTCTAAGCCAAACCTTCCAATTGGTGGATGCATTAGTGCCACTAGACATTCTATACCAGGTGACGATTTACTCATCTCATGGCATCAAGGTATGAATTTGCACATTGATCCGCATTTATAGACTGAGTTTGGATAGATGCCCTAAACCTGATGGGTACCCATACAATCAATTTCTATTTTGTAACGCCAATTGAGAGCTGCGAAGATTTCAAAAAGGCAAAACTAGGGTATGCATGAGGAGCACGAATCCAGCAGGGTGTGATAGGAATCAAATTGGATGATGAGGTCCCCAAGTATCAGGCCATCTTCTATGAAGAGGTGGTGGTACTTGATATTTTTGATTGCGTGGTTTGTGTTTATCCTTTCTTGTGCCGCCTCTGCTATATTGGGGCGGTTTTTGCTGTGTATAGGGGGTAGGGTGCAGTTGAGGGTTTATATGGGGCGAGTACTATACACCATCAATTTATCCCAACACGACTTTAATCTGATCAGGAAAACACAGAAGGGCTATACATATTACTCATGACACATTACTGGGCTGGCCGCTTTTCCAATTTGGCTTGTGGTTGAAGAATGCTGGGTCGGCCTTATGAATAACTTGCAACACTGTATCTCTTGAAAACCTGTGTACTGGACTAGCGAAGGAATTTCCATTCCTCCCCAGTCGGCAATACCGTAGATGATTGGGTAACTCGTAAAGTAGCCAAAATAGTCAAGTAAAACAAAGTCAGAAATGTTGGGTTGGGTACCTCTACCACAGTATGCGTTATTCCCTTATGCATCCAGCTTCGCTTCAGTGACCAAAATCCATCGAAATCCTCAACAGCCATGAATATTTTGATATAACTTTAATAAAATTTCATACCGTTAGTGGTAACTTATGCTGATCTCGGGATCGATGAATATTTGTTGTTCAAAATATCCCAGAGATTCCCCACTCTCCATGGGTGGGAGTGTTTCGTCAATTTTATCCAGTGCTCAGCTCAGCCTGCCCTTAATTCTCGAGAAGCCATTATACCTATGCGCTCTCATACGTAGTTCACACATCTGAGTAATCACAGCTTAGTTCAAGAACAGCTACACCATTGGAGAGTAGGTACCACGGCGAAGTTCAGGGTAACCTCGCCTCTGCCTCAAACTACAAGTAATATTTCAAGTTTAGTCAATGGGGGGGGGGGGGCATGATTAGAAAAACTAGGGTGGTAAGCTGGTGGAGCGGCGAGGCTATTTATGAGGGATTGAATTGTTCCTTCCCCCCCCTTGTCCAGCTTATTATGTACCTATCTATTCAATACTTAGTTTAGCTAAAATAAACAAAAGAACCAAAAAAATTAAGAAATAGAAAAAAAAGACGAAAAGAAAAGGAACCAAGAGGAAAGCAAAGGAAAAATAAAAAAGGAAGCATGAAAAAAAAGAAGACAGAAAACAGAAACAAAGAAAGAAAGAAAGAGAAAAAAGAGAAAAAAGGGGAAAAAGAGAAAAAAGGGAAAAAAATATCTAAACTAGGCCCCCCCAGTCCATGGAAAGCTCATCTTCTCCGTAGTCAGAACCAGAAAGTCTACGATCGATTGCCAACACGCCGAGGTCACTCAATACCCTCCACACCAATTTTTTCAAGTTACTTAAGACGTGTTCCACCACCACTTCGTCCACCTCTAATTCGGGAAAGGACCACGGGAAGATCTTCCCCGTGGTCCCTTTCACCTTCATATCTGGCTGAATATGCCCGATATAGCTTTCACACATCAAACAACACGCCTTCGAAACCCCTATCATATTCTTGTAGCCCTATACCTAATCAACATATGTTTATTCCCAAGATATCTTGAGATAAGTACGTGTCTGCAATTCCGCTAACAATTTCTTAAAGTCTGCCTTGTAGGTAGGCTCTATTAGTGCATCTACTTTGTCATATTTCAAAGCCTTTAGAAATGCCAATAATGTTTCGCAATGCACCTTTCCTGTGAACTTGTCTCCCCACTTCTCCCAATTCTCTGCCGTCAATGCTAGCCAAGCCTGGTGTTGGAGAGTATAACCGCTAGGACAAAACGTGATCACTGGGTGCTAGACACCGATGGTATACTGTACACCAACATCTGGTCTTCTTTAACCTTTTGCACTGCCTTGGCTTGTATGGCTTTTTTAACTCGTTCGAAATTATTACCTCACAGCCTCACGGCTAAACAGAATCCCCTCATTCTCCAGATTATTCCTAATATCCTATACTCAGATTAGAAATGGAGAATATTGATTGTCCTTAAGGACATTACTTACCTGGGGCATAAAGGGAGAGAACGAATCGCAATTTGCTTGCTTTAGAAAGCTGGCAATAGACGGTTGGTGTATGTATATATGAAAACTCTCACTTCGGTGTAGAAGATCTCCCAACACAGTCATCGCCTGGTTGATCCTTTTAAGAATATCTTTCGCACCCTTTTCGGCTTCTAAAACCTATACCACCTTTGATTAGCAACCCTGTAGTCTCCTTGACTTCGATATCCTCTCTTGGCTCTACCTTGATTCTCTTCCGTTCTTCAAGTTTGACTTTGACCTTCGAGATAGAGTCATTCTTTGCTTCTTCGACTTTGACTTTGACCTTCGAGATAGACTCGGTCTTTGCTTCTTCGACTTTGGATTTTTCATTGCGTCCCTATAGTTGGCAAGCAGTAACAGTTGATCATCGAGCCTGTTCATGAAGAAAGATACAAATTCGTGATAGTGGAATATGGACGTCTTATCCAAGACGACTTCGCCGAAGCTATCGAGGTTAAATGTATACCCGGTTACCTCCTTCATGTGCGGGAGGGGAGTAGTATCATTTCCCTTTGCCTTTCTGACCTTTGTGAAGGACGGGTTTGGGAGAAAATTCCTTTTGCTGCCGAATTCTTTGTTGCAAGTGTTACGGGGGTCCTATCTGCTCGGATATATCGAGGGAATTATCGCGGCGACACGGGAAGTATCAGTGGCACGGGAGTTGTTATCCAAGTAGATAGAACCGGCGTAAAGGCGTGCTCGATAAGAGTGAAATGTATTGATAAAATACAAGAACAGAACAATGCTCGAAGAGCTTTGCAGCAGTGGGGGGGGTTGAGGGTGGAGAGGTGTTGTGACGGTGGGTATATATAGCCATAAAAATGGAAAAACTTGATGCCGTGCTGAAGCGTAGAGCGCGGTTTCCCCAGTGTCCAGAGCGGCCTCGGTATTTGCACCCTTGCCCAATAGCAGCTTCACAACCTCTAAATGTCCATAGTATGCTGAAGCGTAGAGCGCGGTTGTCCTAGTACCCAGAGCGGTCTCCGTATTTGCGTTCTCGTGAATAGATGGTGCTAGCAACAACCTATTGTACGGAGTAACATTCTCCAAGCTGCCGACTAAGCACTAAATAATGCCAAGACCCTCTGACTCGTCGGCGGCATACGCAATTTTAGCTCTTCACAACATATGATTCCGAAGACAAACAGCCCGAACTCCAAATCTAGAGGTAGCTATGATTTCCTGATATGTTTGTAGTATGTACTCTAGAAATACTTGTTTAACTAATGTATTCTGTATACATATAGATGCCACGGTTGACTAAGAAAAAGAGAGCCTGTCGGGCCTCCAGCCTACTGGCAAACAATTGTTATACTATGAGCGTGAGGATATTGTGGGGCATAAGCCGGGAATATTATATGCAGGAGTGATGTAGGTTAGGATTGTCGGAGCTCGCTACTATATGTACCATGGCACCATGACTCAGGGTAACTGGCTATCATATTATAGCGGCCCAGAACATATACATTAAGCTAATCCAACATGAATGCCAAAGGGAGGGTATTTACTCCGTACTACACGTGCATGCAGAAAGGCAGATCTACTAACATTAGCTACTAATACAATACAAGGGATCAATGAGAGTCCCAATATATAACGGTAAAACATTATACCCAAAGCGCCCCGCTCTAAACCCAGTGAAAAAATAATGATAATAACCCCCACTTAAAGAAAAAAATACACAGGACAGAAATAACTAGCCAGGTTTGTTCAATTCATTCAAGGTATTTACTGCCAGCTTACCGTTCGCTGCCTAGTAAGGCAGTAATTTCCACAGCAGTCAGTCTCGTCTTGTCAAGCCCGGTACTTGGTCCCAGAGCCGTGCCAACACAAGCTGATAGAATTCTTGCCTTCTGCACCCGTGTAGCCTTCTACACTACCGGTATATAGATCGTCGTATGAGATCCCTGCAGTCGGGCTCCCCCTGTATCTCCTCCTTCGCCTCTTCTCATCCACCTAGTATAACTGCATACTAGCAACACCCCCCTATCCCTTTCCCCTTCCCATGGATATCCATCATCCGGTTATTACTATTCCTCCCCGGTGGCCCCTTCACCCCGCTCCCCTTTCCCCCCACAACAACCCTCCCCGCCTTAACCCTCTCATAGATGTCCCTCGCAACAGCTACAAACGCCTCCTCTACTCCCTCGCCACTCTTGGCCGAGGTCTCAACGAAGTATTCGATTCCGTTATTTTCCGCCCAGGTTCTAGCTTCTTCATAACTAACCTCTCTTCTTCGCTTGATATTTTCCCCGGTTCCAGTTCCATTTACATTCTGCCCCCCGGCTTGATCACCCAGCGCAGTAGCGCCATCTAGGCTCGTATCCTCTTCCGCCACAAGATCCTTCTTATTCCCCACCAAAATCACCGACACCCCCCCTCCCTCGCCCATCCCCGCTCCATTATCCCCCGCATATCCCTCCCCCTCTGCCTTCCTCAGCTCCTCCAACCACATCCCTGCATTCGCAAACGTGCTCTTCCGCGTAACATCATACACGATAATCGCCCCCGCACAGCCCCTAAAATAACTTCTTGTAATACTTCGAAACGTCTCCTGCCCCGCGGTATCCCAGATTTGAAGCTTGATTTTAGGCGTGTAGAGGGAGTTTGAGACTGGATTGGGGGGCTTGGTGGAGTTGGTGGGTACGGGGGGTAGCGGGATCACTCGGGAGCCGAATTCGACGCCGATGGTTACGTTGTGTTGGGGTTGGAAGCGACCTTCGCACAGGCGTAGGGTGAGGGATGTTTTCCCACAGGCAGAGTCACCGATGTTGACGACTTTCTGTGGTGGTGGTGAGAGGGGAGAGAGTTAGTGAAATGGGGTTTGTTCTAGGGGAGGTTAGGACGTACGGCAATGTAATCCCAGGGCTGGGTCATCCTTGGTGAAGGTATCGTCGGCTAGTTTGGAGAGTAAGAGTTTACTTGAACCTGAAGGTTGGCTACTTTGGTGGAGATGTAAGTGCTGCAGGCTAGGGCTCTAGAGCACTGTTCTCTGACTCACAACATAGTCACAGTGGCAATATATACCCGCAAGTTTAATGCTCGTTATGAAGCTACTAGCTGGTCAGTTTTCTATCACAGGTCTAGTCTATAAGAATGGAGCTGGTAGGTGAGCGGCCCCCGCGCCCCCCTTGCGCAGGCCGCCCGAGATGACTTTGGGGGATAGCGATGATCTATGATGCAATATGGGGGCGGCGCCAATAGATCTGGCAAACACTTAATGCACCACGATTGGCCCTGTTTTTGTGGCACATCTGAATCAGGTACGGTAACGGGACACTGTCATGCCATCCTTATCGGAGCCAGCTGCTGCCCCTCAACTTCTAATGCCGAAGAAGCTCTCTCGGGGACATTGCATCTTGAGAGTAGGTAGGTACAGTAAGTGCCGCAGTACTGTGAAATGTCTCATCTGCCTCTTCAAGGGCCTACCTACACTACCTAAGGTCACCTAGTCGAGACGAAGTAATTTTAGGCTGATTCAATGAGTGGTATCACGACTCACATGGCTGGTGCCACGAAGGAAAATAGCCCAGCTCCAGCGCCCGTGAGCCTTTTTTTTGTTTACTGATCTGTTGTTGGGGCAGTGAGGTAGGTAAGTTTGTACTTTTCGATTCAGCATACC
>Ga0307514_10003310_pt1 | contig 15629 bp, 14 predicted proteins | sample 16_EM_MG_FD_203088 | JGI IMG/M metagenome (GOLD analysis project Ga0307514, IMG submission 203088) | Populus trichocarpa ectomycorrhiza microbial communities from riparian zone in the Pacific Northwest, United States - 16_EM | ecosystem: Host-associated > Plants > Roots > Unclassified | place...
GGGTCGCGACCGCGGGCGGGGAGCCCGCCAGCGGTTTGCGGGCCGTCTCCTTCATGCAGGCGACGGAGACGGTGCCGACCAGGGCGGCGGCCATGGCGTAGAACGCGGGCATCAGGTCGCTGCCGGTGGCGGAGATCAGCGCGGTGATCACGAGGGGGGTGGTGCCGCCGAAGAGGGAGGCGGACAGGTTGTAGCCGACGGACAGGGCGCCATAGCGCTGCTGGGTCGGGAAGAGGGCGGGCAGCGCCGCGGACATCGTGCCGAGCAGACACACCAGCGACAGGCCGAGCATCAGCATGCCGCACGACACGGCCACCAGGCTGCCCTGACCGACCAGCAGGAACGCCGGGACGGACAGGACGAGGAAGCCGAGCATCCCGGCCATCAGCAGGGGCTTGCGGCCCCACCGGTCGGAGAGCGAGCCCACCTGGTTCACGAGCAGCATCAGCACCACCATCGTGGCGATGAGGATGAGCAGGCCGTGCGCCTCGGAGTAACCCATCTCGTCCGACAGGTACGTCGGCATGTACGACAGGAGCATGTAGTCGGTGATGTTGTAGGCACCGACCAGGCAGACGCACAGGATCAGCGTCGGCCACTGCTCCCGGAAGACGGTCGCGAGGTCGCCCTTGGCCGTCGTCTCCACGGTGGAAGCGGCCTCGGAGGCCCGGTGCACGGACTCGTCCTCCAGCTTCTGGAAGGCCGGCGTCTCGTCCAGCCGCAGCCGCAGATAGAGACCGACCAGCCCGATCGGCCCGGCCACCAGGAACGGCACGCGCCAGCCCCAGGACTCCATCCCGGCATCGCCGAGCAACGCCGTCAGCGCGGTCACCAGGCCCGCCGCGCCGACGTATCCGGCGAGCGTGCCCAGTTCCAGGAAGCTGCCGAAGAACCCGCGGCGCCGGTCCGGCGCGTACTCGGCGATGAAGGTGGAGGCTCCGCCGTACTCGCCGCCGGTGGAGAAGCCCTGGACCAGGCGGAAGAGGATCAGCAGGACCGGGGCCCAGAAGCCGATCACCGCGTACGACGGGATCAGGCCGATGGCGAAGGTGCCGACCGCCATCAGGATCATGGTCAGGGCCAGGACCTTCTTACGGCCGACACGGTCACCCATCGGTCCGAAGACCATGCCGCCGATCGGGCGGACCAGGAAGGAGACCGCGAAGGTCGCGAACGAGGACAGCAGCTGGACGGTGTCGTTCCCGGAGGGGAAGAAGACATGGCCGAGGGTGACGGCGAGATAGCTGTAGATGCCGAAGTCGAACCACTCCATGGCGTTGCCCAGCGAGGCCGCCTTCACCGCGCGTTTCACGGCCGCCTCGTCGGTCACCGTGATGTCCGTCCGCCGCAGCGGCGGGTTCCTGCGCCGTCGTACGGCCCTGAACAGGGTGCGGTGACGCTTGACCGCCGCCGGATCGGCAGCGATCTGCTGGGTGTCGGGGTCGTCGGCCGCCATCGTGGGTTCCTTTCCGCCGGCCAGGGGTGCCACAAGATCGGCTGCTCACTCATGCCCGACGCAAACGGGGCACTCGCTCGGAGCGAGATCCGTCACGCCGCCGCGCCCGGAGAACACGCCGGAGCCGGAAGCCGCCGTGCCCGGAGAAGCCGCCGGGGCCGGAAGCCGCCGTGCCCGGGTAACACGCCGGGGCCGCGGGACGCGCGCGGCACGGAGCAACGTACGGTGCTCACCGCGCTCACCGGGGGCTCCAGCGGGCCCAGCTCTCCCAGCGGCCGCCGTCGCATCCTCAGGTGGAGACCGCCGGCCGCCATCTGCCGGGCACCCAGGGTGACGTACGGGGGCACGGCGTGCGGGCGGCGTGACCACGGGCCAACCGCGCAGCGCGGTGCGGGCGTTCGCGCTTGGCGACGGCCGCCTGACGAGGTGATGGCGGACCGGCTCACCGCGGCGGCCCGGCACGCCGTCGGCCGCCCCGACGACACGCTCTGCCGCTCGCCCGCCGCATCACGCGGTGAGGGCGACGGACCGGCGTCGGTCCGGCGCCGACGACGGCAGCCCGGCCTGTCACGCCGGGTGACGCCCCTCGCCTCCCGGGGCGCGGCAGTGTAGACATGGGACATGGTCCGACTCTTGGGTCGATCCGGGGCCCGGTCGACCCGTCGTCCCAGCGGTCCGCGCTCTCACCACGCGCCCGACCGCCCTCCGGGGGTGCACAAGCACCGGGCGTCGCGCGGCCCGGCGGGCGGCCCGCCCGCCGGGCCGCGCGGCGCCGACGGAACACGGCGGGGACAGGCGTCGGGACTGCGGGCGGCGCTGAGCGGCCGCAGCGTCGCCGGACAGGTCTTCGTCCTGCAGGTGGTGATCGTGCTGCTGCTGGTGGTGGCCGCGGTCCTCGCCCTGGTGCTGCAGGCCCGCCACGACAGCACCAACGAGGCGCGCAACCGCTCGGTAGCCGTGGCCCAGGCGTTCGCGAACGCGCCGGGCACGGTAGCGGCCCTGCGGAGTTCCGACCCGACGGCGATCCTGCAACCACGGGCGGAGGCGGCCCGCCGGGCCACGAAGGTGGACTTCATCGTGGTCTTGAACACCGACGGTATCCGCTACACGCATCCCAAGCCGGACCGCATCGGCAAGAAGTTCGTCGGCACCCTCGCCCCCGCGCTGGCCGGACAGATCGTCACCGAGAAGATCGACGGCACCATCGGACCGCTCGTGCAGGCCGTGGTGCCCGTCAGGGCGGACGACGGCACGATCGTGGGCCTGGTGTCGGCGGGTATCACCACCGCCAGCGTGGGCGGGGCCGCCAACCGGCAGATGCCGCTGGTGCTGTCGGCCGCCGCCGCGGGCCTCGCCCTGGCCACCGCGGGCACCGCGCTGGTGAGCCGGCGGCTGCTGCGGCAGACGCACGGCCTGGGCCCGCACGAGATGACCCGGATGTACGAGCACCACGACGCGGTGTTGCACGCCGTCCGGGAGGGCGTGCTGATCGTCGGTGTCGAGGGCACGCTGCTGCTCGCCAACGACGAGGCGCACCGGCTGCTCGACCTGCCCGCCGACGCCGAGGGCCGGCATGTGCGGGACCTCGGTCTGCCGCCCGACACGGCCGACCTGCTGGCGTCCGGAGAGATCGCCACCGATGAGGTGCACCTGGTCAAGGACCGGCTGCTGGCGATCAACCAACGGACCACGGACAGCCAGGGCGGCCCGCCCGGCACCGTCGCCACCCTGCGCGACTCCACGGAGCTGCGCGCGCTCTCCGGCCGCGCCGAGGCGGCACGGGAGCGCCTCAACATGCTGTACGACGCGGGGGTGGCGATCGGAACCAGCCTGGACGTGACCCGTACCGCCGAGGAACTGGCGGAACTGGCCGTGCCCCGGTTCGCGGACTACGCCACCGTGGACCTGTTCGACACGGTGCTGAGCGGCGGCCAGCCGGACGCCGCGCGCCGACTGCGCCGTACCGCGATGAGCGGGATCCGCAAGGACGCGCCGCTGTATCCGGTCGGCGAGCAGATCCGGCTCGTCGAGTCCTCCCCGCAGGCGCGCAGCTTCGGCACCGGGCAGGCCGTGGTCGAGCCGCGGCTCAGCGAGGCCCGGGGCTGGCGGGCACAGGACCTCGAACGCTCCGCCCAGGTGGTGGAGTACGGCATCCACTCGCTGATCACGGTGCCGCTGCGGGCGGGCAGCCTGGTGCTGGGGGTGGCGAGCTTCTGGCGGTCCGAGAAGCCCGAGCCGTTCGACACGGAGGAAGTGGCCCTCGCCGAGGAGCTGGTGGCCAGGGCCGCCGTCTCCATCGACAACGCGCGCCGCTACACACGTGAGCACAACATGGCGGTGACGCTGCAGCGCAGTCTGCTGCCGCGCACCCTGCCCGAGCAGAACGCCCTGGAGATCGCCTACCGCTATCTGCCCGCGCAGGCGGGGGTGGGCGGCGACTGGTTCGACGTACTGCCGCTGTCCGGCGCCCGGGTGGCGCTGGTGGTGGGTGACGTCGTCGGGCACGGGCTGCACGCGGCGGCCACGATGGGGCGGCTGCGCACGGCGGTGCACAACTTCTCCGCGCTGGACCTGCCCCCCGAGGAACTGCTCGCCCTCCTCGACGAGTTGGTCTCCCGCATCGACCAGGACGAGACGGAGGAGGGCGACGCCAGCGCCCCTGTGACCGGCGCGACCTGCCTGTACGCCGTCTACGACCCGGTGTCCCGGCTGTGCACGGTCGCCCGGGCCGGCCATCCGCCGCCCGCCCTGGTCCACCCCGACGGGAGGGTGGAGTTCCCGGACGTGCCGGCCTGTCCGCCGCTCGGGCTCGGCGGCCTGCCGTTCGAGACGGTGGATCTCGAACTGGCCGAGGGCAGCCGGCTCGTGCTCTACACGGACGGGCTGGTCGAGGACCGGGAGCACGACATCGACGTGGGGCTCGGCATCCTGCGCGGCGCCCTGGAGCGGGCCGGCCAGTCTCCCGAGGACACCTGCCGGGTCGTCCTCGACTCCCGGTTGCCGGCCAAGCCCAGCGACGACATCGCCCTGCTCGTGGCGCGTACCCGCGCCCTGGCCGCCGACCGGATCGCCGACTGGCGGGTGCCGGCCGACCCGGCGGCCGTGTCGAAGGTACGTGCCTCGGTGAGCCGGCAGCTGGCCCAATGGGGCCTGGAGGAGCTGACGTTCACGACGGAACTGATCCTGAGCGAGCTCGTCACCAACGCGATCCGCTACGGTGTCGACCCCATCCAGGTCCGGGTGCTGTACGACCGCACCCTGATCTGCGAGGTCTTCGACAGCAGCAGCACCTCGCCGCATCTGCGGTACGCGGCCATGACGGACGAGGGCGGACGCGGCCTGTTCCTGGTCGCGCAGCTCACGGAGCGCTGGGGGACCCGCTACACGCCCGACGGCAAGGTCATCTGGGCCGAGCAGAACCTGCCTTCCCACCCGTAGAGTCCACTCATAAAGTAGCCTTATGAGCTCATAGACCGGACCCCCGTACCAACTAAGGCTTGCCTTAGCTTAGGCTTCCCGTCGAGTCGATCTGTCGCCACTCGAAGGGAACTGATCATGCCCCGCCCCCTGCGGGTAGCCATCGTCGGAGCCGGCCCCGCCGGGATCTACGCCGCCGACGCCCTGCTCAAGTCCGACGTGGCCACCGAACCCGGGGTGTCCATCGACCTCTTCGAGCGGATGCCGGCCCCGTTCGGGCTGATCCGTTACGGCGTCGCTCCGGACCACCCGCGCATCAAGGGCATCATCACCGCCCTCCACCAGGTGCTCGACAAGCCGCAGATCCGTCTCTTCGGCAACGTCGACTACCCGACCGACATCAGCCTGGACGACCTGCGCGCGTTCTACGACGCCGTGGTCTTCTCCACGGGCGCGACCGCCGACCGCGAGCTCGCGATACCGGGCATCGAGCTCGACGGCTCGTACGGCGCCGCGGACTTCGTCTCCTGGTACGACGGCCACCCGGACGTGCCGCGCACCTGGCCGCTGGAGGCGGAGAAGGTCGCCGTCCTCGGCGTCGGGAACGTCGCGCTCGATGTGGCGCGCGTCCTCGCCAAGACCGCGGACGAACTGCTGCCGACGGAGATCCCGCCGAACGTCCACGAGGGTCTCAAGGCCAACAAGGCCCTGGAGGTCCATGTGTTCGGCCGCCGTGGCCCGGCACAGGCGAAGTTCTCCCCGTTGGAGCTGCGGGAGCTGGACCACTCCCCCAACATCGAGGTGATCGTCGACCCCGAGGACATCGACTACGACGAGGGCTCGATCGAGACCCGGCGCGGCAACAAGCAGGCCGACATGGTCGCCAAGACCCTGGAGAAATGGGCCATCCGCGACGTCGGCGACCGCCCGCACAAGCTGTTCCTGCACTTCTTCGAGTCGCCGTCGGAGATCCTCGGCGAGAGGGGCGAGGTCGTCGGCCTGCGCACCGAGCGCACCGCCCTCGACGGCACCGGCAACGTCAAGGGCACCGGCGAGTTCAAGGACTGGGACGTCACCGCGGTCTACCGCGCGGTCGGCTATCTCTCCGACAAACTGCCCAAGCTGCCCTGGGACATCGTCTCGGGCACGGTCCCGGACGAGGGCGGCCGGGTCGTCCAGGAGAGCGGCGAGCACCTCCAGTCGACGTATGTCACGGGCTGGATCCGGCGCGGGCCGGTGGGTCTGATCGGGCACACCAAGGGCGACGCCAACGAGACGGTGTCGAACCTGCTGGACGACTTCGCGAACGGTCGTCTGCACACGCCGGCCTCGCCCGCGCCGGAGGCCGTGGAGGCGTTCCTCGCCGGCCGCGAGGTCCGCTACACCACCTGGGAGGGCTGGTACCGGCTGGACGCCGCCGAGAAGGCGCTGGGCGAGCCGCAGGGCCGTGAGCGCGTGAAGCTCGTCGAGCGCGAGGACATGCTCCGGGAGAGCGGCGCGTAGCGACGCGTCAGCCATCGACGGGTGACACCGACCGGTGGCACCGACGGGTCCGGGGAGCTGATCCCCCGGACCCGTCGTTCGTGGCAGCGCCGGATGCCCGGTTCACATGGCCCGACAGGGCCACCACGGCCCTTGAGTACCGGTAGGGCGTCCACCGCCGGTGAACAGGGCCCGCCCCGACGCGGATGGTGGGCGGGCCCTGTTCGGTGAGCCATTGTGCGGGGCCCGCCTCGTGGTGGGCAGGAGTGAAGGCCCGCCGACTGGAGCGGCCGTCACGCACCCCGCTCGTACGGTGCGCGCCCCCGGTTGCGACAGGAGACCGTGCGCCTCCCCCTGCGGCCGCTGCGGGACAGCTCGCCGAAGGACCGTGAGGACACCCGGGTGACCAGCACGACCACCCTGCGTTTCGACGACTTCGGCGCCCGGGTGACCGTGGAACCGCCGCCCTCGGCCCAGACGGCCGACGTGACCGGCGAGCTCGCCGATGCGGCGAAGTCGGTCACCCCGGGCCGGCTGAGCACCCACCGATCCGCCTCGGGACCCCCGGGTGATCGTCGACGCGGGCGAGCGGCGATACTGAAAGGCGCACGTACCCCCGCCACCAGATGGACTCATGCCGACCTCCCCCGCCGCCCGTCCCACCCATCCTCCTACGGTGTGGCTGGCCCGTGGCCGCCACACGGGACCTGACCTGCTGGACGTCGTCCGCCGCACTCTGCAGCGGCGCAAGGACGCGGGCACCATCGACGACTTCCTGGAGCGGTCCGAGGCCGAGGACGCCCCGAAGCCGGTCTTCCAAGCCCGCTGGCGGGTCCCCGAGGGGGTGACCGTCCGGGCCGCACTGACGGTCGTGCCCATGACGGACACCGAAGCGGACACCGGATCGGGGTGGGTGCTGGCGGCGGAGGCGGAACGCCCGTGGGACCTGGAGTGGCCCTCCCCCGCCACCGTGTTCTGGCCGGACGCACCGGACATCGAATGGGACCACGACATCCCCACCGGGCTGCGGCTGCGGGACGCCAATCGCCTCCCCGAGGACGACAAGGCCATGCGCAGGCTGTTCCGGGACGCGGTGCGCGGCAGCTGGAACATCCACCTCGTCGTGCACGAGGCGATGACCCCGGACGAGCGGGGCCGGCGGGCCCTGGCCGCGCAGCTTCCCCAGGGCCTGCGACACCGGGTGGTCGAGCACCGCGCCGCGCCGCAGCAACTGCGGGCCATGAACTGGGCCCTCAAGGAGGTCGGTGTGCAGGTGCCGCGCGGCGGGGCGGTGGTCCTTCCCGCAGCGCCGGGCCGGTCCGACGGCGACAAGGACGAGTTCGCCGTACGCAGTGTCTTCCTCGACGGCTCTGAGCCCTTGGACCTGATCGACGCGCTGACCCGGTTCGCCGCGTCGTCGAGGCCGCTGCCGGACGGGGGCGAGGACGCGCTGACCGCGCTTCGGGAGCAGTGGCATCTGCTGACCCTGGAGGAGGAGCTCGTCCGCCAGCGGGAGCTCGTCGCCATGTACACCGAGGCACTGGACGCCATGACCAAGTCCCGTGACCTGTACCGGGAGGCCGCCGAACGGGCCCACGAGGCGCTGACCACGTACCGCGAGACCGCGGCCGCCCTCCCCGAGCCGCCGCAGCCGCCCGCCACCCCTACCGCGTCCCCGCTCCAGCACCTGAGCCGCACCCTGGAGCGCCTCAAGGGCGCCGCGAGGACGAAGGACACGCCCTAGCGGTAGGTAGGTGTACGGACCCGGGGCGTCGTCCACGCGGGTGGGGGGCCGGCCTACGAGTGCTGGGGCCGATCGCCGGCACGGCTGATGCGATGGCGCATCACCGCCACAGCGGGTGCGATGGCCCATCGCCGGCCCGACAGGTGCGATGGGCCAGCACGGGCCCGCGGGCGCGCTGGCCCAGCGTCGGCACGGCGGCCGCGCTCGGCGACACCGTCCGCCACGCCACCGCGGTGTCCGGCCACGCGAACTGCCGCTCAGCCGGACCGGGTGCCGGACGCGCTCCCCGGACGGGGAGCGGCGAGGGGCGAGCGGGTCAGCCCGCGGAGCGGGTGGCGTCGGCCATCGGCCGGGCCGTCGTAGCACGCGGCAACTGCCATGCCAGGCGGGCGACCAGTGCGGTCAGCGCCGCCAGGGACGCGACGACGCCGCCCGTACCGACGATCCAGGCCGGCGCCAGAGCGAGGTCCAGGGCCCGCGACAGTCCGGCCGAGTGCACCACTGTGCCCTCCAGCAGCTGGACCGCCGCCACTGTCGCCGGGACCACGACGCCCACCGCGAGCGTCGACACCGTCGACCGTACGGACAGCACCAGCGCCACGAACACGCACAGGACCGACATGGCGAGGGCGAAGCCGTAGACACGTGCGGACGCGCCGTCCCGGTACAGCGGGAAACCGAGCACCCCGCACACCACGAGGGCCAGGACGACGAGCCGGGCGGGCTCGCACGGCGGTGTCGCCGCCCGGCGGGGGTCGATGAGGGTGTCTGCCGGGTGTGCGGTGAGCGCACCCGGTCCGAGCGCGGCAGGGACCGCCTCGACCCGCACGGCCGGTCCGGCGGACGCCTGGAGTGCCGCCGGGTCCGGCGGTGGTGCGGATGCCTGCCGTTCCTCGGCCAGCCGTCCGATCAGGTCGACGAGTTCCTCCACCGGGCGGCCGACGGCGGCCACACGCACCGCCGCCTCGCCGCGCTGGGGTCTGCGCGGGGTCCGGTGCGGCAGCGCCGGCCGCCGGGGCACGTGCGCCGCCGGGCGGCGCACGTGCCCGGTGACCAGCCGGGTGACGTCCTCCGCGGACCGGTCCGCGCCGACCGCGCGGAGCGCGGCGACGGTGGCCTCGGCGTACTCGGGAGACCGCTCCAGCAGGGCGATCAGGTGGGCGATGTCCTCAAGCGGCCGGTCCGCCACACCGGCACGCACCGGGTCACCGACCGGATCGCCGTACTCGCGGGCGTCCCGTTCGGTGCTGTCGGTCGATTCGGGGAGGGGTATGTCGGGGTTCGACTCGGGTGCTGCAGGGCCGGTGGTCATGCTGAGCTCCAGGGGAAGGGTGAGCCCGCGGTCGACGCCCCGACGTGCGACACGCGATGGTACGTCGACCATTACTAGGCTCCCCCGGGCCTGCGTGCCACTCGTGTGACCCAGTGGTATGAGCGGGGCGTCGGCGCGCGGATGCGCCCCCGCCGCGCCTCCGTCGGCCCAGCGGCACGCCGTCGGCGGGCAATACCGGCGCCCGAATCGGGAATCCGAGAAGTGGCGGCCGCACCACGCGGCCCGCCCCGACTAGGAGGACCGCCCGTGGACACGACCACCGGAGTGTTCGTCGCCGTAGCGATCCTCGCGGCCCTGGCCCTGGCCGTCGCGATCGCCCTGCTGGTGCGGCTGGTGCGGGCCCGGCGCAGTCTGCGGCGCGCGGGTCTTCCGACCGGCCCGCGCTGGGTCTTCTGGGGCGCGTTGCTGTACTTCGTGCTGCCGACGGACGTGCTGCCCGACCCGGTGTACCTGGACGACATCGGCGTACTGCTTCTGGCGCTGCGTACCCTTCGCGCCTCTCCCGACCGGAGCGAGCCCGGGGCGCCGACCCGACTCTGATTACGCAGCGTAAGGAAACCAATCACCCGTTCGATTCGTATAAGTCTCTGGGAGCCCGAGGAAGTCGGCGGCCATGGGGGGCCGCGGGGCGACCACCGTTCGATCGAGCAGCACTGGTAAGGGGAGAGACCATGCAACAGTTCGCGCTCAACTACGCACGTCCCGCTGTTGAGTTGGAAGCCACCACTCCGTACGCGTACGACTCCGGACTGCAGTTGAACGTCACCTTCGACGGGCGGATCGCCGCCCGCGATCACGGCCTGCTGAGGGAACTGGGGACCACCACGTCCACCGCGGGCTCCAAGACGCACTTCGACGACTGAACACGGCCTGCCACACATGACCGTGTTGATTCTGACCAGCGAAGAGGACGTGACCGCGGACATGGTGGTCGTGCACCTCAACGCCACGGGGGTACCGGTGGTCCGGCTCGACCCCGCCGACCTGACCGGCAAAGTCGCCCTGTCCGGTGAGTACGTGCACGGCGCGTTCCGCGGCCATCTCTCGGCCGCGGGCCGCCTGGTGAGCATCGGCGGGCTGCGCTCCGTCTGGGTGCGCAGGCCCGGAGTCCCAGCGACCCGGGCCCCCGCACCCTCCTCCTGGCTGACCGAGGAGGCGTCCCAGGCGCTGTACGGCATGCTCCGGAGCAGCGACGCCCGCTGGATGAACCATCCCGACGCGGCCCGCCGGGCCCGCCACAAGCCCTGGCAGCTGCGGCTCGCCCAGGGTTCGGGACTGCCCGTGCCGGCCACGCTCATCACGACGTTCCCGCAGGCGGCCCGGGAGTTCGCGGAGCGCTACCCGGACCTGGTGGTCAAGCCGGTGTCCGGTGCCCATCCGCAGGATCCGCCGCGCGCGGTGCCGACCAGCAGGGTCGCCCCGGACACCGACTTCTCCGCCGTCGCCTACGGCCCCACGCTGCTGCAACGGCGGATCGCCAAACGGGCCGACATCCGCCTCACGGTGGTGGGCGACCGGTTGCTGGCCGCCCGGAAGGCCATGGCCGACGATGCGGATCCGGACGAGGTCGACGTCCGGTTCGCGGTGAACACCGCGTCGTGGCGCCCCACCGAGGTTCCGCCGCGTATCGCCGACGCCGTCCGGGCGTATCTGCGGGACGCTGAACTGGCCTACGGTGCCTTCGACTTCGCCGAGGACGCGGACGGCACCTGGTGGTTCCTGGAGTGCAACCAGTCGGGACAGTTCGGCTTCGTCGAGGTGGACACGGGCCAGCCGATCGCCCGGAGTGTCGCGGAGTGGCTGACGCGTCCCGAGCCGGAGCGATCGGGCCGCGTCAACGGAAAGAACAGGACGGTGCGTTGAGGTCCGGCCCGGGGCACGCGCTCGAGCCCCGACCGGGCACCGATCCCTGGAACCGCCGGTGGGGGCCGGTTTCCTGAGGCCCGGTCAGGGGCGGGTTTCGTGAACCCGGCCAGGGCCGGGCGTCCCGACGGGTTCGGTTCGGTCAGTAGGGGCGTGGGCCGGGCAGGGCCGCCCGCTGCCAGCCCGCGCCCTGGGATGCCGGACGGTCTGTGGGCAGGCCGGGGTGAGGGGCGGGGCCAGGTCCGGGGCCGGCTCCGAAGGACTGCAGCGGCCGCATGACGTACTCCAGTTCCCTGGTCACGCGCTCGGCCTCCCTGCGTGCCTGAGTGGGGACGTCGCCGCGCTCCGCGACGAGTCGGTCGTAGATGGGGGAATCCTGGAACACCCGTCAACGCGCCTTTCGAGTCACTGCCCATCAGCACGGGCACGACTGCCGAGTGTAGGCGCCCCCCAGCCACAGGAAGACGAATTCCGCCGGAGGACTTGACGCCGACGCGAACGGCTGTGCGCGCTCAGGCTCCGGTCGTGGACCCCGGCCGGACGATCATCAGTACCGTGACGGTCGCCCACAGCAGATTGAACAGGCCCGTGAACATGGCGAGTTGGACCGTGTTGCCGCGCTCGACGGGCCGGTCCGCTGTCAACTGCCCAAGGAGTTCGTCCTGGCGGGGCAGCACGAAGGCGACCAGGATTCCGGCAGCGGCGGCGGTCAGGGCGATGGACGTCACCAGCCAGCCGTCGCCCAGCACGCCCATGGCACCCGCGGTGGCGAACCCGAGGAGAGGCACCGCCAGGCCGACGCCTGCGTAGGCACGGCAGACGCGGTGCAGCAGCCGTACGGCACCGACTCCCACCGCGTCCGTTCCGTCGCCGCCCGGGTGGGCGCGGCGGGCGGCGGGCGGGAACATGCTGGCCGCGACGGCGACAGGTCCGACGGCGACGATGGCGGCCAGGACATGCAGGGTCAGCAGGAACTTGGTCATGGCGGGGCGTTGTCCTTCGAGGCTCGGTCCGGCGGTGCCCGGCCCACCCTAGGAAGCCCGCCGTTGATCACACAGAGGCGGAAGTGACAGCTTCCAACGGATTCCCGCCAACGCCTCCACCAGGGAGATTCAGCGATCTCGGCCTTCCACCGCCGCTCCCGACAGCAGTTGGCGGAGATGGCGGGAATCCGCCTATCGTGGCGTTCATGCACACGGTGGCGATCCTCGCTCTCGACCACGTGGTGCCGTTCGACATGGCGGCACCCATGCAGGCCTTCGACTGGACACGGCTGCCCGACGGCCGCCGGCCCTACCGGGTACGTCTGTGTGCCGAGTCGCCGGAGGTGCGGGCCGACTGCGGTTTCGGTCTTCGGGTCGACCTGGGGCTGGAGGCTCTGGCGGACGCCGACACGATCATCGTGCCGGGCCGTTCTCCTGAGGCCCCGCCCCCCTCGGCCGCAGTGGTGGCGGCGCTGCGCCGGGCCGCCGAGGCGGGCACCCGGATCGCGTCCGTGTGCGTGGGTGCCTTCGTGCTGGCGGAGGCCGGACTGCTGGACGGGCTCGGCGCCACCACGCACTGGGTGGCCGCCGATGAGCTGGCCCGCCGTTTCCCCCGCGTCGACGTCCGGCCGGACGTGCTGTACGTGGACAACGGGCAGATCCTCACCTCCGCCGGAGCCGCCGCGGCCCTGGACCTGTGCCTGCACATGATCCGCCGCGACCTCGGCTCGGCCGTCGCCGCGCACGCCGCCCGGATGTCGGTGATGCCGCTGGAACGGGAGGGCGGGCAGGCCCAGTTCATCGTGCACGAGTTTCCGCCCGTGCCGCAGGGTTCCACCCTGGAGCCGGTCTTTGAGTGGATCGAGGACAACCTGGCCAAGGAGCTCACCCTGGGTGCGTTGGCGGCGCGCTCGGGGATGAGCGAGCGCACCTTCAGCCGTCGGTTCCGGGAGCAGACGGGCACCACTCCCCTGCAGTGGCTGCTCCGGGCCCGGGTACGACGTGCCCAGTACCTGCTGGAGAACAGCGACCACCCGGTCGAACGGATCGCGCGACAGGCGGGGTTCGGCTCCCCCACCTCGTTCCGCGAGCGGTTCCGCCGAGTGGTCGGCACCACACCCCAGGCGTACCGCGCCGCGTTCCACGCGAGGACGGGCCCCGTCCCGCAGCCGCTCCGCTAGGGCCTGCGGCTGCGGGACGGTACGGCGTCACACCGCCAGCCTCAGCCCGTCGTCCTCCCCGTCCACATCCGTCGCGGCCGGTGCCGTGCGCCCGGCGGCGATGAGCAGAGCGTCCGCCTTGGCGACCGCCTCGTGGATGTCCGTGGCCCCCACCATCACGCACAGCGTGTAGGTGACGTCCTCCAATTCACGTGCGATCGCCTCCCTTTCCCTCTCCGCCTGAGGCCTCTCCGCCTGGGCGATCCGCAGCGATGCGTACCGAGTCAGCAGCTTCCTGACGACCTTCGGGTCCGGAACGAGCACGTAGCGCCCCTCTCTAGAGTTTTGCGCTGCGTATGCCCGAACGGTGGCGGACCATTCACTTCCGGTGCCCTACGGCGCACAATTGGCGGAATTCCACTACTTCCTGCCCGGCGTACGCGCCTACTGTCGTCGTGCGCTGTTCGTGCGCCGTTCGTGTGCCGTCAGGCGAGCTGTCCGCTGTGCGGCGCCGTGTACGCCCCTCCCCGGCGCAGGGGTTCCTCGTGAGTGCCGATCTCCTGGATGCGGCCAGTCGGGCGAGCGCCCGTCGGGATGGCGAGGCACTGTCGCCGTCCGCCGGAGAGCCGGGACCCACGCCGGCCGGAGCCTCACTCGCCGAGCGTGCGGGCGAGTTCCGAGGTCGCGCGGGCGATCTCGGTGTCCTCCTCGGCCAACAGTCCGCGCAGGGCGCCGCGCCGGTCGCGGACCGCCTGCCGCGCTTCGCGCTCCCACACGACGTGGTTCTCGCGGTGGTTGAGCAGCTTCGGGTAGACGGCGGCCGTACTCTCCCACTGCCGGGCGGCGGCGATGTTCCTGAGCAGCTGGATGATCTCCGCTCGGCAGGTCACCTGGGGCAGTTGGGCCAGTTCCCACAGGAAGGGGACCGTGGCTGCCGTCGCCTGCTCCACGACGAAGCCGTACTGGCAGACGCGTCGGCGCAGATCGGTGAGAGCGGCCCGGGCCGTCTCCGGGTCGCCGCAGGCCACGCTGCTGAGCAGCAGGGGGATGGCGGCGGCGCAGCCGGTGGAGTCCTGGATCTCGCGCCACGGCACCCGGTCCAGAGCCGTCAGGGGCGTGGTGCTGGCCACCCCGGTGGGCGGCTCGTGAGGGTCTGTGCGCTCGGTGCTCTGCGGGTGCTTCGGAGCGGTGCGCATGGCGTGGGGCCTTTCCACGGCGGTCATGTCAGGTGGGTGGGCAGGTCGACAGCCTGGCCCAGACGGTCTTGCCGGCCGGGGGATTCAGGGTCCAGCCCCATTCCTCGGCCAGGGCTTCGACGATGAACAGGCCCCGGCCGTTCTCCAGCAGGGCGGAGCCGTCGGCGGTCGTGAACTCGGGCGGATCCTCGCCGGGGTCGGAGACGGTGAGCAGGACATGGGCGGGGTCGAGCTCGATCCCCAGCCACACCTCCGCCTCGCCCACGAGGGCCTGGGGCACCGCGTGCGCCACGGCGTTGGCGGCGAGTTCGGTGATCACGAGGGCGGCGTCGTCGCCGTGGTGGTCGAGCGACCAGCCGCGCAGGGTGTCCCGGGTGAAGGCCCGGGCCAGGGCGAATCCCTCCGCACCGCACCTGACGCGTAGTACGGCTGCGTCCGGGGCGGCACTCGGGGTCGTAGGGCCCTGGGGTGTCGGGCTGGATGGCGTCGGACTCGGTGACGACCGCTCGCCGATCCCCGCCGAACGACGCTGTGCCGGGAAGCCGAAGGCCAGGGACGCTCCCCCCGCGCCAGGCGCAGCCTCGCCCGGCTGCCGGAGCACGTGGTTCGCAGGTGACGACACGGCATCTCCCTGATGCGACGTCAAGAGTGGGCGCCATCCGAGGGGTTGACGCCCTGGCTATTATCCACGCTGACAGCGCTCGCGTGCAATTGCACGAGAAATTGCACGAAAGACGGGTGGGGCTGGAGGGACCCGGGGAACCCGGCCCGTCCCAAGCGGGCGGCCGGGCGCGGAACCCGGCCGCCCGGCGGCGAACGTGAACAGCGAGGAGACTGCGGTGCCATCAGTGCGGAACGGAGTACGGGCGAGTTCGCTGAACGCCCGCTGGATCAAGAGCGGCCACAGCAACGCCGAGGGCAACTGCGTGGAAGTGGCCACGCTGGTCGACGGGGAGGTCGCGATGCGCAACTCCCGTGATCCCGACGGACCGGCG
>Ga0307514_10003311_pt1 | contig 15624 bp, 17 predicted proteins | sample 16_EM_MG_FD_203088 | JGI IMG/M metagenome (GOLD analysis project Ga0307514, IMG submission 203088) | Populus trichocarpa ectomycorrhiza microbial communities from riparian zone in the Pacific Northwest, United States - 16_EM | ecosystem: Host-associated > Plants > Roots > Unclassified | place...
CGCCAGATATCTTTTTCACTGTAACAATCCCCTTGCTACTCTACACCTACCCGTCTACAACGCGAACGATAATTTCTACCATTTCGTGGGAATTGCCTGACTATTCGAGTTTTTTCGTTGGAATACAGGGATTTATGAGTCAGGTCACACCTGGTCACGGGCGTCTGGAGCTGGATCTATGCACGAGATCTTTTCCCCCCCTACCTTATTGTGCTCCAAGCGGTTGACCCATCGAGTTTCCGTAGGGCCCTAGAGCCCGAAGATCCCCGAAGCACTGAGGGCCTGTGAGCTTGGGGAGGACCGAGTGGCATTGGAGGGTCGCCACACTGCCTCCTTCGGTACCTTGGATCGAGCTCTCACACAGACCTATCGTCTACCACATATATTTTGAAAATGTACATTGTGAGACGGAAGTTTCGTCTAAAATTTGTAGGAGGCCGAACACAAGAAACTTGTATCTACGGAAAGAAAAATTGACCCCTAAGCCACGCAACTTATCGCTTCAAGTGTGATATCACCTTGCTGTGGTGGGGAATATCGACAGTGTGGGGTATGCAACGCCGTCACTTTCGAATCGGGTTCGCAAACCCCAGATCTGTATAACTTACATATAATGTTTGGATCAAGCGACCCTCCCCGCGTCACCAACTTGTTGAACGCAATGAGCCAACTCTGGTTTCCCCGTGTCGCTTTTGTGGGCAAAGGGGTCGTGTCTGATATTGGCATTTTTTACCAGGTCCTCACCGGGCTGGACGTGCAACGCGAGTGCACTAATCATATGGTAGTTCTGTTGATTTTTTTCTAGTGTTCCTATCTCACGTTGGATTGTATCATCTGGAGGCGGTTCAAATCGCCCACCCACATAATGGCCAAACCAGCGCGACGATCGGACCTACCCCCATTGACGACAGTTGTGAGAAAGTACTTAGTCACGTGCTCCATCTTCCGTTTCCTTTGACCACGGAATTCCTCAAGCTCAAGCCTGAGGCTGTTTGAACGATTGTTCAATTTCATCGCCCGACAAGCGGTAACCCATGTCACCCAACCAACCTTCCACCGAACAGGCCTTCAGGGCCAATCTTTCCCAGTTTCGATGGGCCAATAGCGTCCAGGATGATTCCCAGCAACAACAACAACAACAACCCCAATCATCCAATCCGTTCGCAAGATTCTACAATGCCGTCGGCGGAGGTTATATACCATTGAGGTCGAGCGAAAGGTCAAACGAGGAGGAAGCTTACTTTGCTCTCTCCAGATGGGACAGGTGCGCAAACAAAGTTGTGTTTGTTTCCGCTACCTCGCATGAGAATAATCCCCCCTTCATTTACAGGCTGATAGGCTTCGGTGCATGCTTGTTGGGCGCCGCAGTCTGTTTCTTTGTCGCTTTTGCGACGGCACCACTCATTCCCATACGACCCGCTAAATTCGCACTGGCGCTCAGGTGTGTCCCACATCCTTCCTCGTTTTCATCCTAAACCCCGTTCTCATGTTTCCTTCGTTCCAGCCTAGGTAGCATTCTAGTGATGTTTGGGTCCGTCAGACATTACGTCCGCGTGCTTTCTAGTCACTCACCGGTTGGTTTTCCGCAGTTTCGCCGTCTTAGTCGGTCCCATCACCCACGTCAAACACCTTGTATCAAAAGAACGGCTACCTTTCTCCGCTGCTTACATTGCTAGCCTTGTCCTAACCATTTACTTCTCCGTATCAGTAAGTCTCGTGTCCCCGTAGCTGCTCATGGAAACTGACATGGCATTCCAGGTCAAATCGTATCTAGGGTCTTTAATCTCCGCCGCAGTCCAGGTCGCCTGCCTCGTCGCATACGTCCTGGCTTATTTCCCCGGAGGGACCACCACTCTTCGCTTCGGTTCCAGCATGATCTTACGAGGAGCATCTTCCGTCTTACCCCGGTGACGCATATCTTCTGTGCGATTGAATATGTGTATATTTATCGGCTCCTTATCTGATAAAATACTGCGGTCAGGCACCAAAAAGTTGGTACACCCGCTACGTTTACGCTACATGTGTACTGAGGTCCTTGGACGATGCAAGATAAAAACGGATTATAGAGTGGATATTGTGGAAATGACAAATTCGTGGCAGTTCATCACAAGGCGTTCGTCGCAGCTTGGTCGTTACTTCGTCTTGCTGAGTTTCGGGAAGGCAGAAACAGATTGTTGGATGTGGTGGCTTTCCTGACGACGGTTGTTGAGACCACAATTTCGGGGAGCGACCTCTCCGCATTTGACATGAACACTTGGGATGACGACTGTACGTTAGCAGATTTGAACCACTTGTTCCTGCTCCAGAAGCTTACCGGAGACCGCAGTCATCACACTCAAGAACCGTCTTCCATCCAATACGTTTGGTGCATACATCGCACTTCGACGTCAGCAACCCGCTTGTAAAAATGAGCTCGAATGGGTTCCACCCCCCTTCCCCAGGTGGCGATCGTTGTGGAGAGATGCTGCCGCTCGACCGTTTGGTGCCAGGTTTCAGGAGAGTGAAACGATGAACGAGCGCAGAGGGAATAGATCTGATCGTGGACCCTCCCTCGGTAGCGGCTGTGGTGGAAATCGAAGAGTGTGCAGTCTGGAATGTCTCCATGGAAAAGGCGGAGGTAGCGTTTCTTCTCAATATATCGTCTCCGGCTCCATTGTTCCCGTTCTCAGTGGGTCTGATCGTGAGCACAGAAGAAAGGGGCGGTAGGTTGTTGCCCTGGGGTTGTCGAATCACTGTGGTGCTGTAATCTGATAACGCACTCTGGGTGTCTTCTATGAGCGGTTGTACACTGTCACCTGAGTGACCTGTATGAAGGTGATGGGTATCATGGGGTCCCTGGAGCAGCGAAGCAACATCACTCACCGCTCCATGCGCTGGCGAGATCGACCTTGGACAATTGTTCAACGGCCTGCGTCAACTCTTCATCGGATTCGTCGCTTGCGTGGTCCGATCTAGGGGAGCTATTTGCGACGTCCTTTCCTACGCCCATGCCGAAACTTGGTATTCTAGGGGCTGGGCTCGGTCGTTTCGTACCTGTCATAAACTTGACGGTGCCAACGTGGAGGTCGTCGGCTTCCGAGGGCCTGCTCAGAACTTCTGCCTCAATCTCCCGAAGGTGGTCAAGGATCACGCGTGTTGTTGGACGTTGCGACGGCTCATTGGCCAGGCAACTGATGCACAGTTGGATGAGGGCAGGGGGGCAGCCAGGGCTACCGCGTCTCCGAACCTCATCTTGATCAATGGCGAAGCTCGGCGCCGAACGCTTGAATACATTGTCGTTGGCAAGTTGGCGGCTGGCGATCTCGCAAAAAATGACACCGAGAGAAAAGATGTCTGTCGGGAGATCGAATTCGTTGCCGAGAAGGATCTCGGGTGACATGTACGAGTCTGTTCCGCAGAATGTCAGCCGCTTGCTTTCGTCTGCGTTCCGAGCGGCAATACGGGCAAATCCAAAATCGGTGATCTTCAAGCGTCCATTTGAAGTGACAAGGAGATTTTCTCCTTTGAGATCCCGGTGAATGCAACGACGGGCGTGAAGATAGGCAAGAGCTCGAGTTATGTCTGTGGCAAAAGATATCCGCAATCGCCATGGAAAAGGCTTGGTCTTATCATGGATGTATGAACGAAGGTTCCCTAGTATTTTTACGGACCTCATCAGTGTGAGTGAATAGGCGGGGGATGGAAAAGCTCTACCGTTTTCAATGAATTCTGAAATGATAAAGATCCGACCGTCCGGGTCGGGGGCACGAGAAAGACCGAGGTAAAGGACGACATTAGGATGCCTCGCTTCCCTAGAAGATCGGTGATGAATGTATTATCGCCTCAGGGGAACCTGTGAGAGCTGACTTCATAAGTCTCCATTCTCGCTCAAAGTACTTGGCGACATCGTAGTCGTTAGAAGGAAGGACCTCTTTGATTGCGACGTCGATTCCAAGGTAGGTCCCTGTAGGTGTGGTGAACGGGGATTGGCGGATGCACTGGTTTGGAGGGGTTGACCTTTGTAGACGTTCCCGAAGGATCCAGCACCCAACTTCTTCCAATCGCCCTTGATGTCCTTCAAGAACGGTGGAAGAGATTAGGTTGAACAATCTGCAGAAGGCTTATAGAGTACCTCGAAAGGAATGACATCGAAAGCGTCGGAGTGCATGGTGGCGGAAGGCGAGAACAAGAGGCCGAGAGTGGAAATTATAATCATCTCGATTGATCTCCCCCTGATCCTCCGCCTCGTCTGCCGACACCCATCCCGACAAACGACGACGATGACCGACGACTCTGACTACCGTCCCCGCCCGAGAGCAAATACTACCTCCTTTTCCGCCTTTGTATGGCGCAAACCTCCTCCCCAGCCGAGTACGCCCATGGCCACAACCTCCTCCAAACCCACATCAGTCCACGGTCTTATCGAGGACCTCACACCACCTGCTGTACCTTCTTTGACTTATGCCAGATCCTTGGCCTCTCTCATCCAGACGGCTTCCCCCTGTCCCCCTCTCCTTACACTCATCCCAATACTGGGAACGCTCTGTACCGAACATTCTCCTTCCTCCCTGCAGGCCGCCGGTTACGATATTCTCGCCGCGTACTGTGGAAATCCCGAGATTACACTAGCCTTGAGCTCAGACATCCTCTCTTGTTTCGAGCTCTTTGGTGCACCATGGACCATTGACCTTTGGGAGTCCCAATTCAAAGCATTTACCAACTTCCATAATGCGATATCATACAGAGACATATTCCTATCCAACCTATGCACAACGTTAACAGGTTGGATCAAGTCCGCTTTTGACCCAATGGTCATCTCCGGTTGCCTCTCTTTATCGGAGACCCTTGAACGACAACGTTGCCTCAAGGAATACTTTTCCTTTTTGTTCACCATTCTGGCTTCGCCCGAGCTCTTGTCTGGAGCTTATGAGGAGGAGGCGGCCCAGGTACTTTCGTTACTGGGCGCAAGCGTCCGCGTTGCGATCCTCTCGCCTCGGGATATAGCCCCCATCTCATCCCCGGAAAGCAGCACGCCCCGAGTCCACCGTAGGAACCAATCCTCTATTTCTGCTCCCGTCATAGACTCATCGGCTGTTCGCTGCCCTGCGGACGTTGCGGTTGAGGCATACGTGGAATTTATATCAACTCAACACAAAAAGCTTTCGCACCTGGACCTTCCCTCCATCTTGCCCCTTTTATTCCGTTCTCTCGCTTTCTACGCGAGCCCCCTTTCTCGCTTATCCTTACATCATGTGACCGAACATCCCTCTGACACCGAAAAAAAAATCTGTGGACTCATCGATTCCCTTTTTTCGGGCCCATACGCAAACTCCTGCACCCTTATATTACACCATTCACTCTCCCCGGACACAGAAAACAACCAGGATCCTTTTCCATCTGTGCAGCTCTCCTTCGGAGCTTACAGGGTCCTCAGAAACCTCCTCCGCCGATCACTCCTTGCTCGGCTGGCTCGTGCCTATATATCAAAGGCCAACTCACATGCATACACCCATACCGGCGCAACCGGTTCTGTTGACCTGCCCCAGGACTTTATATCACTAGCATGGCCGAGGGAGGATGTATCAATGTGGGAATTCTCTAGGGTATCGCCCATCCTCTGCAAGTCATTGGGCGAGTGGGTAGGCTGGCAGCCGGAAGGTCGTTCTACAGACCCCGGTTCATCTCCGGTAGCCGTATTATCGGAGGCCGCTGGTTTGTTAACCGACGTGTTATACGCGTTGGACGATAGGACAGAAGAAGAGGATTTTGACGAAGAGGAAGTGCTAGCAATATCCAGGGCACTGCAGCGGTTGGTGCCATATATGAGGGTTTACCGGTAACTTTCTCGTGTACACGGAAGGAAACTTGTCCTTGACTACCGTCATTCAGAACCCCGGAAGGTGCACCGCATATCTTCTCGCGCTCTTCACATCTGGACACCCGACCAACAATCCTGCAGATGATTTCGTTCATCCTGTCGCGGGATATCTCCTTACCTGTGAACTGGTTTATGCCAAACATCCTCCTTTTGGTCGCAGACCACCTCTCAGATGAGAATTTATCCGAGGCGGTGATTGCGATTACGAAACGTCATGGATTCTCTCCAACCTCGCTAGAGTGGATGGAAACCTGGGAAGATATGCTGAAGAACCCGAGCATATTCTCAAGCTCCAAAACTCTGACGTGGGCTGCGATCGTAGAGGCCGTGGAGACCGTGCACTCCATCATCAAGGATGTCCCATCTTACAGGAAGCCCTGGGTGGAATTGGTGTTCAGTTTTTGGAAGGCTAAGGCCAATTCGGAGCCAGGTGATGGTGCTGAGGTGTTGTGGCTGATTTTCGGCGAGGAAATTGTTCTGAGGCAAGTTGAGTCTCGGCAAGGAATTCCGACGGATCCGGCAATGGAAGATATATTGTTGTTCTTAACGGAAACTGCAGTTAACTACCAAACCCACTCCGGAATCGAATATCGGACCCCATCGAGTGACAGTTCCACTTCCGCATCCTTTGCTATTCCCCCTTCGACTATCCGACAGGATACACGTGCGCTCAGAAAGGGCGGGGAACACACTTTACCCTCCGTTATGTCCATCCTCACTACCTTCAAGACGGGGAACTCATCTAGGTCTCAATCACAGAATAGGAGAGCTGGCGAGGAAGATGTCCCCGAGCCCATACAGGATCTAGAGACACCTCCTGCACAGATCGCTCCATCAAACGCCGTTACGAGACCCGTCGGGGCAACACTTTCCCTCATCTCTGCTTTCAGTCAGCTCGCGTTTACAACTCATCCGGCGAAGGGATCCGACTTCTATCTGTTGGTTCGAATATTCCGGGTGTTATTGCGAGCGGCCTGCTCCTCGACATGCCAGAAAGCTCGCTTAACCTGCCTGAGATTCCTGATGCGTCTCCGGGCGGACCGAGACCACAAAGTATACTTCGCCGCCTCAGGTTACGATCCAGACGGTCACGTATTAGCCATGGCTAGGATATTGAACCGAGCCAAGTCGGAGGAAAGGATGGATCCCCACAGTGGCGAGAAAAAGGAGCGTGGGCGTCCACCGGAACCCCTCCCGCAACGACTCCGTGGCCGACCGCTCGCGGCGGCTCGCCACCATTCCCTGTCAAAATCCAGCCGAAGCACCTCCCGGGCTACCGGTACTGTAGTTCTGGAGCCTCTCTGGCAGGTTCCGGACGTCTTACCATTCAAGATCCCTTTCAGTGACATCCCTACCAAGGGGGTTTCTTCGTACGCTCAAGCACCATCGCAGGAAAGTGGGCTACTACCGGTTTCCGAATATCTCCATACCATCATCAACTTGTTATCAGAGGAACAAGACTGGGAAATCCTATCATTTGTCCTCTGTCATCTGCCGATGCAGCTCGGCAACAAACACTTGTTTTGTGGGCCCAAATGCCGCGTTCTCGTGAGTCAGCTTCTCAAAACACTCTGCACCGGAATTTCGACCAAAGAACTTGGAGCGAAGATTCATCCTTGGCCAGACGGGTTCAAACCTAGGGATGCGTGTGGCTTGGCCTATCATTCCCTTTCCGTTCTCATCAGCTACAAACGTTGCTTCGATGGGCAATCCCTACACCACCTCGTTGAAGTCTTTCTCGATGGCTTGAGTGGATCACCCTCAACCATCAAATGCTGCCTCCACGCCCTCTCCTTATCAGCATTCGAACTGAAGCCTTCGATGACCCGCTACCTGTCCCGGATCTTGGAGAAGCTATCTCAGATCATGTCCAACCCCACGATGTCGGTGCACATCATCGACTTCTTATCCATCGTCGGGTCGATCCAATCCCTGCATGTCAACTTCCGAGAACAGGATTACAAAATGGTCTTTGGTGTTGCGCTCCAATACCTGCAACAGCACAACAGACAAGATTCAGCGAATCAAATCTCGTGGGCGTTGTCCCAACACGTTCGCATCATGTCGTACTATATCATCTATGTTTGGTTCCTATCCCTTCGACTATCCGACCGGCCAAGGCACATCCCGTTTATCTGTCGCCAATTGTTATTGGCCAACGAAGGACGTGCTACAGTCGACCAATCAACCGAGGTTTGTCTCGACTGGCTCGCACGTTACTCATACGCTAGCGCAGATCCACGACCCGCAAATTCCATCCTCAATGATATAGTAACAAACCCTCCTGGCGAGGTGGAGACCGCAACCTCAGAGAAGACCTGGATTGTTGGCAATTCCGTTGTTACTATTCGTAGCCTCTCCAGGCTCGGGTGGTTAGAGGTCGTATCGCGCAGAGCATCGGGCCTGACAAAGTTTCTTTGTCGAGCTGAGAATGTTCCACTCGTGGGGCCTGGTGATCTTAACCCGGATATGCTCTCAATCCCTGCTAGTTTCATGATTGAACGCCCTCGGAGTCAAAGCAGTCTCATACCCGAGGCGAGTACTTGATTCGATGATACTCTTTCGGCCTTTGTAAATATAAATCATCCCAGGAACCGTTAACCTCAGAGCCAGACGAAGCAAACGTTTTGCCTCCAGACCCAATCACCGGTTACGTCTGGAGCGGAACAGCCCCTTCCCAGCGCCGCAAAGACGTGGCGATTGACCCTTCGTACTTCCCACTCCAACTGTCCCCCTTCCCCGATGAGGACAGTCTCCCCTTCGGAACCCTGGTAACGGATTCTGTGAGAATCAGGTCGTTCATCCGTGCGTTGGACCGGGTGCCGGTGATCGATACCCACAAAGTTGGTGTCATGTATGTCGCTCCTGGGCAAACCGCAGAGGAAGAGATTCTCCAAAACACATATGGGTCACCTGCATACACAAGGTTCTTGGAAGGGATCGGCCGACTAATTAACCTTCGTGGCCAAATGGACGTCTACGCAGGCGGATTGGATCCGGACGAGGACGGAGAGTATGCTTACGCTTGGTGGGACGATAATTCCCAGGTCTTATATCACACCGCGACGTTGATGCCGACAGACCTGGAAGATAAGTATTCCAGCAACAAGAAACGACACATCGGGAACGACCTCGTACGCATAGTGTGGAACGATTCGGGGTTACCGTACAGATTTGACACCCTAGCCACCCAGTTCCAATTTGTCAACATCGTCATAGAACCGCACTCTAAAGGGGCTATTGCAGCTTTCTCCGACAACGTCCACGAGAATGAATATTTCAAGGTCACTGTGCAGAGGGCTCCAGGAATGCCGGAGTTCTCGCCCGTCGGAGAATTCAAACTCATTTCCGCCGAGGAGCTCCCCCTCCTTGTGAGGCAGCTTGGTCTTCTCTCCGATTGGTTCGCGTTTGTTTTTCAGACGACAGAACAGGACACACAGCGTGTGGAAGTAATCACGAATTGGCGTTCTCGACTGGACACTATTCAGCGGTTCAAGGCTGGGTTGGGCTTAACTGAGTCACACCTGGTGAATGGGGATGGTAGCTTGGAACAGCATGTTCGGGATTTTTCTAGTACATACTGAACGCTCCGGTTTATGCGTTATCGTCACTGTTCTCCTTCCTCATCCCGTATTATAAGGATGTATTACATACAATCAAGTCAAATCGATGATATCGTCCGGAATCTGAGATTGAGCTCTGCGGCGCGACCTCGCAACCAACAGGGGTGCAACCTTCGGCCTCTCGGGAGGTGGGGCGGGCTCACTTTCGTCCGAGCCACTGGAAATCTCTATGATGTCATCGGGTGTCGAGCCCTGGGTGGTCGAGGTAGATTTCTGTGGGATGGGTGTTGGGGTTGGTGAGGTTCCACGCTCTTGCCTGGGGTGGACTCGAACCTTGGAAGGAGGCTGAGACCGGTTTTTCCTGTCGACTAACCCCGCAGCGATCATTTTAGTGGTTGGGAATCCTCCTTTGTCGACAGTGGTAGCAAGTGGGATCTTGGGACCGTCGTATTGTGAAGCTCCCGTGGGAAAGATGTCGTCGATAAGGCTGAGGATTTTGGAACGTCCACCCGTGATAGAATGACCATCTCTGGAAGCCTTATCAACCGATTTCAGTGTCTGTTCCTGGGGTTTGGTAACAGGGTAGAACGTCTTTAAGTTCGGCTTTGATCGAGGTTCTCGTTTCTGGGGTCCATCCACGTCCTCTGGGGTGGGAGAGATGTCAGCATCCGCAATCTTTGGACGACTAGTTGGTTTCGAGCGGGTGGTCTTTTTGGTTCCCTTTCGCTTGGTACTTTCTTCAAACGAATCGACGAGAGATGGCATCACCGCTCTGACTATGCATGCAGGGATCCACACCCGGAGGTTGCTGGATGGATCTGGTGGGGATTTCTTCGCGCGTTCGTCACCCTCGTTGGCTATGTCGTCAGAGGAGGAAATATCGGCGATTAGGGGTGGGCGGATGTCCTTTACCCCCGCAGAAGCGAGTGCCACGAGACGTTTTGGGGAAACTTCAAGACGATACTCCAATAACCCGTCTGTAGAATCATGGTTGCGGGTCGAGTGGATCTTGAGGATTAGCTCCTGACAGATGGGCGAAGCATCGATCAAAAGATGGGAGAGGGACGTCGCTGTGGTTGTAGCTGGTGAAGAGGACGGTGGTTCGTTTTGCGAGAGGTACGTCGGGGCTGGGAAAGGGGGTCGACTGGGCATCTGCGTATCCCCCTCCAAAGCCGCTTCGCGCAGAAACCGAAAAACCGCGGCTGGCCAGATCACGGTACGAAAGCGTTTGATAATTACATGCCGAACACCCCATTCGAAGTAGAGCTCGCAAACGTGCGCGATTCTGCCCAAGTCAAGCGGCCGTTCCCAGGTCGCCTTGATTTTGTGAGTCTTTCCCTCTGTTTCAGAAGTGACAGGGTTTGCGTATGACATGAGGATGTCGACGTCCGGGAAATCTTCGGGGATGGCCTTGGATAAAGATTTATACCTTTTGCCCAAGATGCCTCGGGAGTTGGTGCACAGCTCTTCAGATAAATTCCCTTTCCACGCAGTCAGGTATTCACGCAAGCCCTCTCTAGATAAGGTATGTGCGGCGGATAGCAAGCTATCACCAAAACCACATCTTGCGAGTCCATGGGCCACCTTGGGGCCACACCCGGGCAGTCCAGCTTGGTGGTAATCTCCACCACTCAGAAGTGCGATAAGAATGAGACCACCGTGGGTTAGGTTGATCTCTGGAACGTTGAAATCATCCGCCCTGAAGACAATTACGTGATTTCCATCGTCTTTAGCTGAGGGTCCGGCTACTGGATGTGAGTGGTTTCCTGATAGGGAACTGCTTGGGCTGGGGAGTGTTAGCAATTTATGCGAGGGGTAAGAGGACGAAGCGCACTTGCGAATCACCATTATTCCCCCAAAAACAAAGGTATCGACATCGTCGGAGATAACACCGTCAATAACACCAGTTCTGTTGAGAAACGCCAACTCTGCTTCCGCTTCGCCTGGAGCCTGAATGCTTTGCAAGTTCATCACAAGTGAGGCACAGGAAGAACGTCTTTACCATATGCCATTCAAACCCAAAGGCCTCGATAATGTTCTTCATGCCATCCGTCAGCCAATGTGCCTTCCCGGAAATCTTCTTGTTCCGTTTCATTGAAGGGCGTTTCGGACCGTCAAACACGAAGAGAGGTAGCAAGGGGATGCTGAGCAACCGAGAACATCGGAAGAACAGAGTTCTTAGCTCCGGATTCTCTCCTTCGCGCCCGTACGTGGCGTGATAAAACCAGATGCTGGCATCGATACCGACACGGAGTCCTCGGACACCCTTAAAATTGCGCTCGAAACCATCCACGACTGCGAGATTGGTGAGGGACCGCCGCTTGCCAGCAGGTCGCAATAACTTGAGATACCGTGAGTCGGAAGAGACTAAGAGTGAGGGGTAAACAAATCTCACATCCCATAACCCGGGAACGCCCATCACGGCGATGGTTGTGGGAGGTGTGGGAGACGAGTGGCGAAATCACCTGGCGGACACACGTGGCACGGTCATGTGATGTACCCGGGAAAATGGTCGACTAGTATGGTCGAATGCTGAAGCCACTGTCGGGGCACAAGCACTCCAACCCTACCTGCCTCAACCTCCTATGTCTTGGAACCTTGGTTGACGGTGCCCTTCTATGACGGACAAGACAATATCTAGCGTTATGGATGATCGCCCAATAACTTAAAATGTATGATACAAAATCCACAGTAAAGAGGACAGGCAATCCAAAATCCAACCCGCACTCTCATAGATGTACTTGATTAACCATTGCCGTCATCTGCGAATCAATCCTTTGCTGGGTGCGTTCTGCTGCGGCATCATACACGTAGTGCACTACCGGATGCCAAGGTATTCTGTGGCCGTCAATGGAGCTGAGATTGAGTGAATCAGAAGAACCTGCTCGAACTCGGTCCTGTCCAAAGAAACTGTCACCAGCATCGGAGAGGCCTGACAACAGTATAACTCATCAGGGGGACACGAAAGGAGACCGGGGTACATACGGTCATCCTCCTCAACAACCCTCCTCTTTCCGAGCGCCTTCTCACTTAACCCGATGGGGGTGATGATGTTGTATCCATCACTGTCATCACCCATTTCAAAGGACTTTCGCCCACTGCTTAGATAGCCCGAACGCGTGGTAATATCCCCGATTGACCTTTGAGGTGATGGCGTTCTGGATCGAGGTTGATTGGGCGAAGGCAGTCGAGGGCCGTGAGGTGCGGGTGGGGGTGGCGCAAGGCTTTGGATGTTACTTGTGTGTGTAGGCGCTGGCTGTAACTTCATTGAAGGCGTATTCCCAGGGGAAGTTCCTGACCGACGCCCGTGGGGAGCCGGGGACAACGACCGTGAGCGATCCGTCATATTGTCGAGCGAGTGCTGGTCAAAATTCGTTCCTTCGTGCTTCCGGTGTGTCAGGAATAATTGCACCAAGGAAAGAATACGCGTACCCTCATTTGCCTTTTAATCCCATCGCTTTGACTCCACTGGTCAGCGTCGGTTTCGAATCCAAGCCTTTCCCAATCGTCATACATGCGTAACGATTCGACCAATTCTTCATTCGAAATCAACAGGGCCGCAAGCAAGTGTTCTTCTACCGTCAGTTCAGACGGGTCTTTACTCAAGTCGAGAACACTTGATTCTTCGTGGCCGGCAGGATCTTCAGAGGTCACTCTGTTGTTGCGTGAACGCTCGGCACTTGAAGTGGCCCAGGGTATTTGGGCAAACACCAACTCTTGGGAGGCTCTACATCGTGCATAGAACTCCTGTGAGTGGTAAATACATGTACGATTATGGTCCGAAAAAAACTTGCCTTGATGACAATCTCCTTCTCCTTCATCTCTTCTGGCTTTGTGTAAGTGACGGCCTCTGCCAACAATGCGGCGTTCCCGCGTCCGATTTTGCTCTCTTGAAAAAGGCGTCGAATGTCCTCGTCCAATGGGATAATGAGGTTGTGTGGACTCGTGCGTGAGTAGTTGGACTGAGGATTGGGTAGATCCTGGGGGCAGTGGATCAGACTTAGTCCATGTGAGTAAGAGTGCGTCTTACATGTGAATCTATTGAATAATTCCCTGTGGATGAGGGTGTCCTGCCTTGTACAGGAGGGTTAAACATTGCGTCGTCCGGGTCAAACGGGATGCCCTAAGGGTGGGTTAATCAAGTCTGAGGGGAATCGCTACGATGGATGCGTACGTTGTCCGGCTTCCCTGGAGGCTTGAACTTCCTCCATAGGCCACGAAAACCTTCTCGATCATTTTCTAGAAATAATTTTAGCACATTGCGAGCTGATCACGGGGATAGGCACACTTGATACACTGATATGGGCTGCTCCGGCTACAACAGTCAGAAGACGTTCTCGGACAACCGGAACGGTCTGGGGATTTTCCAAAACATCCTCAATGGTTTCCAAGAACTTGCGAGAACTGGACTGGTGGATGAACACTTGTGACGAATTACGAAGCATTATAGCCCAAAGCTGCCAGGTAGGTATTCCTTCTTAGATTGAGCAATTGTAGCGGACAGTGGGGAGTGACCTACACGAGCGGCGGACAGTTGGGCTGGGGGTTCTGCATATCTATGAACAGGGGCAATAAGTTCACCGAACAGGAGGGCATGCAGGGGAACGGACTTGAATTCTCGTCTGAGGGCTTTGACAGCTTCTTTGGCATTTGATTCACTTGAAGACGCCCGTTCGCAAACTTCGAGCACGAGAGCCCAGTCTTCTGAAGCAGTCGCAGTCAGATAGCCTTCCACACAGTCAGTGCAACCGATGACAATGCGGCCGAAGGAATCATCACACCAATCATCCTTGTTAATTCTGCCGGCCCATCATCCTCTCGCCCCCCTCGTTCGCGATTTCTCCCCCTTTCACCATCCCTTTCTCGTTCTTTGCGTTCCCAAAAGAGCTTCCAGTCCTTCTTGTCATCCTTGATCGAAGACTCGTACTGACTAGTACGGTCATCCGGTGCGATCACAGGATGAGCAACTTCAATGTGAGGATCAAGCGCTCTCAGGATACCGACTGCGGCGACCACTCCTCCGGGTTGAGGCTGTTTCTTGCGTAACAATCGAGAATCTCCCTCGCGCTCCGATTTAATTGACTTTGGTAGTGGAAGTGAGGAGAAAGACGAGGACCTGGAGCCGGAAAGAGGGTATGGCTGAGGGAGTGGAAGCGAAACATCCTCCTCGATGGCACGTTTTGGCTTGTCGCGTCCAAAGAATTTCTTCATGGCGGTAGCTCCAAGTAGAGGTCAATAGGAAGATGGGATGTTTACCGGTGATAAGAAGTATGGTGGGAAAGTCTCTGTCGGAGTTCGAACTCTGACTGTCGGACGGCTCTCAGTCTTAACCTGAAGTGTGATAGCCAATTCTTAGGGAGAACGATGTGTACAAATGGTGGCCGTGCCCTTGTCCGAGAAGCATGGCGCGGTAAACTTGCTTGTCGGTGGTTTCGGTAGTGGAACCTTTTCCAGCGGTCGGACATCGCGAATCAAGTAACTGCTAAATGCTTCCACCCGCCCGGGAGATATGCACCCTTAGCACCCATCGCTCTTGTAACAATCTCTTTTATCGCACAGTATATGCGCTACGCGAAATAGAAGAACAGTACAAACACCAGAACCAAGTCAGTCGATCAGAGCTTTTCGAGGGAGGCGGCTATAACGGTTTTGGCCAACAGCCTTGACGCGTTTGCGCAACACCTGTGTTGACACGCAGGCCACCACCCTATTAATGGCATTCATCCTCGTACTTGTCGGAGCTGGTGGATTCAACATCAGGAAGCATCCTAGCGGTTGTAGACGGCTACTCAATTTTGCCTTGGGGCACTAATGAGGGTGGACAGCTTGCGTTGGTCCTCGCTCTTGATTAACATACAGAATCGTCAAGATGGCGACAGTCTTCCTGTGGACAATGGCATGACTCATCCTTTGACGAGAGTAATGGTGTGGTTGAGACCGTACTTGACTAAAAGGGGTCTCTTTGTTTCCTGTGGCTACGGATTAGGCACGAGCAGAACCCTTCGGTGAGGTGCATACTTTTGCTTTTTAATCGGCGGCTTCTTGGGTCGTCAGGAAAAGTGGGTTCCACTTGTGGCCAATTGCGGTGATTTTGGCTCCGGGCCGAATGTGATAAGTGTACATATGCGGGTATATTTGTATACGGGATTATCCCGGTTTCGCAGAACCGACTGCAAACTCTGACTGAATCTCACATCTGATTCT
>Ga0307514_10003312_pt1 | contig 15618 bp, 11 predicted proteins | sample 16_EM_MG_FD_203088 | JGI IMG/M metagenome (GOLD analysis project Ga0307514, IMG submission 203088) | Populus trichocarpa ectomycorrhiza microbial communities from riparian zone in the Pacific Northwest, United States - 16_EM | ecosystem: Host-associated > Plants > Roots > Unclassified | place...
GAGGAGGACAGGGATTAGGGGGGGGGGCAGGAAACTGGACCACGGAGAGATAAGGTGGCTCAAACTGCACAGCTGGGAGGGATCGACTTTGTGCAGCCAGCAAGAAGGATGAAGATGCTGGAGGAGGGGGAGGAGAGACGTCTTTGTAGTAAGCGACGAGGGTGCTCCGGCTCTCCATTGCCATAGACTCGATGTTGGAACGCAACGGTGAATATTTTCCCTTGTTGTGGCCAGCTTAGCGCTCCCATGCAACGAGAGGGCGAAGGCGGGAGTAGAGAACACATTTAACTCGCAGTCTGGAGAGGCGAGATGAGAGTGAAGGATGAGAAGGAAATTGAACCGACGGCCAGCATATAAACCCGTGACTGTGACCGGAGCGTGATGCGTGACGGTGTTTGAGTTGAACTTACCTGAGGTCATGCCCCCTGAGTGGGGGCCACGCGTTCCCGCTGTGAGGCGCACTTATGATCCATAGACGCAGTGTAGCGGCTGGTAAAATGTGTGCCTTTGGACCAGTCGAAGGTGTGGACAACGCCCATATTTGCCTCAGCATACTCCACAGCGCTCAGAAACCACGTCAGGTAACTTGCTGCATCGTTCTTCAACTCTGTTGATTGCATTCAATTACATTGTTGTTCCATTTAATTTATTGCGAATTAAATGACAATGTAGGCGCAACTGCGTGCGGATGACGCGTCAGCCCTGTCCATCATCCGGTCGGTTTCCAGTATCGAACCTGCTGACTATCGGGGCGTCACTATGGGACATCAAAGCAGGGGAGGGCATCTTACCTGAGTGATGAACGAGGGAATCAATTTTTTGGGAAAGCTTTATAGTGTCCGCCACCCACTTCCACTCTTCGTTGACGTATTCGATGAGTAGGAGATGAGGGAAAATGCGGAGCAGAGTGAAAACGACCGGCAACCTGGACTGCTGCGGCAAGGGGATCCTTCCAACTTCAAGGGTCGCCAACGTGCAATCGTCCCGCAAAAGCCGGGATTTACCAGGCGAAGGGACCGGTGTAACTTCGCCAGTCAATGCCCCAGCCAAGCTGTCTGTTTGGAAGTGGATACAAAGCTTGAGGAGACAAGGGCAGTGGTGGGCGAGTGCGATGAGTCCCTGGACTGTGACGTTGCTGGGGGCCTGACATGGTGCTTTGCCCAGCTGAAGGGTTTCCAGCTTCGGCATCGCTCGTGCCAGGGTGGTAACAATTTCGTCATCCACGCTTGAGGAACACCCATCTAGGCAGGGGAACTCGATGACGAGTTCTTGCAGTTGTCTAAATGAGAGGAGAGAATGGTAGCTTGGGTTCCATGAGCGCGAGGTGTAAAACCTGAATTCCGAGAGGGTGGAGGCGGACGAGGCGAATCCAATTTCAAATGCTTCGAGAAAGTTGCCAATTTGATCGCATTTCGCATGGAAGACAATCTCTCTCAGCTTGGAAAGTTTCGCCTCGTTGAAAACTCGTAACCAGTCATAGTCGTGATATTCGACGTCTAGTTCGGTGAGGTTTGGGAGTGATAATGCGGGCAGCGAAGTGTGTTTCGGAAAAACCAACCAGAGCCCGCGTAGGTTGTGGAGCTGACAAACGAACTGATTGGCCTCCTTTGTCAAGGCAGAATCCACAAGGAAATAGCGGAGAGTATCTAAGTTGCAGGTGAGGAGCATTTCAGAAGTGGCGCTAGTCATGGTTGCGTTATGTGATAGCGGTTGGAGACTGATGTGCTGCATGTAGGGGCACAGTTTCGGTAAGTTAATGATCATCGACGCGACCATGACAGCGGGGGGATCATCTGCGAATTGGATGTCGATTTGAGTAGTCCTATGGGACAGGAACAGGGGAAGGAATGGAATGACATCCGCAGTGACTTCCTTGACTTCAAATGTCTTTAGATCCGGGAGCAGAGGTTCGTTGAGAGTGCGAAGTTGCAGTGTCGAGAAAACATCCAGAGGTACGGGTTCTTCAGAAATGTCCAATTTGAGTTCCCGCATCCGTCGAGCGTACTTTTTGAAGCGAGCCCATTCTGAGGTCGTCGGTATTCTCTCAAAAGCCTTTCCAGTCAAGTGGTTCAGTAGATAGAAGATAAGGAGAAGTCAAGAGGCTCACGAGAATTTGGACTTCTTCGTTCCAAACACCTTCCGCAAAAGTATCCAGCAACGGATATAGCAGCTTCTGCGTCCCCCATAATACGTCTAACACCGGATCCTCAAGGCTTTTGCAGCAACATGCTAACGCAACGGCGGTTGCCTCTCCTCCAGAGGCAACGAGCTCACAGACGAGAAGCCTAACAATTTCGTCCACGTTGATGCAGGCGTGCATAGAATCTAAACATCGTGTTTAGCCCGTGCATTAAGAGTTCACAGAAAATTGATGGTTCACGGTCGAATTCAGACGGGGACTCACAGAGGTGTAAGGTCAAAGGACAGACACGTCGAAAACAGAGCGCTAAGCGCCAGGCGCCTCTACCTCGCTCAAGCGATTATCAATGATCCCCTAACTAACTTCCAATACATGTATCACAATCGCTACGTTCCTTCGACAACTACCGACGCACTGCGACCCGTTATACTCAACGCAAACAAAAAGATCTCCCCATTATCATCGCCAGTCGTGATACGCCTCAACGCCGGCATATGCTGCAAAAAATGATAGAGCTCAAAACCCTGAATTCCCCGCTTCCCCACGAATCCCTCCATCTTCAATTCCACAACGTTCTTCAGATCGAGGGGACGTAGATAGTTTAGAGCTCTTATCGCAGGTAGCCGTTCGGGGATAATCTCCGTTTCCATCTCATTTGGAAACCGCGGATTGCGGAGGTTATGCTTCGATTCGATGTGCAGAGTCTCGCGATCCACCGTGGAACACCTGAGGATCACAGTGATGGCCCTAGGGATGTGACAATACGGATCCTCTCCGGAGTCGATCAGCTTTAAGTGGACCGTGGTAATATCGTTGAGGTTTCGGAAAAACGAAATATCGCGTGGAAGGGCAAGGTTGAGGGATGAAGTAATCGAGTGGTCGGTAACGTTGGTGTTTGCTGTGATGGAGAGGGTGTTGGTGGATCCGAGAGCGAAGAGTGAGGCCACAGTGGTATGCGAACGCGTTATGACGAGTCGTACGCCGGGAATCAAAGAGATCTTCGAAGGGCTCCCAATTTGCTCGGGTAATTGGTAAACACCATCGATCCTGATCTCCTTCAACCTTGAGGAATTCTTCAAACTCCTCTCCAAAGTTTCCGGATTCAGGCGCGATACCAGATGAATATGAGTGAGGTTCTCCGATATAGTGGCCGGCCAAGTTTCCACACTACGCAGGTGCAAGGACCTCAATCGCGGAGCATGCAACACGAATAGCTCGTCCAGCCCCGGCGACGCGACGAATTTCAACCGCTCAAGTCGATCCGCGGAGTGATCCTCGAACGCACGGCATATTCGAGACATATCGTATCCACCAGAAGTGATGATGACGAGGTGGGATATTCGGGGAAGAAGTTCAGCCACGAGTTCGACGTGTTTATAACGGGGGGATTTCGGGTACATGTCCAACCAGCTCGGAGGGATCACTACCTGCAGGAGGTGCGACCCGGACCTCTCGATGACGGTAAGGATCCCCGACCGCGGAACCGACGTGCTCATGACGAGTCTCGACCAAAGCGAAGGAAACGACAAGATCGTGACCCTCCACATGCGCGAGACGAGCATGAGGCGTACCCATTCGTAAGATCCCAGCTGATCATTGACGAATTTAAATGATTGGTAGAAATCTATGATCAGCGCGAGGATTTCGGGGGGAAGGCGGTAGATAGGTCGCGTTTCGTTGCGTGCGGAGTCGATGCTCGAGGATGCTGCCCATGCGATACGCGATAGTTCTAGGGTGAGAGGCTGGCGGTGCGGTTCGGGTCAGGACATTGGGACCCATGAGAGACGGCTTACCTCGCTGCCGTTGAAATCAAGGACTGGTGTTCGATTGTTCGCGGTGGTCCTTCCGCCCGCCGCCCGATAGGGAGATCGTTCCAGTTCATAACCGATCTATCATCATGAGATCAGAACTCGCCGTTCAGCCTGTTGAAGCTACTATCGAACTGCACCCTCTCTGCATTAAGGGCTAACGCTTCCACCAGCCGAAGGAGGTTAGCGTTTCCAAGAGTGACCTCCGGGGCCATGAGCGGGACAATGAGAAGATAATCGGGGTGATTTGGCGGTCGTTGTTACAAGACGCCCGACGGGACGTTTGACTCATATAGGATCGGTTTATACAGATTCACACCCTAAAAAAACATGTCCGAACGAGAGAAGTTACACCCATCAATCTGCCTTCTGCCCAGTTACCTCCTCAAACTTTTCGATACTCTCGTCCAATCCCTCCAATCTCGCTCTCAACCTCTCCGGCTCATCCTCCAAACTCGCCGCTTCATGCCCATCCAACTTGACCTGGTACTTCTCCTTCTCTGCGGTCATTATGCGAGAAATAAACTTCACGTCATGTTTGGCCTTCGAAATTACCTTGGTCATTTCCAAGACCTGGTCGCTGACGTCTTTCGGTAAATTCGCGAAATCCGACCAGAGAATAGCCAACCACAACCTCCAAAACTTTGTCTCCTCCACCCTCTCCTCACCCGCTTCGTCCGCTCTGGATCGTAACCACGGGAGGATGGAGGGATTCCTTTTGCACGCGGTGAAGTATTTGGAGTCCTCGGGGAGGTCGGCGAAGTATGTCATCAACTTCATCTTGTCTTTCGCAACGTGCGACCTCCACCTCTTGGAGTTTAGCATCCCGAATAACGTTGAGCACATCGCCTTCTTCACTTCCGTGGTGTGTTCGATCCCATCGACTGCCGATCCCCAATTCTTACAGAACTCGCCCTTCACCTCGTCCGACATACAGTCCTCCAGGGAATCATCAAACCATTTATCTTGGATGAACGGCATGAGGTAGAGCGCAGCCTTACGCGTCTGGAACGGGCGATCCGCCTCGAACGCCTTCCGAATCCCGTCGATGAAGAGCTTATCGGTGTGGTCGAGCTTCTTAAGACCTTCCAACGTCTTCTCGTTATTTGCATACGCGACGGCCCTCAACGCGTTCTCGATCGGTTGCGTCGCGACGTCGTCCTCGCCCTCGGCCTGAATCACGAAATGATGGGTTAAGAACTTGAGAATATCGTCCGGATCTTCGACCCACGGAAGCCACTTGTCCCATTTGTATGCCCCATAGATAGTAAGTCTAGCAGGTGTCCATAACTCCTCTTTCTCGAAGGAGGATGAGAGGATGACGTGGAAGAGGCTGTAACTGTTCTTGGCGATTTCCTCGTTCTGAAGAGTGGTAATCAACCTTAGAGTGTAGAGGGAACGGGGGTGCTCCTGGATGACGTGGTTGGCGAATGTGGATTCTAGTTTGCTGAAAATGCGCGGGTAGAGAGCATCGAGCTCAGAGCTATCGAAGATGATCAGGAATGGCGTTAACAGCCTTTGTAGGAGAATTACCTTTTGTCGTCGACAGCCAAATCGTCTACATGGAGGGGGATGCCAACCACCAACGAGATAATGAATAAACAATCCACAACGACCGCGGGGTGTGTGCTTTCTGTCGAGAAAGCATGGTCAACGAACGCTTCAACGTCGTCCGGAAGTTTCGATGCATAACAGAGGTGATCCCATGCCCGGTAGAGAAGGATGTGGGACAACCAACGCTGGTGGGGTTCTGAGAACGTGAAATCGGTCCAATTGATTGGTTGGGGAGTCCCAAGGAGCCTATCCACAATGTTGAGGATGGAATCGAGGTCATTGTCATAAGAACGCGAGCTGTAAGACTGCCGTGTGCCACGTAATCCCTCGAGTGGATCACCCATCTCCTCTCCGATACACTTCCTTTGGACGCCGAGGTGTACGAGCGCCCTGCCAGCCTTGTACGCTCGATCGCGGAGGCGGGGGATAAGTGTGGGGATTCCTTTCGAGTGGTCGAAGCATCTATCGAAGATTTCGAAAACCTTGGCCAGGGGAACCTCGCAAATACCAGAATGCCATACAACTTCAGTGATGAAATCCAAAATCACAGTCGCTTCGTCCGAATCGATGGGCCGATCAAACATCCAGGTGATGTAAAGAGAGTCTGAGACGCATCCGCTCAAATCGATCGGTTGTTGTTCGAATATGATGGGGACGTCATTGCTGGAGACAATCTCCAGCTTCTCGAGGTTCCCGTCGTCCGAAATGAGCGTACTGGGCCGCCTCTCCGGAAGTGTCCGCTGCCTAAAGTTCTTGACGTTCGGTTTTGTGGACACCAAGGCTCGAAGGAGAGGTTCCCTTATCCTTTTCGCAACGGCACCATCAGAAATGCCAAGCAAAGTAGGACCGACGATCGCGGATGCGATAAAAACGACACACAAAATCTCTGTCCCAACGACGGTGAGAGATGCGGCCCATTGGTCCTGACTCCAGAGGTGATTGGCCAGAACGCAGGCAACGACGAGCAAAGCTGCCTGTAGCACCAGTGACAATCCTTCGATGAAGAGTCCGAAAATTCTTGGTGCGAATCGATGAAAAGCGCTGGGGGCTCGATGGTTGGGGTCGGCCACGTCAAAATCCAAAACTGCATAGCGCTTCAGAGTTACCTTGGCAAATATCGCCAAGACGGCTACGAGTAGCGAGGCTGCGAGGCTGCAGAATACGATGATGGTGACCGTGGATGCAGCTGAGGTTTCTTTCAGTCAAGCGCCGATGGACGAGGTTGTGGACAAACACCCACCCTGTTCATTATCCCAAGCGAGGAGTACTTCCAATCTCAAGAAAGTCGAAGCGACCACAGCGAACAACGCGGCCTGAACAAAGATTTGTCAATTCCACTCGGGTATGCGGATCCGAGGTATCAGAAGGGTCACTCACAAACAACAGAGTGACGTTCAACTCCTTGTTGTACTCCTTCAGCTCCCCACCGAAAATCCTTGCCTGACGTTTGTATGCTTCGTAGAACTCAGTACGGAACGAGGTGGGAGTCCCGGCTGCTTCTTGTACTTTGTCACCAGATTCACTGTGTGGGAGTCGGGCGAGGTCAGCCGGGCATGGTTCCCATCAGAGAGCTACAACTCACCTTCCACTATCTTTGGCGCTAGACTCTCCCATAGCGCGTTACGATTAAGAGAACGGGAGGGAGGGGGACCGAAAAATGAGATGTGAGCTATCAGCGTGCTGGCATCTTTATATACGCCCTCCACAATCCAGGCCGCTGATATAACGCCCATCGGCCACGAGTCAAAGATTTCACCCACGAAACCGCGAACCCTGCCCCGCTGATCCTGTGTCTCGCGAAGGTAGCCAGATGGGGGCGTCTGTCACGTGCGTCACGCGTCCGGCTGCTCTCTGGTTCCGTTTCCTGTGCGTCGAATGAAGAGGCTCGTGAGTCTGTCTAATCCTGTCCTCCGATGACTCAATGAGAGCCGAAAAAAACTTGCCAAGTGTCCGGTGCAAGTAATTGATGGCGTCTGTGGTGATCTGTGGCAGACAGCATGTGCGTCACGGACGGGCCCGGGGAGCGTCCTGCGTGAAGTCGCCGCTCGTTTGTGCTGAATGTATCTTTCGTCTCATTTGCGCTGGAGACATCGCGTCCATCAGCGCGGTCTGTGTATCTATTGCGGGTTTCCGCTTCCCGCATTCAAAAAGGGCGTTGATGTGTCGCCCATCGAACCGGATTACAGCATGCAGGGACCTCCAAACCTTAGATTCGTCCTTCAGGGCACCTCATGTGTGCACCACCCCTTGCATGGGTCGCGGTCGCGATCATGATCGGTCAGAAGTCGTGTCCTGTACACCCTTTCGCTGGGGCTGGCCATAGGACCACAACATCGAGCGCACTGGACTCGAAAGGAACCTGCAATTCTCAATACATAGGAGCGGACAAGCGGAAAAGATACATATACATATCATCGTAGACGGGCCGGGTTATCTGTCCCCAATCCGAGAGCGGGAGATGATATCATTTTGCCTTACAAACGATCAAACTCTCCCCCACAATTCCATGCAAGAATAACCTCCCGCGGGCCGCATCGTGCACAGCAGATGTTATTCCCGAGATCTTCGTTCCGTTGTCCTCCAGCACCTTTTGCACGGAGTACTTTTCACCGTAAAACGAGGACTCGCCGATGTTGAGCGTAATTTTGAACACGCTGGAAGGTGCGTAGGGTGTTTTGACGGGGTCGAGGATGTGTGCACGGGTGGCAAGGACCCTAGGGATACCAGCGGCCCATATCGCACCCTTGCTGTCAACCATCAGGTTGTCGAGACCGCTCTCTGTGAAGGTGACCAACATCTCAGAAATCTACGTAACGATGCGATTAAAATGCGCTCACCAGTTTTTATGTGCTCATCTAATAGGAGCCTATTGTCCGATTGCCTCGTGAACAGGCTCACACCTCCAAGCAAGGTGTGGGCGACGTAGAACGTGTCATTGGAGTGGAACGGAGATCGTGCAATCCCGTTAACGCCATACAGTCCGGTGGCAGCAAATTTGCACCCATCACTCCCGCAGAACCCAATCGAAGAAACCTTTTGCTGGAGAAGGATAGATATTAAGTTCGACTAAGAAAACAAATAAGCATCAGTGGTTTACGAGAACGATTTAGAAAGTTTAGTCGTACAATTTCGGACCTGCGAGGCAGGGGGTTTGTGAACCAGGCCCCTTTCCCATCTGGTAATCCCACAACGTCGTTCGGGGATGTCAAAATCTTTTCGTCCGTCCACGTCGCGACGTGTTGTACACTGTCGCCCCCGAGAACATACCGGAAAACCTCGATGGACTGGTCCGGTCCTTCTTCCTTCGCACGAGCTGACGCGGCCTCATCGCGTTTGGCTTCCCTGATACCAGGTGGCAAGTACGGGTCGAGATCAACGAACGGTGGACGCAAGTTGATGACGTAAATCGTCAACTCGTCAGGGTTGCGTGTAGATGGCACGGCATCCATGCCCAACGGTGACAAACCACGGGGGGAGTCAAACCCTTTGAATGTAAGTTTGGTTACCTTCCCGGAAGAGGGGTCGTATGTTGCGATATAACCTGTGCCGGTTGCGGAGGTGTTGTGGGCGCCCATAGGAGGCATCCATAGGGAACGTGAGATTGGAGGTGCACAGGCGAGAAATAGCATCCCGCTTGGTTCGTGAAGTCTAATCTCTGAAAACACATCGAGATGACCACAGTCAAGCCGAATTCGACCGTCAAAATACCAGCAGCCAAAATATGTGCTTACTCTCACACCCCTTCAATTCTTCGACATGCGTGCAAGTCCCCTTAAGCTCCGTACCGACATCTTGAATCTCCTTCCAGATACCGCCAACTTCGAGAACAGACTTGAACCTGAGTTGATACAAGCCCAAGAGGATGGCAGGGATGACGACTAGAAACGGGGTGAGCAACCTCAAGATCATGGTCATGGTGAGAGCGTGGGCGCTTGATTTCACTCAAGGGGTGGCCTCGAGCCTCCGATCAGCCTCAGCACTTCGGGGTTTCTCGTCGTCCAACGATCTCCGTTCGAGGCTCAGCTGGAGAAAAGCTCAGATCTCGGGGGTCGAACTAGTGTTCAAGCTTCGAGGACCGTCCCATTTCACGCCTTGGAGCCCACGTACAAGCTCATCGATCCACACCACGTCCGGCAATACGATGTCGGATTCACCCTACGCATTCGACGCCCCTGACGCGGACCTAATCGTCAGAGCACCCTTCCAATCAGGGTCGGAGGAGTTCAAAGATTTCCACGTTCACAAGACCATCCTATCCGTCGCGTCAGCAGTCTTCCGCGACATGTTCTCTATTCCCCAGCCACTTCAACCGCCTGAGAGTGGCACCACTCTCCCCATCGTCCAAATCACGGAGTTCGCAGAAGTCTTTGAGACCTTTCTCAGACTAGTCTATCCAATCGAACCTCCCGTCATAGCTTCTCTGCAGTTGTTGGATAGCCTCTTCCGAATCGCTGAAAAGTACATGGCACGTGGTATTCACGCGAGACTCAAACCAATTCTCCTGTCTCCTTCCTTCCTGAAGGACGATCCAATTTTGGTTTACGCCATCGCCCATCGCATGGATCTCGAAGAGGAGGTGAAGCTCACGATCCCGCACACGTTTAACACCGATCTCATTCGAGGCATCCCCCGCGACAAACTCGGAACGATGACGATAGAAGCGTACCACTCTCTGTTGGTGGAACATTCCCTTCGTCGGGACAAAATCATCGATGCCGTCGATGAGGTTTATAGATCATGGGGGAAACCGCTCGGCTCTTGTCGCTGCGCGGAACAGCTTAAGAGAGAGATACGCCTCCAGACTTTGGGGAGGCCCTTTCTGGGCGGAGAAACACTCGAAAAGCTATTCTCCTTTGTGCCGGAGACAAAATGTAATACAGCGTGTCTTTTATCGCTACTGGGGAAGCGCGGATTCTTTTCTGACCTCATGGGCAGGATGTAGGAGATATTGTAGTTCTCCGGAGTGGTATGTCCTCTCGTAATTACCCCGAGGAGGTTGCTTGGACTGTATTAACACTGGTGTACCGAGACAATATTATATTTTTCGGACCAAGCCGGACAGCAACCGCTCTAACGTGACCGCTCTCATCATCTCCATGAAGACAAAGACCATTTCATTCCAAGGTCGTGGCGGTCACAGTTGATGATCTTCGCAGCAAACCTGGCATTGAGGGAGGATCCCGGTGGTAGTCCAAGTGATTACCACATCGTTCGTCACGCTGTGGTAGGGACAAGATCGTCGGAGACCGGATTCTGCACGCCAATGCGAAAGCAGGGAGACCACGAGGAGGGGGGGAGGGCTGCTGGATAGAAAAGAATGTAGCACCTTACCACTTGGCCGTCGTATCATTCATAAAACTGTAAACGCGGTAGGGAAAGCCGTCGAGTATCGGAGACGAAGGGATTTGACGATTTCGTCGGTACCTCAGCCATTTGAGCTGCAAGTTAAAAGCACGGCAGACGCAGCGAACGAGCTCACGCGCAAGCTGGAATACGAAACTTACAAACCGTGTCCACTTTGCCTGTCACAGCGTAAACCTGACCAGAACGGAAGGGCCGATACGAAGAACTATGCCTTGGCACACGCACCCCGGTGGCCTATCAGATCACGGCACCCAGCCGAGAGAGGCGCTTGGACGAGCGGGTAGATAAGATAAGAGTTCATTGATGCGGGCGACGAGCTGGCCGTTGGCTGGATCCCGATCGAATGAATTGGGTGGGAGCTCACTCAAACGTGTAGGGAATCGCGCGGAAGAATAGAGAACAACATTGTAAGGGCTTTATTGGTTTTACATTTACGCGGTCAAGAGTATCGTGGTACAAAAGAGGGCATTTGTTTAACGCGCCGGGGTGCATGCTATGCATTTAGCACTTGCATTCACCGGGCTTGCACGCACAGTTTCTGGATGGGGGGTCAGAATGTGGCCTGCACAATGAGCGCAATATTGAACAGCATACCCATCACCGCAGGCGCAGTTGCTGGAAGAGGCGCAGTTGCAGGTGGAGCAACCACCGGCTTTGTCGACGGGGACGAAAGAGAATTGCTGGAAAGAGGAAAGATAGTAAGGACCTGAACCAGAGGTTATAGAGAGGTGCGAAGAGTGCAGACCATTGTGAGAGAGGTTTGGATGTTGGATTGGGTTCGATGTAAGAAGAGGTAGGAGCCTGGGGAAGGATTGAGGGACCCCTGTGGGTCTTTTATAGTCTGGATCGCTGAGCTTTCTCACGAGATTGATCTATGGGAACCCAAGAACACCCACGTTTTCGGTCAAGTGACGGACTCCATCGAGAACGATCAATCGGTGCTAACGCTCAGCGCAACGCTCGGCCCTCGTCTAGTCTCTGTGAATAACCAACGCCATTCATTCAGATTTTGGGGCACAGGTTATCTCCTCACGTTCTCCTTTTTTGTTTCCAAATAGTTGATCTTACTGTCCAACTCGGATACGATTACAGGTGAGGGGCGTAGTTGGTTTTTTAGAATGCACCACCCCGAGTCGACCGACAACTGAAGTCGGTCCCTCTCTAACGCCGTCCTGCTCATTCCAGTGGTTTGTCTGCATACCATCGATTCCATTGTTGGGGATACGGGCGTCTTGCGCCTCGGCGGCATTACTTTGCACATGCATTCCAGTCCAATCCAGATCTAGGGGTACAATGAACTAGCTCTTTGTAGCTCCGCAGATCATCCTTTCTCCACATTTCCTGAACCCGTGGAAAACTTGGCCTACCAGATTTTCATCTTCCGAGTTCCGGTGTCGCAGACGTGGCAGGAACGCCACTCCCTCGTGTCTTCTCTTGAATTCAAACATCTTTTGGTGGGTGACTTCCCCATCTTCCCTACGGAGTTACTTTTCGGTCTCAAGGGCAGGTATGACGTTGGATTATCACTAGCCTCAATACTTACCACACAACCAAACTCACACGGCCCTCGAAAAGATTCTTTCAGCCAAGCACTATTCCGTAACATTCAACGTCATCATTTCAATGTGTCAACTGTGCGGGGCGTTCTCTCCAAGTGAGGTATCGCTTGGAGGCGAGAACCTCGCGTGGAACACATGAGGTCGTTTCGATGTAGTGGCGCTGCTTCCACCGAATGATGAATGGCCCAAACCCGTTTACGTACCGGTGTCCGGCACCCGGCATTGGGCGGCCCGCACACTGGCCTCAACCAGGTTGTATAGCAATAGGAACTCGGTTCTGCCATCCGATTCCCATCGAAAATTAAACGCCTTATTCTTAGGAAAGCGGTCTACCAAAACGCAGACGTCTGTAGTGCTGCCGGTAGCTCACACACAGCCCCTCTCGTTCGTCCAAAGGTACACGTGGAAGATTGATTATCAGATTCGTTTCGAAATCTCTACGGGCTTTCCAACGTAAGGGAAATTGATTTCTAGTGGATTGTTTCATTAATGGAACTTCGACAGATCTTGTTCGCCGTGCATTGTGGGGTGAACCTAAGTCCGCTGTGGCGCGCATCTTTGCGGAAATCCATCTCAAGAGTCTCCAAAACCTGCCATCGTAATCGTCCAGATATCCGGGTTTCGTTCTTTATCGCGAAGTATCGCATAACGTACCCTTCGTAAGCACCTCTTCGTTCCATTTTGATGTGCGGGGTATCACACCATCAATCCCCAGTTTGACAGAAACCCTACATATTGTCCCTCCCGTACTCAAGACCCGGCCGCTACCTATGTGGAAAAACGAATACCCCATAATTGTGATCACTTTTAGATCCCCCAGGGTCCACCTCACTAAAAAACTACGGCATGAGGCACAACAAACTCCATCTCCGAGGAGTACAGCTCTTCCCTCTTGGAGCTCGTCGCCGATCTCGTAAAGGTCTACCATCGTTGTACCCCCGGTCAAAGTCACGGTATGGTAAGTCGCCATGTCATGTCGGCATTTCAGTTTACAGCTTAACTCAGGAACCTCGAATCGATACCAACGGCTCCAACGATGATCCCAACATTCCAACAGGAGATGCCAAAGTCGGCAAGGGTCGAGTTCCTGCCCTGCAGAGACCAAAGCGGATGGGATGCCCGCTAAACTAGGAGGAATATGGGAGCCTGGGTTCCTGGACCGCCTCGACCCGTTAGCTGTTCAGATGCCAAGCAAGCCTGGGCTTTTTTTTAGAAAAAAAATAAACAGCAGCAAGCGCAGGTGTTGGACCATGCAACTCTACCCAGACCTTTGAAACCATGTGCCAAATCACCGTCCAGTCCTCGCAAGATCTTCTGATGAAGGGCCACTCGCGTCCTCTCTTCTCTCTTTGGCGGTGATAAGGCAGAACTCCCATAGCTGCGTGCGGATGGTCGATTCGGCGGTTATCCACGGGGACAGCGACTTTTCATACTCGCTCGGCAGAATTTGCGGCCATTCTCGATGGACGCCGGACCAGAGTGCGTGGACTTTAGGCACTAGTTTCTTTGGTCCCTTTAATCCTGTCTTCGAGAAGTTCTAAGTCCGCGGTTTCAAGGTCTCCGGGGACGTCCTGGACGTTTAATTCGGGATCACCCGGACATGGACCTCGCCCGCGACTGGGAGTATCGGACCCTTACGGCGGGGCCATAATGTTCTCGAAGTTCGGTTCGAACAGAACCTAAACCGAACATCGATAACATTAGTCGTCCTTGGGGGACGTGGCAGAATGCGCAGATGAAGGTGATAAAGAGGAGAAGGAAGTGTCCGCTTTCTATCTTACAGGCAAGATCCGTATTCGGCGGGGTCGTTGCATGAAAAGCTGACGTTTTCACGTCGGAACGTCGTTCTCTGTCACCGCTGGTTGAATTATAGACCGAGAGTCGCAGAAGCAAGGGAATGAGGACTACACCAGTCAACCGATGCTCGCCCTGCGAGCGACGCCGTGTGAGAATTCATCGGTGGTTGTAACGTCGTCTGGTCTCAGCGACGGTCGTCAGCGGCGAACGGACTCCCATCAGCACCCCAAGCATGCGCAGCAGAGCGTTCTAGTCATCTATGTCCCCAGCCTCACCCAACTTTCGGCCACCAAGTAACGCTACAAGAACGTTGCCGGGCCAGACTGCCAAGAGACCCACCGCCCAAGGCTCAGGAGGGTGCCCCATCTCCTGGACAGCGAAGTTGTCTCTTCAGCGGTGGCCACAAAATGCCAGGTACGTTTATGTTACTCTTGGATCGAGTGACCGCGACTCAGTTCCCTCAGGGTGATCCTGCTTCTTTGACCCCAGCTTTCACCAGTTCTGGGAACGGCACCTCCAGAGACCGTTTCTGGTCGAATGAAGTACCTCGAATACCGCCGAAGAGCAGCTCCACGATATGCCAACGAGGGGCAAATGAGGTTGATTATCACTCATATGACCATTGATCAGCACTGCCAACGGTTGGAGTTATCCTCCAAACCACGAGATCGAAGCGGGGTCCTCCCAGAGATATTGGGCAGACGTGTTCACAGGTTCTGAGGGTTGGGGAAGCATGTCCTCATATCTGTGATTACTCCAAACCCGACGGTGCCGTGGATGCCAACAGGAGCCAGTTGCGATGACAGCGCATCGCTTACACCATCACCGATTGTAACGGTGGGCCTACCTCTTTAGTCAACAGCAAGGACTATTTGGACCCTCGTTGGAAATAGCTCGGGCGGCAACTTCGTAGTCTCCAGTTAGCATGTATACACCTCCTTGGGACGGGGAATTCGTGGTGGAACTGTGGACCGTGGTGCAAACCTCTTCGCAAGCTCGGACTGCGTGAATACTCTCCGGTTGTGGTGGGTTGTAGATGAAGTGAGGTCCTCTTCAACGTAGGTTCATTCCCGGCTACCTCGAGGCGACCAGCAAGCAATTAGAGAAGACGGTCGAAGACCTGACGCAGTTGACCACAGATCCAAATCGTGACCGTAAAAATAGCCAGGTGTGTGGTCTTCTGTTCTAGCGGGACGAATTCCGGCTGACGGGCGTGCGATAGACCGCGTTCGGAGCGCAACTGACCGCTTTGGAGACGAGATGGACGGAACTCATCTCGAATGTACTTCAAATCGAAATGGCGAACGTAACCCTCGAGGCCGAGGTTGACCAGTTGAAAAAAAAAGAGGCTGAGCTGGCTATTTCATGAATCTGTGTAGAGTAGAAGAAGATAATT
>Ga0307514_10003313_pt1 | contig 15616 bp, 17 predicted proteins | sample 16_EM_MG_FD_203088 | JGI IMG/M metagenome (GOLD analysis project Ga0307514, IMG submission 203088) | Populus trichocarpa ectomycorrhiza microbial communities from riparian zone in the Pacific Northwest, United States - 16_EM | ecosystem: Host-associated > Plants > Roots > Unclassified | place...
GACATATGATCGTTGTTGCCTTCACGGTGTTCTCAGTTGAGGTACGTGTTGTTCCCGGATTTTTATCCGCACCCCGTTCCACTTGATGCACTGGCGGAGGAGACAGGCGCTTATAATGTTTTTTTTTGTGCAATGGAAACGGCTTGGTTTCGTATTACATCCACTTGATCCTTGAAGGCATCGGGGTGGGCGACCCCCGCACACAGGGTGCCACCAACGGGCCTCAGGTATGGAAATCTCGTCATGCGTACCGTGAATTCCACTGGTATTCGTGATCTAATCGTGAACCAATTTTCCGCTTGTGCACTATTCAGCTCTTCAATCTGTTCGCCGCGATGCATGGCCCCTCCCTGGTTGATCAATTCGGTCGTAAGGCCCTCTTTATTATCTGTGTACCGTGGGTGGTTGGTCTTTGAACTTGGTTTCGTGTTGACGAGGATAGTCGAAACGAAAAGTTCGTAACGCAACTCTTACTTTAGCTTCTAACCTGATACCGAACATGGATCTTTCTAGGTCGCACACTGGAAGAAACCGCCTTACTATTTGACGGAGACTCGCCGCCTCTGGGCGCCCCCCAGCAAGTTGACGAAACCGCAACTACGACGATATCACGCGACGTCGGGGTGTTGCTCGGGGACTCGGAGGTGGAAGCCGATTGCATTATTCAGAGCAGGTGGAACAATCGCCGCGGAAAATCACCATGACCGAATTCTAAAAATTGAGGGGGACACGTTCCGAAATTTCGGATCATTAGACCTCTGGACATGGTAGTCTTGCGACTGAGGATGTGCATTGTAAGAAACATCGTGATCCTGGAGCGCAGTATGATCCATCTATTTTTCATTGACTCTTTTCCACTATCAGCTCCCCCTTCGTGTTTCAGCGTGGGTTCGTACAATCTAGGTTCTCATGGATGTAGTCGTAGATACTAACGGATTGTTTTTCTGTCAAAGGGCGGATCACACACACGCCGCGATGTTCGAGGCGAGAGTCCAGACAGCAATTCCTCCCCGGGCACATGTGAAGTCTCCCCATCCTGTCTTGGTGACCTTGACTCCTTGTGAACGCGGTGAAAAGATATTCTTGAACGTATTTTGATCGTAACCCTGGGATCAGGTGTCCGCACAAGTGTGAGTAAGAGCACATGTAGTTATGTACTTGCGTGAGTAGCGCAGCAGCTCACCTTTCCCACAAACATCCGTATCTTGTGATGTTCACTCGACGAAGTACTAGAGAGAGCGTGGTTCCTATCAGCATCCTCTCTTAAAGACTTTCGAGGTAGAGGGGGACGTACGAGTCTGCATTGCTAATAAGGACGGCACAGACCTTGTGTCCCTGACCCCGTCGCACCCAGCCGATATAATTGGCATGCGTCCAGTAGTCAGTCACGGGACCACTCGCAATCTTCATGCGTATCTTCAAGAGTACTCTGAGCCCAAAGGCTGTCTCTGCGTCGTAGCATTCCTTATTAGGATATAGGTCTCCGAAGAACACACATCTGGTCGAACGCATCAGCCACGCCCAAAGAAGACGAGTTCAAGGAAAGAAAAGGCGGTCTCACGGATGTCCTTTGTCGCGCAGAAGGATTAACGCGTACGCGTGGAGCTTAAACTCCCGCGAAACCTGCGTTCCAGAGTTAGTGTGATCAGATGTGGTGATGGAATTACTCACCCAACTCTCCAAGGACTGTCCGATTTGCTGAAGAAATCTCACGCGTTAAGAGTGGCGAAACCGACTGTAAACGGATGAAATAAATACCGTGCTTGAAACACCTCGATTTGTCAGCGAATTTGGACCTATTTCTCCAAAACCTGGAGAATGAGACTCATGGACTCACTCGTGATTGTCAACAAATATTACAGCAGATTTTGGTTGTAGGTCCACGACAGTATTTCTGAGAATCTTCCGTAAATCGTACTTTGAACCTGCTCTACTCGCGCGCCAAAAATTATCATGTAGTGGCACATCGAAGAAAGATGTCTGGGGTTCACCGAGAGGGGTGTCGGTAAGCGAGTTCGTGGAAAGAAGGAGCTGAGACCACATACCAGGCCCTGGAACGCATTAATCCAAAAAATGACCCGCTTGATACTAGAGCAACGGAGGGGTCAAGTGGAGACTCTTGAGGACCAGCATTTGGTAAGCTTACTCGGCAGACCAGTACTCAGCGACGATAAATAATCGAGGCTTGTTTGTGGCCTGGCGTGCGTGCTGTATCTAAGACAAGCGGAAGTCCTGAGCGTGGGCATAAACTTGTCCGTTGCTCCGTCTGCGAGAACGTACAAATTGTCGGAGGAACTTGCGATCGATGTGCTTAATCGCATCTAGTCGGAATCCATTCCCCCCCGTTGTCTGTGTAATCGGTTTTTTCGGCATGGGAAAGACACCGGGTTGAGTTAGGCAGACAAACCTGTAATACCCAGGGACCCCAGGCGAGCATATCACTGGCAACCTCTGGGTGATTATGGTCGACCTTGAAACGGTTAGTTTGCACTAGTTCAAAGGTATGTGTGTGACCTCACGTCGGAACCAAGGAGATAGTCATAGTTCCCAAGCTCATCGTCTACTCTAGGTGACCAAGTCTTGTTGGTCATTCGGTAAACTCCGCGCGCCTTCGTGGCGTGGTCCCAATCAATACCTGAGGGGGTTCGTTCGCGACTGAGATTCACCACTTATCGTAGGTTCCACGCACCCGTGAAATGCTCGTGGGTCCATTTCAGTGTACTGTACTATCATGCGGACAGGATTCAGTTTACGGCAGGGATATGGTGTTAGAGGACCCACTTTGCCACCTCTCCCCGGGAAGTTGAAGCGCGTCCACCCCTGTTCAAGAGGTTCAGGGGGCTGAGGCCAGAGATAAATAAACCACAGCACCTCTATCATTCTCGGGCGTCCGATCTCTTCCATACGGTTCTCCGGGTTCACCGGAGTAGCCATAAATTTATCCCTCTGGTCAGCGCCGATCTTATGCTGCCATCTGTTTCAGCACGTGTCCCAACCACACGACCACACGAGTGGACATGACGAACATTCAGCACCGCATCGATAATGACATCTATACCATGTTGCTTTGCGACTGCGGTTGCGTGTACCAGTTCACCTTTAGATCCCCAACGAGTCGCGACAGTACCCTTCTGGTCGAACTCGCCGAGATCCCACTAAAAGGGGTCAGAACGTGAGCGGTGATGCCACCCTTAGCAACATACGAGGTCATAAGCGTCGTAGCCCACCCCCATCTGTAACGCAATGAGAAAGATCCGGTGACCGCGCTCGCGGCGACTGTACCTTGACCATTGCCTTGTGAGCTGGGGGCAGCCACACTTGTGTGAACCCGAGGCTCTCGAGATCCGGAACCGTCTTTTCGAAGTGCTTCCACCAGCTGAGTTGAGGGTGCTTGGAGTCCCAGGTAAAGAATTGGATCTAAAAGCGTAGGAACTTCATCCCAGGATCACGTAGCTACATGGAACTCACCATGACGGGGTTCTCTGTGTTCTTTGTGGGCCCTAAATCCATCGAGTCTAGGGGGGAGTATGTCGCTGAGTAATGAGAGCCGTAAAACATGGACCATAGTTTCTTGATCGCCTCCATGGCTGAATGTGGGGTGGATGGTGGTCACTGGTCACGGAACTTGATTCCGACGGGGACGGACTTGATCGGTGGGAATGCTAATCCACGTGGCTGTTCGGTCAAATCCGCGATGTCTTCCTCTCAACCATCTCCTCCTTCGACCCCACCCTCACGGCCGTCTTCCACGCGGCCTTTCGGCTCACCTCTACGACCGCAGTCTCCAACCCTACCATCCGGAACCACCTCATTGAATCCGCGCACACGCGTGGTGTCGCAGCAATCGACATCCCCAAACCGTGGTGATTCGGTTCTTAGAACTCCTTCTTCTGGGTCGGCCAATGCATCCACGGCTTCATTACCAAACCCAAACCAGCTGGACCGGACCCGATCGAAAGCACGGGACTTGTTGAGGAAGCATTACGGGTTGGGAGTCGGGCCTCCACCTCCAAGTGGGAAACCACAGGACCCTATGGACTTGGGTGAGTCGAGGGATCACACTCCGACAAATGTGCCTTACCCAACACTCATTCAGACTCACCTGCATTCGACGCCAAGGCTTATTATGAGCAGTTGATCACGACTTCGTCGTTGGCAACTCTCCTAAAACGCGAAAGTGAACTGCTCTCAGGCGTGTTACTCTCGTCCCTTGCATCACTCCTTATCATTGATATTATCCTGGTCTCGTAGAGATTCGATCGTTGGACAGCGACCGCCAATCCCTGGTATATAATCACCACCACGAACTAATCGCAGCCAGCGATACCATCTCTGCCGTACGTTGGATTTCGAACCCCCACAACACTACTTACCTTACTCGCGTGTTCACTTCACGACACGCATAGATGAAAGCGAGGGCCGATGAATTAGATCCAGAACTAGACGCATTGAAAGCAGCCTTCTCCAATATATCAAGACTCTCAAGCAAGTTGACGAACGAACGGCCCGCTGACAACTGATAGCAATTTATACCTTCAAGTTCCTTTTGTCTTCGACAACGCCGGGCGCACATTCTACATCTCGCTTCCTTAGCCTCTTCGCCATAATGTCAGTGACCGCGGGGCTTTTGACACCTCTTGTTCATCTGATATCTCCAAATACGTGGCCTACCCCTATCGAAACTAAGCTAGATCTACGGAGATTACCGTTTGAATAATTCACTGACGTGGAGGGCACTGGACTCGGAATACTTTGGTCGACGTTGAAAGTTAACCTTTGATATTACAATATCACCCCAGATCGTCACTTACGTTACTCCCCATCTTCCCCTGGGTTTAACTTGGTATCACATTGGGAATTAGAGTAGAGCTTGAAATTATAGACCTACGCGATACAAAGGAAGCACGGTAGGGGTCATATGCGTACATCCCATCGGTACATATACAAGTGAATCCGCGAAACGAGAAGAGGGGCCGATAACATAACAATACAGAAGCAACGACAAAACACAAGGAGAACAACTACACACAATTTCGAGTCCATCGCTCACCACAGACGTCGTTTGGTTATCATAACAGACACGACCCTACTCCCACATATCCCAAATATCGCTTGCAGCGTACTCTGAGCGCGGGGAAGACGTCGGAGGCGAAGGAAGAGGCGTCGATTTATTGAGTTCTCGCGTCTCGACCAGTTCGACAATCTTGTCCTTTGGTCCTGGCACATCACCAGTCCCATCTCTCAGCGCCATCAACGTCACTTTCTCTCCCAGTGACACCCCAGAGTACAGTAAACGGATATCTTCGCCTTCGATGACTTGAACGAGGCGCCCCGTTTGGATGTGCCGGATCTCCACAAATTCGGGAGAGAAAAGGAGAAGGTGGGCGCCGACGTTGGCGAATGAAGTCGCCTTTGCTTCCCATCGGACGTAACTGCACGAACGGGTCGGTGTGCCGTGCCTAGTAATGTAACATCCCAGATCTAAACGAGATCAAGAATTTCATCAGTTCGATGGGTCTGACCATCAAGTATGTTTCCTTACGCACCATCATAAACGACGAGTAACTCCGACGCGTCACACCGTACCATTCCGAGGGGCTTCGCCGCCTCACACTTCGACTTGAGGGAGTTAACGGCGGAGTCCTCGTTCGCCTTAGTGAAATCGGGAAAGAGGGAGAATTTCCCGCTCGTCAAACTGTGCAACAGAAATCAGCTCAGTGGAGCTTCCCAGATAAGGTCAAGTCACCTACTTGATCGGGTCCCCAACTACGATACCTTTCTCGGTACAGATCCCAAAATTTCTCGTCAGGAGCGTTATGTCATATGCGTCTTTCGGTACAGTGAACGGCTGTGGGCAGCAACGTGACAATTAGAGAACAACCCGTGATGATGGCTGATTGAATACGTACGTCACCAAAAGACCTGAAGGATAACGATCCTTCGTGTCTCCTCCTACCAGTTGACGTATGCGTCTCATTCGGGAGGATCACCTCGAGTGCGAATATCGTTACTTGCAGGAAGCTCTTCGCAGCGTAGAGTACTGTGAAAGGATTCAACGTAGCCCTTGAAATCCAGAGGACGCGGTCGGAAACTCACGCATCGTTCTCTTCCCGATTACTCCTACCTTGCAGAAAAGGACATTTCCCTCGTTTCTAGATACTTTCTCGTATGTTGATTCCAGGTTCGGCGAGGACGAACTCCTGAGACTCATCCGGGCAATCATGTCCAGAGAGTACGAGATGATCTCATTGTTGTGGTGGATGATGACCTTGTTGAAGTCTGGGAGGGCGTATATCGACGTCGGGCTCGTGATGTCCAGGATTTTGGTGAGATCTGATCATGAGAACGAAAAATCATAGGGGTTATGGGTGTGGCACAGTGAAAATGACTCACCAGTTTTCCCTCGTCGGGCAGTGTAAACACCTGTTGCCGATCCGATAATCACAAAGCTCCTCCTGTGACTAACTGTTGGCACCGAGCGTTTCAGTCCATGAGATTCGCTTGGGGCAGAGCGCAACTCTCACTTACGCATGGGTGCGATTGCAGTAATCTTCCCCATAATATGAATATTGTCATCCGGAGGCTGACCAGGTTTTAGGTACCTATAAAATCCCGTCCGAACATCATGCGGGGCGAGCCACTGAAACGAATGTGAATGAGTGGGGACGCATACTCGGCCAAAAGCCAGAAAACCGCACCATGTTCGACTCTTGATGAACCTTCCTGACCGCGATGGCGTCTGTAAGCGCATATTTCCACTTCTTCCGCATACTCTCATTCGGCGCGTACAACGTATACCTCCGTGTAGCTCTCGAGGAGGCATGGTAAATTGTGAACGGATAGATCGCCTTGTACGTCGGCCGCACCCGATCAAGTATGCCAGCATCTTCCGATCTCTCCCTCCTGCTGTCAGCTGGTTCATCAAAAGACCCGAGTCTGAGATATTCAAAGGGTATAGGCTGAAGAAAGGTTAGGCGAATCCCGTTCAGTAGGTGTTGATCCTTACTCTAGATGTAATGTGGTATTTTGTCACACCATTACGTTCTTTTTCCCTCGTTAACAGGACTACGAACTGTTGAGCGGCGTCCTCGCAAAGTTGATGTATCACTTACGATAATTGTCCAAGAGAGCCGCATGCAGGTCTACCCAGGAATGGCCCACCTCTGATCTCATGCGTCGTGCCAATGTGCCGGAGTGGACGAGGGTCCTGCTCTCGTTATATAGATCCATATCCTGGGCATATCAGCACCGTTGGTACTCACACGGCATGAATGCGACATACCACGATCTCACCCTTGACGTACACCAAACTCTCGCACAAATTCCAGAATTTGACCTTTCCTTCCGCAGCAGCAATGCCAGGTTGAGTAGATTTCACGAAATCGTTTAATATGTCCATCAGCATCGGTAATGATTCCTTGTCGGGATGTTGCGAGTCTGTGAGCTTGAGGATTGCCCCGAGCAGCATGGATAGTCGTGGGAGTCGAGTGACGGGCCGCGAAATGAAAGTAACCAGGTCACGCTTCCGTACCCGAGGGTCTTGGTAACATTTTTGTAAAAAATCGCGGTACTTTGAATTCTTCTTGAGCTCAGATCGATGTCGGGCTTCGGCGAGAGGGTAACTCTTGATGTAAGTCTCGTAATCCGAACGGAAGAGAAGGGAAGCTAGTTCATGAATCTTAGCGTTGTGCAAAATGAGATTTGGAACATCGGACTGACTGTCTAGAACAATATCCGTTACGCTCTGCACCAACGGGTGCTGCTCCCGTTGACGAGAAAAAAGGGCAGCAAGCATTCGGTGGTGGTGGCCCGATATGGCGTCGACATTACCAAACACGTCGGAGATGAACGGTGGTAGATTGTCCGGGCTAATGACCGGTGGATCGGTGCTTAATAGACCATCGATGAACACCTGAGAGCGTTCAGGAGTCGGCAATACCAATATCCGAGAAACGTGAGTCTGGACATACCTCCTTCACGAGCTCCAGATCATTGACGTAGTCTTTCTCGGACTTGAAAACCTCGAAGAGGACGGATTGTCGTTTGACTTCGCCTTTGTCTAGCACGTCTCGGGCTTCCTTCGGTACAAGGCGGTACCAATCCTGCTCCACATCAGGGAGTTGGTCTTCTTGGAACAGCCTGAGACCCTCCCCGGTTGCCAGCCTGCGACAAACGGTCTCATTCTGTCATCATTTGGGGTCTAAACACGGTTCGGCGTACATTGCTTCACGAGCTTCATCTAAAGGAGGAGGGGGTTCCGGCTAGCCGGAGATGGGGTTAAAGGGGCGTTGAAGTGAAGCAGAAAGGGGAAAGTACCGTCGTAGCGTACGACCCTCCGTAAGAATTTGGCCTCCACAGGGAATCGGTGCTAGCACCCAACCCCACATCACTCCTTGAACCTCTGTGGCGGATCGGAGGTGCGAGACCGAGGATTGAGCGCTGCGAAGACAACTGGTAAGGTCGCGGCTCTGGGAAAGCCATGGTGGCAGATCGGGGCTCATATGCACTGAGACTGGTGTACCGCGGTCGCGTATGTGTGTCGGGCGGGAATGAAGTCGATACTGGGCTGAGATACACTGGGCTGTAGTGAGGATCTTTTGGTGGAACCGCAGGAGGTTGATCATCTACGCCGTTCGAATGGTTCGGCCAACACATCGGATTGTTCGGAGGTTGCGCGTTGGTTGAGATATTCACGTATGGTCGTTCGTTCGAAGATTTGGCGGCGGAGAGCATAATTTGAGGACGAGGGGCTTCGAGGCAGCGCCCGGAAAGGTCAGCGCAAGATCATGCCGTGAGCCGGAGTCAGACGTGATCCGTTTCCTGCATCCTCTCTCGTCTTGACTGTGCCAAAGCTCTCCTCGTCCAATGAGCTCTGCGGTGCTGCCAACTATTGCCTGCGGCTGAGCGTCTACCCCCGGGCCCCACGGCGCTCAGGCATAGCCGGTGGGGATCTGGTGGGACAACCCTGCATGTCCACATCCCGTCCAAGCGAGCAAGGAGGCCTATAATAGCACTTCGTATATCGCGTTTTCGAGGGCGCTGTGTACGTTCAGCTAAGGGTCTAGTTCCGGAGAGCTCGCTGTAGCCACCAGCCAAACTTTTCATCTCACTCGGCCGGGCGCCGAACGTCACCCCGATTTTAATCGGCGCGCGTTCCGCGTAGGGCGTGTCGTGTCCAACGCCTTGACTGTGACATTGCTATCTTGCCCGTTCGGCACTAGCCAGGGTCGCACGAAGCCCTCCCGTCGTTTCACTCGTACCCCCTGCCACAGTTCAACATATTACGGGGACCAGTTATGTATCCATATTTGTTTCGGTAATGGACTAACTCTAATAGTGCCTTTCCTCTGTTGCGGTCGGCGGCCAGTGAAATGCGTGGTACGAACTCAAGTAAATACCCCGCGGCTTCATGCACCGTGAATGCACGAATGTTTGGAGGTCCTGCTGATTCATTCGAGACGTCCACCATCTCATCAACTCATGTGCCTGGCGGCTCGCCCCGGCTAAATCATACTTACTGGGATCTCATCGTTCCCAACTGCACGAGTAACGATCCGCGCCGAGGTGCTTTTGGTAAAAATGATGGATACAATCCACCAAGTGCGAAGGGCTCGATCCAAGCGGTTCCTCCCGAGGTGAGGAAAGGACCGAATCACCGGTTCGTATAGGTAGAACCTATCATCCAGGGAGGTGGCCAACTACTCCCTCCGGATTCCTTCAATCCTCATTGCTTCCATGTGCCTTGGTATGTATTGTCCATACTCACACGGGGTCATTCACTGAATATGCAATGTCATTCCACGTACCACATTCGGCCTTATCACCATCCGCTTCCCATGTATCTGGGGTGTAATATGAACAGAGAATATATACGCGAAGACTCGTTAACATATTGCAAAAAGGGTTTTTGAGCCTCGAGGCGAAACATGCCGTAACAGCACGAGTGTGGTCTGGACACGATCCTGTTGGCTTCTGGTTCCCGACAACAGAAGCGAAATAATCATCATCCATCATTTTTCTCCCCGGGCCATCCCTTGGACGAGATTGTTGAAATCAGTGGTTCCGAGTGTCATTCCATTTGCCCCGGTGGGAGGGAACATCCGAGACTAGACCAACACACGTCGCGAGATTGGATCATCCGCAGAGAGAGAAAAAGTCCCCGAGTTGGGCACAAACACGAACACAACAATATCCTACATACATCAGCCACAAGGTAAACACGAAGCAAAACTGACCAAACCGCCGGTTCGATTGCGAGTTTGGGTTGTTTATGATGGAACGATGAAGCATATCAGCGTAATGGCGAGGGAAGCATACATAACCTTAAGCTTTTTAGAGGTGACCGTCCAATAAACCTCTACCCCAGCGATCACAGATCCTTTCTGAACATGAAGCCACCCTCCCAGCCATGTTCCCCGACCGGCGTGAGGGCTTGCTTCCACCGCCCGACGAAATGCCTCTCTCCGTGTACGTAACCTCTGAAAACCCAATTGAGTTCTTCGAGTTCGTTCGGAGCACTCTATCGGATGCGGACCCCGGCAACGTATCGCGCCACGAGGCGAAGCGAAGCGAGATATGAACGGAGAACAGTCGTGGAAGACGAGGCGGTGGGGAAAAAACAAAGCCAATTCAAAAAAAAGTTGGTCAGATGTCGTGGGATGAGGGGTGAGAACGAATGGGTCAACGCGCGAACTCAATCGACGAGAAAAATGAAAGACAAAACAGGAAAAGAAAAAGAAGCAGGTCCGAAACCATGAGAAATGGGGGAGTGTACAAAAAAAAAGTGGGAAATGAGTGGTTGGGAACTCACCAGTGGTAGACGACGCAGTATGATCAAAGCGTCCCAATATCGGATGCGTCCCTCCACTCGATGTACATGATCGCCGGTCTTCATCTGTACATCGCACCAAAAGGATCCAGTAGGGGCAATCGCCGTGATGATAATCAGTATTCATTCTTCGTATAATCCCGAGAGACTTGGTCCAGGAAACGGACAGGACATGGAAAACCAAATGTCGGACTCCACACCCCAGCGTCAACAGGGACGCAAAGTCCGCATCCGGAGAGACTAAGGACTGAATGAGTCACTCACCGTTCCAGTGATTATGATGTCCCTGATACCGGGCTCGAGATGCTCCACCGTATCGTGCGACCGGTAATCATTGTCGATATACGATGGATTATCCACCAATCCCTGAGTTTCATCTGGATCTTCCGGTTCGAGGTTGATGATCTCCGCCACAAGTTGTGCCAACCCATCTCGTGGGCGAACCCTGTCGGCTGGAGCCCAACGCATTTTCCGGACGTTCCCAGGTGCATAAAGGTTCCCAGTGTCGGCCTGATAAGTCTGATACACCATACTGCGGGACTCAATCGGGTCGTCGATCTCAAGCGCGCCCTATTCAAAAAAGTGCCCTCTCGTCAGCATTTATCGTTCAATTTCGTAAAGCGCCATCACGCCACTCCTCGCCACCAAGCCGGGAAGTGGTCCGCAGACAAAAAGAAATGTTGAAGAAGGAGCACAGCAGACTTACGTTATCCTCATTGAATGTAGTACCTCGAGGAATCCATGCGTGGAGAGGATCGGCACCGATTTGGTCCACACCCGAGCCCGCCATGAGGGGTATTTCGTTACCCAAACAGTGGTGTTCACGAAGGTTCATTTCCACGTCAAACTGCTTGAGAGGAACACCGAACGGCTTTTGGCGTTCATCGGAGTGCAAAAAGTTGCTGAACTCGACAAGGTTAGGGACCTGTGGGTGGTTTGGTTCGGATGACCCGAGGTCAGCGCAAATTGTTTTGAATTAAAATCGAAGAATGGAAAGGCGCACGATAACGATACCCTTCCATGAACCGACTAGAGTTGAAGGGGTGAAGCAGCTTCCACCAGGTGGGTTTGAAGTGGCGGTTATATCGTGGCACATGATGAGTCTATACCATTCGTCATCCATGCGTTCACTAAATGTTCGACCGGGTATGTATTCCTCCCTGTACCCAGGAGTGTAACGGAGTAGGTTTGGCTCCATGCCAATCATGAAAACGGACAGACAGGCCGATGCCAACGGCGGCGCAGCGATTGTGATGGTGTGCCCGTAAAATTGGGCTTGCGTCGACGGGGGCGGGTTATTTTGTGCGCTCTCTCCCAATTCTTCGGGTTGTCCTTCAATCTTGAAGAACTCCTCGGGGGCATAGAATGAAGAAAACTATCGCATCAGTCAGTGGCATCGTCAAAGCGATGAGGGGAGACCGCCGACCCGGTATCCACAAACAACGTGAGTATATAATAACTCCTGTATACCCCGTCGCCACTGCTCCGTGAGATCGGCTAGTGTCGACTATGTGTCAACAATTGTCAAGTACCGTACAGGCCTTACAGAACTGACCTTCACGCACCAGCTCCCAGAGGATCACGCACACCAGGCTGCCTAAATCCTCACCGAACCCGGGCCCGTAGTGGCCCCCCAACCAGTGCACCGCGACTGCGTTCGCGAAAATATATGTTCTGGCCCATTTCGTTAGCTGTAGCGCATTCTTGTGATCGTGCTCGAGGAGGATGATGAACACAGTCCAAAGATCGTATCCAAGCGAGTAGCCGTCGATGACGCCGCTGCGAATCCTTTTGAGCGCCTCAAACCGGTGGCGGAGCTCAGTGGCGAGGGATTTACTGGTGAGCCATCGTCGAGTGAGGCGTCTTGAGGCGGCAGCGGTATCAAACTTGAACGCGAAGATCTCGGCGTAGATGCTGTTATTCCTCTCGGGCGACAATGCGAAATTGATGGTCTTTGAGGTCGTAAGGAGGGCCAACAAATCTGACGGAGGACCCAAGAATCGATCCTCGACGGCGAAAAGCACGATTCTCTCCAAGATCTCCGTGGCGCAGCGTTCGAATTGCGACAGGCCGCGATTAATCGTGAGCTCTCTTTGCGGTGGCATGGAGGAGCGGGTGGAGAGTGAGAAAAGGGATATGTTTTCTTTTACCAAATCACTGACGCTTTATATACTCGTTGAGCGACAGAGACTCCTCCGTGGCCACACCCCCGCAGTGAGGCTGCCGAGATAGTGGATCCACCCCACCTGTCGGAGAACCATAAGGCAATAATATGGTGCATTCCTCTTCCGAGCGAGCCGACGGAAAGGTCGGAAAACGGCGTCTGTCCAGTAACGACATAGTATGTTTTGGGTTTGATGATGATGAAAACGGTAAGCGAAACGGTACACCTGGTGGCAAAGGATCATACTTACGGCATAAACAATGAAACTTCTATTTCCAGCCCCTTTCTTTGAGGGTGAACAAGACTGGGTATTGGTGAAACTTGGCGGAAGGGTCCCCGCCATCTGGTAGATGATGCTAGCTTCCGGGACCCCGTGAATGGTTTTGGCGCTAGCGCCCCGGGGCCTTCAATCAGATACGCACTTTGTGGCAACGATGTGGTGAATGCAACCGAACCGGCGGCCTCCAACCTAGGAAACATATCACTAAATGTTGAGCACTCACACCGCAGTGGAATTACGGGATCAGTACGTACAGTTTACTCGCTGAGATGTGGACACACCTGATCCACCGGGGATTCTTCATTGGTGTGAAAGCCTCGAGTTAGACGGAGTTCAATAATGGTATACGCTGCCCAGAAATTTAAAAAAAGCGGGTCGCATCACTGGAGGACGCCAGGATAAGTTCCCCGCTGAATGTTTCACGCAGCGTAAGTGCATGTCTGTCATTCGTCGGTTGCGAAGAGCAGGAAGGACGTCTACGAAGAATGAACATCTGTCGATCTCTATGATCAATTGAAAGCCGGAAGCCAAGAGGTGGCGGGCGCCAAGCATGGGAGGGCTCCATCCTCCACAGATTCTACTCGACATTGAACCAGTGTGAGAGACCAACTGGACCCTGCAGAAATACGGATGGGGGCTCCCAGCGATTAAGGAGCCGTGTCGATTCTCCTGGCGGAGAAGAAGCGCCGACGCCGTAGAGCTCCTCTTGGCTCTGACGGGGGTCAGATCCTGAGGCTCGAACCGTACATACCGTTCTTAGTTAGGAGGTCACGGCTGGAGAGAACAACTGCAAGCGATACTCGCGGAGTCGGAGTTCAGATTCGTCCCGGTGGTATCCGGGGGTGGGTTTCTGGCGAGAAAAAAGGTGAACGGACGAATAGGTATGGTTTGTCGCAATATTGCGGTTGGTCCTGGTGTGAACCTTCCATATAGGAGGATTGGAGGGGATAATCGAGGACTGATTGCTGCGATGAGGCGGACTGCTGACTCGGACAAGAGTTGACGTCACCCACTCTTGACGACGGGATGAAATGTTGTTGCTGAGACTAGTGGCTGGATACGGTTACATGGCTGGTCGACCTGACCTGAGGCCTGGCAGACCGAACATGCCCACCACACGTTCCCGACCGGCATACCGCGGATGGACCCTTCGACGGATACGATTCCAAATAGGACAGCCTTTTGCTGATAGGACTTCTCTCCCAATCGCTAGCACAATCAGAGCAGGTCAGCACACCTAAAAAATGAGGCTGCCCTGCGATTTCAGCGAGGAGTGCCAGTGAGCTCCGGCACAACGATCATCTCTCCGTATCTTTTGGCTTTTTCCAACCAACCGCTCATTTACGCATGTTGAAACCTTTCTTTCCCCCTTCTCCCAGGTTTTTGTTGTTTCTTTCATATATGAATTAGTTCTCCCGTCCCCTGAGGTGACCAGCATCACAAAGATTGCTAGGACACCGATTGCCCTGCCGACACGCCTTCTTGACGGCCAGATCACGAGCTGTCGTCATAAATCCGTGGTTGAATGACCTCGGTATCAATTGTTCACTTCCCGAATCTCTACACACCAACAACCCGTAATGAACTGGACCACCTCCGGATGGGAGTGTCTTCCCGCGCTGGACCGGAAGTAAACAAACAATTTGCGGCTGCTAATCAAATATTATTTTATCGTCAACACACCGGCGATAATCGAAATCGAAATCGATTTATCGCTGCCGACGACACAGCCGTCCCCCGTGAGTGGAGAAGGAACCCGAGGTTGAGGTTTGATCGATTCACTAAGGACCATGCTTGGATTCCGTGTTCGTAGTCACCGATATATAACCAAGCACCAGCACTGCTTCCAGTGTGTCCCGCTGCTCCCTCCCCTTCCGTATGTCAACCAGCACGTCGCATCCTGGCACGAGCTCTCCGGACATTCCGTTCCATGGGTTCGTGGAGACGACCGCAGACGCCTTGCGGTTGATTCAAGCTGCCCGTCAAGGTGTCATCCCCCGCATCACCCGCAGATTGAACGAGGAGGAACGGGCGACCATCGTTCGGAGTGGTGCTGTTTTTGTGTTCAGTGTCGAGGAGAGCGGGATCAGGCGTTGGACGGAGGGTCTATCCTGGTCGGCATCACGCATTGCAGGGAATTTCCTTGTAAGTACACCCTCGCTTGCCAAGATCAAAGCCAAATCACGGATGGTAACCACCGCCCCTTCCAGCTTTATCGAGAGTTGGCCAGTCGCAACAGCGGCCGGACCAGTTACACCGGCAAAGCGCTGCAATCAGACAGCGCCTTCTCTCGTCGGAAGGTCGTCCCGAAAGAGTCGGATTCCCAAGTCATGCTCAAGCCAAA
>Ga0307514_10003314_pt1 | contig 15612 bp, 15 predicted proteins | sample 16_EM_MG_FD_203088 | JGI IMG/M metagenome (GOLD analysis project Ga0307514, IMG submission 203088) | Populus trichocarpa ectomycorrhiza microbial communities from riparian zone in the Pacific Northwest, United States - 16_EM | ecosystem: Host-associated > Plants > Roots > Unclassified | place...
GGGGGGGGGGGAGTGATGTGTACGTGTCTTTGTTGCCCAGACAGGGTATGCCCTGTGCTTCGATGTATGATTGGAGAAGTAGATTGGTAAGGATTTGAGCTTGGGACCTGGCATATGGAGATCATAGATTTTGATCAAGGGGTTTTTTCCTACGTGGGTTGCCAAACGGTTGTGTATAAGGGTAAGGGTGGAGGTGATAGCTTTCCAGGGTGGGGCAAGGGTATGAGGCTCACGAATACCATAGAAACTGGGAGGGGAAATTATGACTCACTGGCTTTGTGATTACAAAAGAGTTCGATTTCTGGTGCGGCAGCTTCAGGGTTATCGAGTTCTCAGATAGGAGCTTCTAGAGTACTTCGCCGGGAGTAATCTGCCATATTGACAGCGCAGGGTGTGTGGGTGTAGTTCCATGAGTTCTCTTGAAGGGATCTCTCTTTGTGGGTATCGAGATAGGTCTCCTTCGTTCGAGTATGTAGTATGGCTGCAACGACATTATGTGACCTGGGAAGTACCTGCTCCGTATGGGGTCTTTTTATTGTTTATACCCTCTGGCAGTCTTCTTTACCTCCACATGTCCAATCCTCGGATTAGGCCTCCGCCACCTCCAATGCTGCAAACCCCTTGCACACAAATACCATTTCCCCATGATATCCCCGTCGGAGGGAATTGTAACGGAGAAATAGAGGTATATTCGAGCTTGTGTAGTACTCCCTATAGACTTGGTGTTATGAGATACTATTACTCTCTCTGGTGGGCAACAACGTTCAATCAGGTTTGTCTCACAAACTGTCTCACCTTCACAAGTAGCAACAGTAAATTATCAGTAAACAATCCCCCAAACCCCATACGCCAGAAAAATTATGCCCTAGACAAGGAAAATAAGACCCAACTACATAAAATATAAGCACAGCCAGCCCCCCCCCCAAAAAAAAAACAATCAGAAAAAAAAAAATATGCAGTCCAGCCCAAAACCAAGAATAAGGACAAAAGAGCAGGGAGGATATACAAACCAATATATCATAAAAGAAACATAGCAAATCCGGGGTATAGTAGTGCGCAGGTAATTCATCAATCCTGAGCACAACATGTATCTCAATATCACCTCAACAACTCCAACAATGCCTCAATCTTCTCTGCCCGCACCCTCTCCACCTCACTCCCTTCACCACCACCACCCTTCTTCCCTCTCCCTCCTGCGCGGCCCTTCCCCTTCCCCTTCCCCTTCCCCCTCTCCTTCTCCTTCTCCTTCTCCTTTGTCTCCCTTACCAGGCCACTCAACACCTCCAACCATTTCCAATTCCGCCTCAGCCTCTTCCTCACCTCCGCGCTCCCCTTACCAAACCTGCCCAGTGCCTCTAATGCACACATATACAACTCCCCCGACGCACTCGGCTGCTTACTACCCGCCGCGACATAATTAAATAACACCGAGAAGACATCTCTATCCCTCCCATGTCGCCGAGCAAGGATATCTCCCGCACTGCTGGACGAAGAGATGTTTAGAAAGATGTTAAATATCAGATGCAGATTCCTATTTGGTGCTGCGGAGGTTGGTTTTTGTAGCTGTTTAGTTGCAGATTCGACATGCGATGTAAGAACCTTGATTGCATCTTCGTCTGCAGCAAGCATCACTACACATTCGCGGGAATATGTGGTTGTGTAATCTATAAGAACGTGGCAAATGTCAGCCATCACTTGCCCTTCCAAAATTCAGCATACTACCCATGCTCACCAAGCTGCTGCAGCCCCCTACCTAACCCCACCACCCCCTTCACCAGCCCAATCCCCCTCCTCATCCTCTCCCCGAGCGTCTCCTCCGCCCCCCCCTCCATCGCCCTTGCCAGTTTCTTCCGAGGGGCCCTGGGTCTCGGTATCTTCACGTCCCTCCGAACCACATATCCCCTCCAAAGACTCTGCACCAGAACCACCTCTTTCAGCAACTTTTGCGCTCTGACCACCCACCCATACCTCCTCCATGCCCTCTGTAGTACAATTGCCGCATACCTAATCGCCCTCCTCTCGCGAAACTCCTGCTGCACGGCGATCGTATACATTCTCAGGAGCAGATACTCCTTTCTGACTCTCCTCGCAGCGAGCGTCTCCCTGCGGCGTGTTTGCACAAACATCGCCGCCCAGCGGATGACTTTGAATTCGTGCCTCGCTTCTGCAGTCTCAATCCACGCGCGGAGCCATTGCTGGATAACAACCACTGCAGTCAATTTCCTGTGAACTTCTACCCTCACCAACCACCCCCTAATTCCCGCCTGTATCTCAACCATGCCCTTTCTTATCTCCAAAAACTCCTCTCTATCATCCCATACCACCAGTATATCCCTCCACCACCTCTGGATCCTCACAGCAGCCTCTCTCTGTAGGAGAAACTCCCCCCTGACTCCCCTCCCTTTAAGTAACCTCCCGTACTCCGCTTCCACGATTCCCACAGCAAAGTAAACATCATCAACCCTCCTCCTTTCCAAAAATCCCCTCGCGCGGGCCTGCAGCTCGGTCAGATTCCTCAGTAGCACCCCCGTCCTCTGCCTAAACCTTCCCTCTCTCACCACCCTCCACCAGCGCTGTATCCGCACAGCCGCCCCTCTCAAGTTCTGCACCTCCCGTCGGATAAGATACCCCCGAATGCTACATTGGATCCCAATAACAGCATTAATAAGCCTATCGAGTTTGACTCTCAAATGGTTCCTAAAGGCCCGCTGGATTGTTGTAGCGGCATTCACGACTCGCTCTTTCGATTGGACGAACGCGGCGCATTCGTGCGCGAGGATGAGGAGGTGGATACGCATATGAGCCACCTGGGCGAACCTCCGGGTGCGGAAGGCACGTTGAATGCTTGTAGCTGCTCGTTCTTTGATACTCCACTGCAGGAGCCTAGAGCACAAGAACGCAAGCCCGCTAATGACAAAGTCTCTGTCGAAAACCTTTGCAGTACGTTTTTTGTCTCCAAATAGACTTGCTGAACCCCCCCCGTGTCAGCAGAATGAAATATCAAATGAAGAGCGGCCTTTAACCTACCAAAATACGCACTGCAGCCCAACTCCTTCAACCTCTCCTCCAGCTTCGTGCCACCCTGCGCCCTGACACCACTCTTTCTCACAAAATACCCCTCATACTCCCCCACAATCGCACCAAACACCCTTCCATCCGCAAAACTCGTCGTCATATTGTCCACCTTCAGCCCCTTCTTCTCTGCAATACACCTGGCCCAACCCTTCAACAATGCCACATACCCTCTTTCTTCATCCCGTTCCTCATCTTCATCACCCAGCACCTCCCCTCCCTCTCCATCCCCTTTCTGGGCTTTCCTCCTCTCCCTCTTCAATCTCCCAATCTCCTTCCTCAGCTCAGACCAATCCACCAACCCCCCCACACCCATCTCCAACCCCCAAGTCCCTACAATCCCCCATAGCAATCCCACAGTTTTCTCTCGATACCCATCGACGATATCTTCCGGCTTCACACCACCATCATTCCCGCCTGCATCTTCAAGAGCTTCTAGCGCTAGAGCGACGTTATTCGATTTATGCACACGGCTGATGGCAGGGAATTTAATACCCTTGCTCAGCGGCCACGCGCCGGTTCGGGCTGCGTCCTGGACTTCGGTAGGGTAGAGGAGTAGCTCGGCTAGCCGGGCAAGCCGGACGCCATCTCTCATGTCCACGGCAAGGTTGTCGACTGTATATGAAAACTCCTCGAGGGGGTGTTGGATGTGTTCGACTGTATATCCCATGAGTGACAGTGGGCGGACAATATCTCCCAGTGACGGGAGAAGTATGCGTGCGAGCGCATGGAGGATTGAAATTGAGGATTTATATTGCGAATTCTGCTTCACCGTCAGTGGGGTGTATACGTACTGTATTGTAGTTATATGGGTGGAACATACCTGCCGGAACAAACACCTCGACCCCAACAGATTCCTCTCTCCCTTCTTCGTCTTATCCAATAACAGGACCAACATCAACGCTCTCAACGCCGTCTTCCTCAACCCCCACCCCACACTTCCCCAATCATCCTCCCCCAACCCAGCCCCCCCCGCACCCTTTGTCCTAACAATCCCCAGCGCCCCAATGATCCTACTCGTACTATTCCGTAACCTCGGAGGATTCAGATACGCATCCTCACAGTTAACTAAGAATTTTTCCAAAAACCGCTCGACGAGTTTCACCTTATCCTTCTCCTGCATGGATAGAATATACACTCCTTCTTCAATAATCTGAGCATCGGAAAGCCTTGATCCCGTTTTCCCAAACAACTCCCGACCAATGACAACCTCAAGGGCGATTCCGAGGATCTCACCATCGTATGTCTGCATGAATAAATCCATGAATTTCTTTTTTAGACCTAGATCCTCACCCCAGGCCTTGACAGCGGATGACTTTATTATTGACTCCTTGGGAGCAGCTAGGACGCCGAATGCTAAGGATGCTTGGATCCGCTTATGTAGTGAAGAGAAGGTAGAGTACAATGTGATCATTTCCCTGCGGAGTTGAATATGTGTTTCAACCGTACTCGCTCTGCTCGCCTCGTACTGCTCGAAAACTGCATTGACAAGCTGCGCCACCGAGGCTTCAAGCATACCCAGCCATGAATCCTCATACATCCTAACCTGCGCAAGTTCATCAGACAGAACGGGGTTCATGGCGTCCATGGAGGCAAGCGCTGCTGCCGTGGGCCGTATAGGGCCGCCTCTGTGCACGCCATCTCTTTTCTGGCGGGCGGCGAGTTGCTTTGCGAGAGCAGCCTGGGCGAGGTTCAGCGGGGTCTCGTCACCACCTGTGGCATCTTCAGAGACTTTCCTGCGTTTGATGAGTCGGAGTTTTCCGTTCCTGGGGCTCTGGTTCCAGGGACGGTTTGAGATGGAAGTCCTGATTGGTGGGTATGTGCTTGAGAAGGAGTATTCCCCTATATCTGACTCTAACACAAATCTTGGTTGTGGGGAACTCGCTCGTCTCCGTGTATTAGAAGGGTCATCCCTATCATAATCACAATCGTCATCGTAAGCCTCTGAGTACGTAGATGAATATGACTGAGGCCTATGTTGAACCAAATGCGCAGGCACCCCGAATTCTTGTGCTGTGCCAAAGGTTTTTGATTTCTTATTATTATTCACTGCATCATCTTCCATAGGCGCAGGTCTCTTGTTTCCACCATTTCCGAATTGACCCTTGGGGAGTACTGAGTTATGTATTGGGTTCCCTTCCTGGCCCCGCGAATCTCGCTCAGGAGGTAAGATATTTTCCTTGCCTCTTCCTGCGCCGGCGGCTTTTACCACAGCATGCTGTATTCGTTCCACTGGACGTGCAGTGCCCCGCTTTGGCGGAGCATTAAGATACAATTTGGCCAATTCGGCTTCTTCGGGAGAGTAATGGCCATTGAAACTCTCTGATGCGGAAACCCGATTGTGATCAACTTGCTGTTGCAGTGTAGTTGCTTGTGGCTGTGCTAGCTCATTTCCAGGTTGGCCTTGCTGTCGATGTTTCTGTTGGGCAGCTACCCTTTGCCTCCGTTTCTCTTGCACCCGGGCTTCAATCCACGCGCTGAGCCTCCTACCGCTTTTCGCACCTCCAGCAGCAGTAGGGACTGCGACCGGCCGTCGAGGCTGCTGGAAGAGTCCGGCTGTGGCAGTAATTCTCCGAGCCTGTTGTAATTGAGCTGATTGAGGTTGGAGAGCAGCTGCATACTCTTGTTGGTCGTAGTGCTCCTCCTCTGGAGCCGATACTCGCAGTTGCTGATGTTGTGGTGGCATTTGGTGTTGCTGCTGCTGCTGCTGCACCGCCGGCGGCGGCGGCGATGGAAACCTGAAAATATCATCTTCCAACTCCCTCTTCTTTCTCTGACTCAATCGCTGCTCCTCCTTCTGCCGCAACACCTGCCCCGGCCTCCTCGGTGGCTCATTCAAGATCGTCTTCCTTCTATTCGCAAACGAGCTAATACTCGGCAGCACGGTAGTCAGCTCGATTTCGGCCGTCTCATCACCGCCATCCCCCGAGATCAGCGGGAATGCCGTCAACCTTCCCAGAGTGGTTCTATCCTGGCGCTGGCGGCTCAGCAGGCTCGAGTTTGGGGAGTAGGACCGGACTGGGCAAGGTGTTCCTTCATCTTCACCGCTGTAGAAAGGCATGCTGGGGTATATCTGTGTGCCTGGGATGGGTGGCTGCAGGATAGCTATCGTCAACGTCAGATGTGTTGTTTGATTTCCACTATTTCCATAAAAGTGCCAAGGCAGTTACCTGCATATTGCATATTGCATATTCGGCATCACCGGCTACCAAATGACGTGACGACTGCCCTCCTGCTTTACAGTCTCGACACACGAATATTCGTTCCTCCTCCTCCCACCCCACCCCCTTTCTGCATAGATATACTCATACTAGCTCAGTGCGAACATATAAATAAAAATCCTTGATAGCCAATCAACACCACATCAAGCAAAGCAAAAGCGCATCTGAGACTCGGGACGAAAACAGTAAAGTAAACAAGCAAGACAGAAGCAGGAAAGAACTCGCACGACTGGAAATATTCCAGTGCCAAAACTAGGCCCCAACCAAGGCCCATGTTCCAACGCATGTCCAATTTTCCCAACAACAACGCCAATAAGCTAAACATTACCCAATTCCTACGCGCCCGCCCGTAAATCAAAAACAATTCAAAATGGTGTCAACCCCCCACTCTCCTTCTCCTTCCCCGACTTCCTCCCTCGGGCCTTTGTGCAAGCACTTGTCGCAACTCTGGGTCATCCCTGCTTCTGTCTTGATGATGTACCCTCACATGTCTGTGCGACTGGTCAGCCTTATACCCCATAAACATGGGATAAAAGCAAATCTTACCGCTGAAGGTTGTCGGGCCGTGGGTACTTATGCTCTCTGTCAGGGCAGAATGGGCACACATAGCCTGGCGATTCATGCACAAGCCCATGGCGAATCATTTCATTCTTCCGCTTGAAGCCTCTGCCCTTCTCGCCTCTGGGGCAGCCGGGCACTTGACAAAAATGTGGCCGATTTGCAGAGTGGACATTTGCATGCGAACTGGAACAAGGCAGAAATTAGTTTCAAAAGTCACTGCAGTCGAGCAAGAAGAGCACATACTTCAACAGATACTGCGTCTGGAACGGAGGCGCTGTGCATCCAGGATGTCCGCATCGGAAAGTACCAGTTATGACTGCTCCGTCACTCCGGCTGCCAGTTGACGCTCGTTTCGGTGTAGGCATCTGTGGTGCAACAATGGTGTCATCGCTTTCTGCTACACTAATCATTGTTTCCCCAGTTGGTGGCCCAGTAGGTGTATGTTCCTCAAAGGGTGGCTGTGTAAATATGTTTGCAGCGGAGCCTCTCCTAAGCGGCTGAGGTTCTGCTGAAGGAGCCTCATGCGAGTAGTGATAGGGTGCCGCTGGTGCGTATGCCAGACCTGACAATTCCCGGCTTGGAGCATAGACATGTTGTGAAGGTGGTGCATATGATGGGCCTTGAATACCAGGAGGTGGTCCACCGGCATGCATCTCCTCATTCATGTGGGTGTACTGGTACTGCATTGGTGTGTAGTATGCGGGTGCGGGGAGAGCAGGTGCGTGCACGTACGAGGCCTGTTCTTGCACAGTCATATGGTGCATGGGTTTGCGTGCATGCGCACCCTCTGGCCCATATCCAGCCTGCGCTTGATTCGGGGTAGGCGGAGAAATAGGTATTGGTTGGGGCGTGTCAGAGGACCGCTGACTGCCAGCTATTGAGGCAACTGTTTGCGGAGGAGAGAAATGTCCAGGTTGTGGTGTATTTGAGTATCCTTGCGAATGTAAAGCAGCATCAGCCAGTTGATGGATTGACAGCGCAGACGACAGTGATGGCAATGTTGGTCTTGTACAAGGACCTGATGCCTGATGGACAGACTCTGAGATAATAGGAAGAGTAGATACTGTTATATCTGGTTGACTGCCAGGCTGTAACGGAACAGGGTTCGGTGGATGACTCGCACCATTCGACAACGGTGGATGTGGCGGAGTATGATTATGATGCCGATTAGGAGAATCTGGGTTAATAATATGAGTTTGTTTTGTGCCAGGGCTCGAATGGTGCAGGGCAATTAACCCACTTGCAGCAGCATCCGACGGCGGAATAAAATCCATAGCTTCGCCGTTTTGTGTTCTCTCAGCTAGCTTTGCAATTGAGCTCAGTCTGTCCTTTTCACCTTGTGACATCTCGTTCTTCCGCTCCTTTTCTTCTTTTTGCTCCTTTTTAACCTTCACCTCCACTCTATCGAGATCCATTTGATCTGTAGGCGGCTTTTTCTCTCCATCGTTGCCATCGCTCCCTCCGCTGGAGCCATTCTGTGATCCTCCACCCGCAGATGCAGGAGGCCCTGACTGGCTACCTGCCCCATTACTCTGCTCGCTTCTCTCGTTACTCTCCGTACCGTTTGCCTCACCGCTACTGCCGCTCTCTCGCTCTTGGCTACCATTAGTCCCTCCTTCTTCTTTATCCATAGCCTCCTCGCCATATTCTTTATCTATGTCCATATCATCACCTGGCCACAGCCCACGTACAGCATCAGCGGCAATATCAGGTCTTTCTGGGCAGAGAGCGCTTATAAGAACTAGGTCCCCCAGACAAGGGTGCTGAGGCCGGGGACATTTCGAGCCCTCATCTCCCCCCCCTCCCGGAGGGGCCGAAGCCACGGCCGCTGTGTTAGGAGGATTTGAGTTTGTCAGTGGAGTCACTTTCTCGTGGTGAGCTTTGTGCCCAATCCCAGGCGACGAGGAGCGTGAGGAAACTTCGGAAGGATATCCGAAAAAAGCGGAATACGGCGACACACTGGATTTGTCAGGCCGAACCGCCTGGGGACCGGGTTTCGGAACTTTAGTGGGAATTTTGCTCAACTGTGAATTATCGCAGCTAGTCTCTCGATTTGAGAGCCGTTTGTGGCTCCTCAGCACCAGCGTCGACAGGTATCGGGACAATTGCAGCACTGGTTCGCGGGCCGTAGTCAGAACCTCTACGCCGCTCTTACCACCAACCGCCGGTGAGGCTGAACAATCTATGGAACCCAGCGTTTCAAGGTTCCTTACGCTGTACATTTTTTGATTAACAATTGTGCGACGATACAATACTATCCATAGGAGGGACACACCATGTATCTGGGGAAGACTTTATACTCTGAATTGTGTCCGACGAAAATTGCTTTTTTCTGACACACTTCAGCTGCCTGGCGTGCGAGTCAATCTTCGACGGTACTTGGAAAGGGTAGCCGTAACCGGTAGAGCAACAGTCGGTACACCTAGGGGCAGCAAGGCTACAAGCTGCTGAGGAGGCTGCTGTCGGTGGGAACTTAGAGACAGAGCTACTCCACGAAGCTGCAGCTCGAGTCCTGGTTTGCTGCCGAGGGTCAGCAGGGGGTGCGACGGTAGTGGGCAACGTTCGGACTAGTTTCGTTGATCTGAGAAGCTCGGGCGGTAGGTTGAGGCTGAGGAGGCTGAAGTTGGAAGTCCGGATATTATTACTCCTGTTTATTTTTGCAAAAGGGTTGATCGAGGGACATGGAGACAACACCTCTTGGGCTGGGGCTGGTTGAGTAAGCAACATCAGCATAATGCAGTTGGTGATTTCAAACTTGATCATTTGGTATTAACGGCCACCCCCGCTGTGTCACAAGCCCTCTCTGCTTCGTGCCCGCCAGCGGGGAAACGCATACTTGATGAACAAGTCACCCCTCAGAGAGCCAGCACGGCGAGGGATTGGCGAATACGAAGCCAGGGTATAGAGGAAAGTGCAAGCGGGCCCTCACGAACGCGGAGTGGGGTCGCGGTGCTGGCCTATGGCTGTGCCAGCAGCGATAAAACCGCTGGCTGGGGTATCTGTTTGGGGGAAGGAATGCTGTTTATAATCCTAGGCGCTGCGAAGGTACGCGCATGCTGTACAGCTGCGCGGCTCAAAGCTGAGCCTCCACAGGAATGAAAAACAACAGACCAAAAGCAGACAACCCGGCACAAAGCGAAATGTAGAAAAGTGAAATATAGAAAAGTAGAAAAGTAAAAAAGTAAAAAAGTAAAAAAGGTAGAAAAATAGAAAAATAGATGAGTAGAAAAGTAGAAAAGTAGAAAAGTAGAAAAGTAGAAAAGTAGAAAAGTAGAAAAGTAGAAAAGTAGAAATACGAGAGCATGATCATGAGGGATAAAAGAAACATCGACAGCACCCACCCAATGCCCAATTGCAAGCCGAGGGGTAACACCCCGCTTCCAGCATCCCGCTGAGCTTAACTGTGTCTGTGAATGCCCCTTCAGAGTAAGATATCTGAGCCCCGTGTATCAATGCCCTTCCTAGTCCCCAAAGTAAAGAGGGCTGTCTCGTTGCTGCGTGAAGGGATGACGAGGAGCAGAATCCAGGAGATGTTGCCTAGGTGCCACGCCTCCAGAACGGTTGTAGATGCACAGAGTATCGTAACCCAAACGCGTTAATGTCCTACTGAGCTGTATTCGGATGATGAGTGAAGCGCAGTGCGTGATTCGGTGGATGGGCGGTGATCAGTTGAGGCAGCAGTTCTTCAAGCTGGTGCCGTCGGAGCTTAGGGGAGAGAAAAGCTTCGGTGCCTTTCGACACAGAGGTGGGGGACAATAATTATAGCTGCTGTTGGGGTCCACTACTCAGCGGCTTAGTGGCCGCGGTGGAGGCTCTTTGTGATGCAGCTTTTGATGTGAGACTTTCAACGCTTTTAATTTCGCTGGGAGCAGTGTCCCGTCTCTGGCCTAGGGCTCTGTCGCCTGAAACGTGGGGCTGCGAGACAAGGGCTCACCAACACCGCTGCTCGATCATACAAAATGCCACAGCGAGCGGAGAATGTACGCACTCCCTAACCCCAGCTATAGCCAGAATCTGTGTGACGAGGGTGTGTCGTAGTCTGTGACTGACGTCCAAGCTGTGTATTGGATCTATGGCTAGATTACTATGTTTCACGGAGAACCGGCGGTGCAAGCCTCCAGCAAGCGGCGGGCACTTGAGCTTTCTGATCTGCACTTGGTACGCCAGAAAAGCCTGCGAGCTTCGAAGTGTTGGAGTGGTCTCTGGCAGGCCGCATGCTCTTTATCAAGAAGATCGAGTACACATGTGCACGTCCGGTGCAGCGGATGCTCGATGAGCTTGTAGAAAGGCCAGCGCTGTAGGTACTGCACCAGATGGATGGGGATTTAGCTGGAAAGGCAAGCTGGGAGGGAACGGTGACAGGCCTGAATAAATGGGCGGGAAGGGCGGCACGATATATTCGACTGGGTGCAAGAGCGAGGGCATCCAGTTGGCAATGAATTAATGGGGCTCTATATACTCCAGTTACACCGTGACCCGTACCTAGATCAAATGTAGCGAGGAACTTCCGCCATTGACTCGGACGGCTTAGAGGGCAGCGGAGCAAAAATTCTAGGTGATGGCCCATATTCCGAGGTCCATGGCCATCTCCCAGGGGGATCTAGAGGCGACTGCACTGAAAAATAGGATCACCAACTCAGAAATGCGACTCGGAGGCACAAGAGGAGGCTCCAAGGGCGTCATGCCACCATTACCATGATGGAACAGGGAACCCTGGAGTAGCGGTCGCGCTGCACTGCATCGTATTTCCATCGCCATCAAAAGATCTCCCCTACCTACCACGGCCAAACACTGCGCGCCAACCAGACTAACTGCTGCCGTGTGTACTCCATAATATACATGAGAGACAGAGGCAAGGTCGATTGGAGATCCCTTTACAGCCTCATGATCTTGCAGCGCATTACTTTTGATTTGATCCGCTATGATAAATACATGCATGCAGAGCTCGCCTGATTGGCTCCTCATATCTGATATGATAATCCTGCCCAAGGAGCCTCAAGAATCCAAGACACGAATTGCGACTGGAATTCAGTGCACGTGATCAATCTGTCACACAAGAAATATATCAAGTATTTCATATACTTAGCAACCATAAAAAATCTAAGTACTGGTAGTCCCGCTTATCAACGGCTACGAGTGAGGCTCCATGCCCAGATTCGGATCCGTGTTTCATGTAATTGCATCTGCTCAGTGGACCCATGAGTTATTGCATGAATTATTGCACTGCAATAACTCATGGGTCTACAGTACCGAGTATATTAGAATTATGTACTTAATGCTATGAGGCTTATGTACTCTATAGACAGCTGTACAGCTGTACATACCGGTACATAAAATGCAGGATAAAGAGGGGCTTGGCACAAGACTATCTGTACTGAAATTCAGGGTCCCTAACTGCATAGACCTGCAGGGTAACTAACTAGCTGAGGTCCAATGACGGAGGAAGATACAACTTCAAGTATGGAACCACATAATGGATTTTCAAATTTGTATATTATCTTATTGTCTATAGAGACCATCGTAACCAGAGTCCCTACATTTTGAACTATGTTGTGCAAGCTGTGCTTGACGCACGGATCAAAGTCCTCCTAATGAAGCTGCGTGTTGAAGATGTCGCACGAGTAGATGATATATTTGTGTAGTGTCACAGACGCCACAATTGCCTGATATATAAATGAGTATCATGCCACTGCACTCCCTGAAGCGGTGAAGAGGGTCCTGTAGTCCAGGAGGACTCGTTAGTTTTTCTATGTGTCAATGTCAATCGCATGTCCCGAATTGTGAGCATTCTATTTTGATAGAGCTAGTGACGCAAGTTGCCGAAAGCCACATGGACTTATTTTGTACCATGACAAGGAGCCTATAAACGAGCTGTTAACAATCTATACAACACGTCATGAGAGGGGGACAGTTTAGAAGCAAGGATACGACAGTCCACAGTGAGAGGGCTGTTGTCAGGCCACTTGTTGCACGGTGCTTGTATACGGATATAGCGATATCGCAAAGCTCAAGCGGGACCACAAGGCTGACAGCGTGCATGACTGAAAGTATTATTGTAATCTGATTCGATATTGTATGCGTGACTGAAGGACACTGAGTTTGAGAAAGGAAAAGCACACATAATGCTGATACAAGATGATGCCGTTGTTGTCTGTTGCACTCTCGGGTCTTTTCATCGTCCCGAACAAGACGATGGACAGAACCGTGCTGAACAATGGCCAAGAAAACATGATGGATTTTGTTGTGATCGTCCAATCGACTGCCGGTCCCGACATGACATTAGACAGCGTATCGCATTCGAACTCCACATAAGGCGCGAGTCCGACATTACTGATGTTTCAGGAAAGAAGAAACTAATAAAAAGTTGCGGGCTCGGGCACGACATTGGGTGACCGAAGCGAGTCAAGATACATTGCAAGAAGTGATTCGGAACCAGACATTGTGAGGCCGTAAATTGTCAAACTGTATACGCGTCCAGGGCCGGGGCTGTAGATTGAAAGGTCTAGGCACTTAAGCTGACCTGAGCATATAGCGAGTTTCGACATTATCGATTGTGGTTTTGTGAAATACAATTATTGAAAGTCGTGATGACAGCTCTCGACATTGCGCCTATCGTATGCTGCCGTGACGTCCTCCGAGTTGTGCTGCTCCCGATGATTTCCGCATAACCCTGTAACGTCGCCCAAGTCCCTGTTTGCACTTTTGAGAAATAACAGAAAGAGAAAAAGAAAAAGGGGAATGATATGAGAAAACGTGTGAGGTTAGACTACATGCCAGAGGTTAAGGGGTTTTGAAGAGTTCTGCCCAAAGAAATTACAAAATCAAGTAAAACTCAACAGAGATTGCAGTTCAGCGTTAGCACGAGGTGAATGATGCAGCCGTGAATGGTGGATAATAGACGTTGATCGATCTCATCATCCCTCAAACACATTATCATGGTACTGAAACAAGAAAAGATAATGAATGCTGAGCTTAAATGAGAGGGCATAGGCATGACCCTTTGGGTACTTGTGCTTTATCTCCTGGAGTAGTTATCACGGTCACCTCCCCTAGCTTCGTCCCTGTAGTAATCTCTTCCACTGGAGGCAGGAACTGGAGCTCTGTCATCGGCAGCAGAGCCTCCAGCACTTCTGGAAGTGTAGGCACCGTCCCGACCACCGTCCCTGTCGTAGTAGCTGCGGCGGTCATCTCCGCGAGATGAGTACCTATCCTCTCTTCCTGAGCTAGCATAACGGTCAATTCCACGTGGGGGTGGGGGGGCGTATTCGTCTCTCGAGTCGCGAGAACGGTAATAACGGTCACCACCACGGTCATCATAACGAGAAGAGTATCTATCATCATCGTAACGACTAGAGCCATGGGAGCGTCCTCCATAGCGACGGTCCTCATAGGAGGAATAACCACGCGGGGGGGCGCGGCGAAAGTCATCTGCTTTAAAAAAGTTAGTTGAATGATGCAAGCAAATGAAATGGAAAATTCACCTCTCTTTGGGGGACCAAAATATTTCCCAGGGGTTGGGGTCCTGGGGCGGTTGCGCCTCGCTTTCTCGATGCTAAGGACTCGGCCTTCGAATTCCTCACTTTGCAATCCCTCCTTAGCAGCATCTGCCTGCTCGAGGGTTGCCATTTTTACAAAGCCAAAACCACGGGATTCCTTGGTATGAGGATCAACCATGATTTGGCACTTCTCAACTTCACCATACTTGCTGAAAAGGCGAGTGACATCGTCTTCAGTAAGACGAGGATGGATACCAGTCACAAAGAGATTTGTACCCGTGTTTCTTGCCTCAGCGCCATTGCCTTGTGCACTAGTGGTGGATGCAGCATCCATTCGGGAGTCCGAAGGAGGAGCTCTGTTTGACGTGTTAGTCCGTTGTATCCCCACATGTAAGATAGTTTGCAGCACGTACCGATCATCTCGAGCTCTGGCCCCAGGGGACACACTACGCCTCCTATCTCTACGGGGAGAGTCTCCTCGCGCTCCACGCGGAGATGGGGAGTGATCATCACGGGAAGGGTAATCACGAGAATCTAGTGAGATGTGTAAGTTTGACGCCCTTTTCCAACTTCACACGAAATTCATGCGATAGGGATGGTGCTTAAAGGGCACACAGAGGGGTTCTAGCAAAAGCAGCGCATTGCTCTAAGGACAGGAGGAAAGGTTCCCAAACATACCTTCGTAACCACTGCGTTCGTTCTCGTAGTCCATGGTCATTTGAATCCGACCGAGAAGGTGTCTAAAGAGCGAGAGATATTAAGGTGGAAAAATTATAGTTGGAGAATTAAACGATGTAAAGAAGTCTAAGAATCGTGGGACGGGGAGGATGCGCGTCCTTGACAGATAAAGACGTGAAAGAGGCGATGGTGAAAGATGTAAAGGGGGACGAGTCTTGGCAGGTGACTAATGCAGCGCCAACAAAGAAAGTTTGCGCGACATTGGGGGCTCATTCCTAGTACTACTTACCCTGAGCTTCTCCCTGTTTAATGATATAAGTATTTTTCCAGCATTGGATAAACTGGTCATGAAGGTATCCTATATGAGAGCTACCAAGAATACCTGGAATATTTGCTCATGTGTTGTGTGGGTTTTTTGTAGGCAAGCACCGTATAAAGCAATTACCGCATCCACTGGCGAACAACGGTCCATGTGGCTTTTCAAGACATAGGCCGAGCTCACGCAGGAAATTCGATATATATACAAGGTCAAAAACAAGTGGCTTTAACGTGAGCTCGGTCTATGTCTTGAAAACCGACATGGA
>Ga0307514_10003315_pt1 | contig 15604 bp, 14 predicted proteins | sample 16_EM_MG_FD_203088 | JGI IMG/M metagenome (GOLD analysis project Ga0307514, IMG submission 203088) | Populus trichocarpa ectomycorrhiza microbial communities from riparian zone in the Pacific Northwest, United States - 16_EM | ecosystem: Host-associated > Plants > Roots > Unclassified | place...
ATTACAAACTCCTTTCCTTTTATATACTCCCCCCCTCTACCCCTCCTCTCTCTCTTCTGAGAGAGAGAGAGGGGAGGGCAGGGCCGGAGAGCTTCTTTTCCTGCACCCCCCCAGCGAAGCAGCCCCCCTCCCACCTCCCCCCATTTATTTATACACACAAATCCCTCTACTACCAGTGATAAATAAATGGGGGGAGTGGGAGGGGGGTTAGGGAATGCGTAGGCCCCCTCGAAATCGCCCTCCCCCCCTTCCACCCCGCAATCAATTACATATGTATATGTAATTGATAAGGGACTGGGGGGAGGGGGCCTAACCGGGCGCGCTAAGCGCTATGCCTCGCTTTCAATATATATATTATATATTTATTTATAAATATTAATATATATGTTGAAAACACGCGGCGACTAGACTAGCTTGCGTCATCAGAAGCTCAGAAGCTCAGAAGCTCAGAAGCTCAGGAGCACTGCTATCCTATCCTATCCTATCCTATCCTATCCTATCCTATGCTATCCTATCCTATCCTATGCTATCCTATCCTATGCTATCCTATCCTATCCTATCCTATGCTATCCTATCCTATCCTTAAAGAGGAAAGGAAAGGAAAGGAAAGGAAAGGAAAGGAAAGGAAAGGAAAGGAAAGGAAAGGAAAGGAAAGGAAAGGAAAGGAAAGGAAAGGAAAGGAAAGGAAAGGAAAGGAATGGAAGGTCTAGAATAAAGTAGAATTTATAACGATAAGTGTATTATATAGTAATTAATAGATTAGTACTCTGTACCTTAAGATCTTAAAATCCTTACAGCCAAAGCCTATGCCAGACCTTCCGCTTTGCGGAAGGTCTTGTTCGTGCTAGTCTTGCACGTATTTAAGAGTATCCTAAAGCTAGTTTCGAGCTTAAGATGCTTTCAGCTCTTATCTTTTACCAACATAGCCTTCCTGCCGTGCCTATGTTATAATTTACTTTGTGTAAAAGTAACACCCTATTCATCGAAAAGAATTCGATGAATACATCAAAAATGAAGTTAATATTCGGGGCATAGACAACAGGTAAACCAGAGGTTAATATACCCAACTCCTCTCGTACGAAGGGGCTATCTTTATTTTACTCTAATTTCCTCTAGAAGATAGAAACCATACTGTTTCACAACGTATTTAACCCAGCTCGTGTAGCTTATTAAACGACGAACAGCCGTACCCTTCATGATTCCTGCATTCATGTGGATAAGCTAAGCCGACATCGAGGTGCCAAACTGCGCACTCAATTTGTACTCTCTGGCGCAATTAGCCTGTTATCCCTAGCGTAGCTTTATTCTATAATCCAAGACCTTTCCTTTCGTTACACAACTTTATCCTTTCCGATCTTTCAATTTACTAGTCTGGGTAGCAGTCTTCTCTCCTTCCTACATATTGCTAAAAGCAACCCCCCACCCTCCTCCCCCAATTTATCTTATCACTGGTAGTAAGAGGGATTTGTGTGTATAAGTAAATTGGGGGAGGGGGTGGGGGTGCGGAAGGAAGAGAATAGAGTTATATGCCTTAGGCATATAACGGGGAAAGGGATCCGAGCGAAGCTCGGAGCCGAAGAAAGAATATATATATGAATATATATATTCTTTCTTCTTTCGGGTTCCTACCCCCTCCCCCTATACCCCCCCCACCCCTACCAAGGCTTCTCCCTCTATTTGTTTTTTTTCTACTCTGCCTATCCCCCCTCCTATCCCCCCCCTCCCCTTGTTTCATATTCAGGGGGAGTTAGGGGGAGAATATGAAAACAAGAGGGGGGGAGGGATTAGGCAAGAGAGAAAAAAAAAAAGAAGAAAGAGTGGCTAACTGGGTACCCCTCTTTCTTTTGCATAAATCATGTAATGATTTATACTCTTGTCGTCCCCTCTTGTTTTTGCACATTTTATATGTGTATTAAAAAAAGTGGGGTCCATCTTCAGACCCCCCCCCAACAATTTTCCTCAATATATATATATATATATATATTGAGAGAAAAGAATGCGGAGGATAGGGGGAAGAAGATGGAAAGAGAAGAGTGAGGGAGAGAGTGGGTCGCCTAGTCAGTCATAGACTGACGTAGGCTACCCCTATTATTCCATTTTCTCCCCTACCGCATATATTGTGTGGTAGGGGAGAAGGGAAGTAAGTTATGTAACCCCAGTATTGATCAATTCAGATTTTGCGGATTAGGCTATTGTGTTATCTTTAATATTGAAGTATATATTATCACTTATTATTTTTAATGTTTACCATCACCTTCTTTACTACTTCGCCGAAGACAAAGTGTAACCCAACACTGTGGGAGGGGGTCCACCTCCCCCCTCCCTATCTTAACAGATGCCAAACCGAGCTACTGATAAAGATAACCTACCTGGATTTTAATAATCCCTAACTGGGTTCCGTTTTACCTCCTTCCGAAGCTGTCATAAAAAAAAGCGCCGCGCGCGCAGCGCGCGGGGCATATCTCTCTCTCTCTCGAGAGAGAGATACGCTTTAACAGAAACCAATTTTCTTAATTATTTTCTTAATGAATTCATATTTAATCTGATTTCCCGTATCTCCTCTAAACCTTCTTTAGTTAAATTTAATTTCATTAAATTTGCCACACGTTTAAAATCTTCAAAATCTTTAACTTTAACGCCTAGAAGAAGAGGATATTTATCGAAGAAGGGAATAATTTTCTCTGTTAAATCAGATAATTTTTGAACTACATAATAAGCAGCTTGAGAACGTGAATCCTGGTTTATTTTACCACAGGATAGGCCAAAAAAGTTTACAAAACTATTCATTAAGTCCTGATCACGCTTATCTTGTGTTAAAATAAATCTTAGTCATGCAGTCTCACCTAGTTTAGAAGAGGGCGATTTTTTTAAATGTACAGAAAAACACCCATCCCCTGCTACGAAACCTCCCATCCAAAAAGGATCTATTGAACTATAGACTTTCGGAACAGATGGTCTAATTACAGGTACTGTATTAGGAAAATCTAAATTAGGTATTTCTAAATTCATGGATGCTTTTATATTTACTATTTCTTGTAGACCTTCTAATGTTAAATGTTTTTTACATTTAATTAAATCTAAAGCGTGTTTAAAAAGCATAAAGTCTGACCATTTCTGAGTAATTAAAGGATATTTGTCAAAATGATTAATTATAATATCTAATTCCTTTACTGAGCTTACTCTGAAAGTAGCCTCTTCTTCTTTTTCATGTATATAAATTTTACCTATGCCAGAGAAAAACTCTTGGATAGATTTTAATGCAGCCAAATCTTTAATGTGCAAACGGATAGAAAACACTTGCTCCACCGCTCAACCAATTTTCATTTGATTCTTTTTAGTGATTCTAATATAAAAGCACCCTTCTCCATCAGTAAAGCCAGTAATAAACCATGGGTTAAGAAGCGAGTTCTGCAATGTTAAATTTGATGTTTGTTTTTTTAAATTTTTCATATCTTTCATATTAAATATTATATTGACGGTCGTCACTTTATTTATAATAACTATAAAGGCCAAAGCTATTAGATTTATTGGGCGCCTCAGACTACAAGACCGCTTTTAACAGTCAGGTTATTAAGTTTGTGTGAGACTAGGAGTTAATCCATCCCTAAGAAGAGATAAGACAAATAATTCGGTAAAGTACAACAAAGTAAGTACTCCTCCTTCAACCCGTGGCACGGAAAATCTAGAACCGCCGCATCTACGCCTCTGATCACCTGATGTCACATTTCTAACTGGTGAACCACATATGTAAATCCGGAGTCATTATAGTTGAAGACCGCTTACCTAAGCTCACAATCCTCCCCTTTAATATATCCTTTCTATTCAATCTTTCCTTTATTTGCTTATTTTCTTCGTCCATTTATTCTGAAAGATCGTGACGACCATCACTCTGAATAGAAAAGCTGCTCCTTCATTAACACCTCTTTATTAATGATCTCTTTACTGAGGAGAACTATTAACAAGTTTTCAACAAAACAATAGTGTCGAAAACCAGCCCTTGGTTAAAAGGCAGAGAAATCATTCATGACCACCGATGGGCTATTGATTTACAATAGAACACCAGCAGCTGTTTTACTGAATATATCTCGATAGCGATCCTAATCATAGGACAGTATATTCTAGCCAAAACCTCTTGGTAACTCGGGCAAGCTATCGTTAATGTCTCTTTACTACGGTTATTATTTAAAGAAAAACTGGGGTTGCCCTTGACCGCCAGCCTAGATTCCTTAGACGTAAGAGTATTTCCTTCCTAATATAAATTTTATATATATATTACTTATCTGATTTATGAATTTTTTATACTTTACTATCCTTGTGATCATAATAAAGAAAAGACAAAGGAAAAGGGATGGGCTTTCCCTCCGTCATATTTCATTTTCTTGCCTTTTTATATACATTTGCGTAGCTAATAACCCTCTAAAAGAGACTGACTGTGCAAAACTTAGTGCATTGATAATAATCTTGCACTTTGCTGCTATGCTTATTTTTTTATTTACGGCGCCGAAATAAAAAAGATTGGAAGGCATAGAAACGAACCACTTTAATAAATATGTGATGAGTTAAGCCGTTAATTTAACATTAAAAAAATAGTTTATAAAGAAAACGTGCCAGACGCGGACATGCTTCACTCACACAAAAACCACGCGATCGAAGACCACGCACTATGTTCGAGAAGGGAACATTCCACTCTTAAGTGATTAATTTGTTTATTTCAATAACCGGTTCCCCGGCGACTAGAGTACACCTTACAGTTAAAAATAACTGAAGAACCGTCTACTCGTTGCTCTTTTACAGACTTATAAGTCTGACTTAGATCCGCGATCACCCATTTTTCTTTCGTCTATCTCTAGTGATATTACCATACCCTGAGCCATTAATCAGGCCGGAGGTAAAGTTTCCCTTACCTCTTTGGTTACTAGAGCTTTAGGGCTTCCCCGGAATTTGGTTCTTTTACACATAAATTAACTGCCTAAGTTAAAAAATATGCATCTTGTGATCGTATGCCCCGCTTACGCGACTGATAGACGTGTAGGTCAGACAGTAAAGCAAGATTAAGCCATTAAACTTGACAAGTAAAAATCAACATCACTTAAAATATTTTGTGTGCTAGCTAACTTTGTTATGCAGTGCAATAAAAATATTTTAAGCAACTAAAAATATATTACTATTGCGGCAGCTAAGCCCTTTTTTTACTGGGCCTTAATAGATTTTATTACAACTATTTTCCATATAGTTAAAATCCTACTTGATTAAAATTTAAGTTTCTAACTCAATAGAGAACTAACTGATTAAGTTTATATAATTAATATAAGACATTTGAAATAAGATAATTATTTGATTACCTTAGACTAATATAACCAGGAAGTATTTCCTATTATATTATTAAATTAAAATAAAAATTAAAATAAGAAAAATTTGTTATTTTAATTGCATATTAAATGCAATTTTACAAAGATTAATTTTGGATATACCCAGGTACTCTTTATGGGATCTGTGCCCCGCATAACAACTCTAATTAACTAAAGACGGCTTGCCCGTCAAGGAGTTCTAGCCACCGTACTGTGGTAATTTTTATATAAAAAAAAATTATCCATCCTCCCTACGATTTAACTCGTTATAGAGTCCGACTGTACATTCGGACGGGCATTTCAGCCCAGCCCCGGCGAACCAGTCTGTAGCGACATATACAACTGCCGACGGTCTTTAACGTGGATGTCATTAACCGTTTTCACCTAACCCTCCGCCCTTTTCTTTCCTTCTGCCCTTTGAAATTGTTGATCATACACTGTTAGGAAAGGAAGATGAAAAAAAAAGGCTTCCTCCTGCGGCGGGGTACTTTTTCTAAAGCGAAAGAACTGTTCGGTTGTATCCTTACCTCAGCCCCTATTCTTCAATATAATAACATAGCTGAAGCTTATCAACTACAATACATAAATACATAGTAACCCACTAACGAAGAGGACCAAAAACCATTATTCTTTTTACAGTATGACCGTTGACCTCCGCTACAAAAGGAGATCCATCCAGTCTTTTACTTATAGTTGAGTAATGGCAACCCAAAATATCCGCAGCTTCTTTTAAGCTTTTTACCAACAACTCTTCGCCATCCATCTTCTTAATAAGATACACGGAGCTTTCATTTTGATAATCTACTTGACCTGTGGCACTATCTATAACACGCCCATCAGGTAAGTATTCGGATAGAGGCAAAGCATTCACAAGCATACTCATTTCATTTTCAGATAATTGTTGTTTGGGTATGCTTCCATTGTAGCTGGATAGTCTGAAATCATTTATAGCATGAGACAATTTAACCAATAGAGATTTTAATTCATCGTTTTTATGTCCCCCATCATACATTGTTTTACAAATAATTTTAAAATCAGAGAAATCCAGACCTTTCTTAGATAAAAAATCAAGTCTGTTAAGAAATGGTATGAAATAGTTTTGTAAAATACGCAAATCACGTATGTCAAAAGTAACTGTCGGTTTACTCTTACCTACAGCTTTTTTATGGGTTATACTCAATACAGATGAATTTTGAATTTGCCATAGCGAATACTGATCAAAACCTAAGTTATTCTCAAGATACTCTTTAATCTTAGCTAAAAGAGGCTCTTGGGCTGCTGTCAATAAAATCTGGAAACCAGGTCTTATAGGATTTCTTCTTAAGTAGAATGATCCCTCACCTTCTATTAAACCTAAAAGCCAATAAGGAGTTATTTTTACAACATGATCAAAAGGCATACTAAAGTTAGTACGACCGGTATTAATACCTTCGTATAACTCAAGTATGTCATGTCTCATCTCATCCGTCAGTGAACCTGAACGATCAAAGTATAGATTAAAGGCTTTCATAAAATCCAAGTAGTCTAAATATTTAATACCATTTAATTTATATTTATCAAAGACAGCTAATAAGACACGTAAATCCTTTTCATTTCCCACAATGAAACTACAAGAATTACTTTTCTCACGAAGATACACAGTACCCACACCCAAAGAATCGCGAATGTAAAACAATAAGTTTTTATCATCGATGTGAAGATGGATTTCGAATTCCAAAGAAAAGCTGTGGACATTAGATTTACCACGATATCTAGGTTTAATCTTAAAACAAGCTTCTCCTTCTGAAAATCCCACAAATCATTGATAAAAAACATCTTTCTTATCCATAGTCTCCAAAGTATCCTTTGTTTCGAATATTGGAGCACTACTAAAGAAAGTACGACGTAAACGAGTACCAGAACAAACATTAAGAGAATGTAAAGAGAAAGAATAGGAAGAAAAAGAGTTTAAATATCTAAAAATCATTGTGACGGTATACATATATTGAAGTAACTGAAAAGTGTCCGCGATTAAGGTAACTCCATGACAGATTATAAATTTCTCCTTCTTCCCTTCCTACGTACGACCAAAAGTTCTCGCAGTCTAAAGTCTAAAGACTTGTCGTAGTGTCAGTACCTAAGCTCAATGAGGGCCTTTTATCCCCACATGGCACACACCTGTAATCAATGTGTACTTCTTGCCATCACACACCCTATCCTTCGTCACCTTTATGGAAGGTTCAGTTTCGTTAATGTGATTATTCCAGATTTTTTTCAACCATCCCCCTCCCCTCCTCTCCTCTGAGCCCCCTTCTTTCTTCCCCCATTTACTTATCACTCTCTTCTCCCCTCCCTCTCTCTCAGAAGAGAGAGGGAGGGGTAGAGAGTGATAAGTAAATGGGGGGAGGAAGAAGGGGGTAGAGGGAGAGGGGGGAGGCGAAGAGATACAACATTGAAATTTCACAATCTGTCATTTCATATCTATAACCCCCCTCTACCTCCCCCCTTTATTTATCACTGGTAGTAGAGGGATTTGTGTGTATAAATTGAAGGGGGGAGGAGGAGGGGGGTTGGGAAAATTTCCAGGGACTCCAACTTCCAAGTAGTTACCAGGGTGTTCCGCAGGAGTATAGATCAGAGAGGTGTCAGCACTCTACCTATACCTAGGTCTCGAAACCCGCCTTCTGGACTCCTCCCTAGCCTACTTGGAAGCCAGCATCCTAAGATCTAACAAAGTTAAATAGGCATTGTCTTTAGCTTAATATATTAAGCTAAATAAGACAAAGTTAAAGCAAAGAATAGAAACGTATGTAACTATGCAAAAACTAATGTGTGAAGAAGAGACATGTATAAGGCGAAGGCCAATAGACTATGCAGAAAAATAACAAATTAACCAATGCAAAAGCTAAAACAAAAAAAAAGACACCCAATATGAAATCCAATATGCGAATTTGTATTTATGTATTATATATTTTATATTAAATAATAGAGTATTAAACCCTATTAACTTTAGAGTTGGATTTAAACCAACGCAGCCTAACCCTTTAGGAACAAAAAAAGGGGTGTACGTAAGGACTGCCACCTAGCCGTTGTTCCTTTACTCACGAGTGAATAATAAAAATAAAACTCACCTTCACCTTCCTTCCCCCCCTCTTCCTGACTTTTTTAAGAAAAAAAAAGAGTCGGATGAAAGATTACGAGTGAATAATAAAAATAAAACTCACTTCACCTTCCTTCCCCCACGTCCCCCCATCCCCCCCAAAGGGGGGACGGGGGGATGGGGGATGAAAGATAATTTTTTCATTTAATAATAAAAGTCACTTCTTAAAAGGGAGAACGTTCACCGTTCCCAGCTATATGATAGACTCCAGTAAAGGTGTTTCAATTTTATCTAAATAACCAATTACCTTATACACTAAAACTTGTCCGATCATATGCAATAACTAGCAACAGTAAAGCTGCATAGGGTCTTCTCGTCTATCTAGAGGTAAGCAGCATCTGCACTGCTATTGTAATTTCACTGAGCCAATCATAGAGACAGCTGTTGTATCGTTAAATCATTCCGTTTCACAATTTCACCCTGAATATTATGATTCTTAGGTTAGGCTATTGTGAGATCTTTAATCTTAAATACTTATTTAAGAACCACTTTCGTGGCGACTAGAGCGCACCTTACACATACCACATAGTATGTGAAGAAGCATCCGCTCGTTGCTCTTTTACAGACAAATATAAATATTTACATCCGTCTAATTTAGATCCGCGATAATCTATTTTTCTTTCGTTTATCTCTTTTGATATTACCATACCCTAAGTCATTAATTAGGCCAGTTATAATGCTTCCATTATACCTTGGTTAAAAGAGCTTTAAGATGTCTCCGGAGTTTGCCTCTTATCGCACATTAAAAAAAATCAAGTTGCCTAAGCTTGATTTTACTACTACCAAACATATGTGTCATATCTGCTTAGGTATTTACTGCGTTTCAGAAAACTTTATTTAAGACCAACTATGATCTTAAATAAAGAAAGGCTGAAACATGGTTTTCTGTATCTTTTTATAAAAGTAAAGAGAATTGCAATTTTATAAACACGTAAGTATAATTTTGTACTTTCCTTTGAAAAGCTTACCACTATCAGCATATGCTTTAACAGTGGGCCCTGTAGTGTTATACTCAGGAGCAAAAGATAAAGCAGCCTCCCTCATCGAAGAATATATCTCTGTTTTACCTGTTGACATACTAGTAACACCAATTTGTACAGCTTTATCACGGATATGTATAGTTTCTTCACTTTCTCATTGACATAAGAACCCATGGTAAGGTTTTTGAGATTCAATACGTCTATAAAGAGTTGTTTTGTTAGAAGGAGCTATACTATTGAGATAGATTATACAATCGTTAATAGTATCAAACAATTTAGAATTATTAGTACCATCCACAGCCTCAATAAGTACTTTTCTAGTAACTTTTTTAGCGTTCCGTTCTTCTAATCTATCTCTATTTAACATGTTATATATCTCATCCTCCGTCATCTCACTAACTCTAGCCCCAACCACAGGCTTATCCGTAAAGATGTATTTATTTAAATACATCGAACCTGTCCTTAAGCTATTGCTAAATGTACTATGATGTATGCCTAACTTAAAAATGAAGTCCTCTTGAATATCTGATCAATATATTAATTCAGATAAATCCTTAGTATACATATATAATTTTTTGGATCTCACTCCTGAAATATCATTAACTACTCTTAGAGTGTTAAGATTAAACTCAGAGTGCAATAAGAAATATTGCTCCAAACTGAGCTCTTGATTTTCAGTATAAGACTCCATTAAAGGTATAACCTCTAATTTAAAAGCACCTACACCTTCTCTTCTAATTAAAGGAATTAATTTTCCAGTAATTCCATGTGTATTATTAAAATAACCTATTAGTCTACGAGCTAATGAAGAAGATGAACCCACATACATGTCACCTGTAGGTAAATGAGTTCATATGTATACTCCTGGTACAGTCTTACCTCTTACTGTACCGATAGATTGCATAAACCGATCCGATCTTACAGTATTTGAGTCTAGATTAGATAATTCTAATCTTGGTCTACTTAACAGAAGATCTAACATAGATTGAGTGATACTAATTCCAGAAAAATCTAAAACACTATTAACTTCATTTGCTGTTATAACTTTACCGTTGTTAATATGTGAATTAGCTAATTTGTGTGCAAATATTAAAGGTCCTCTTTTTCCAAGGACCTCAGGCCAAGTCGATCTAGGCAATTTGCTATTGGCAGTAGAATAAAAATTTTTACTATAAACAGATGCTACAGCAAGACAAAGAACTGATTTAACCGATGTAAATTTAACCGATGTAAAATTTGTTTTTCTAATTAGTTTTTTCATGTTTTTAAATTATTAAGCTCGAACCGATGATGCAGGATACCTTGACTATCAGGTCCCACGTGCCTCCCATTGTCTCAAGGTTAGTTATAAGGTGACTTACGAGTTTCACCCGGCAGGAGTCTAATCTCCCATTATATTCGTCCGGCTACGCACGGCCCTGAAAAGCAAATAGCTTAAAGTTGTTCTTAGTCTTAAATGATACAAAGTGCGACGAGTTGGATTATCTTTCGATTCTGTTACTTTGACTTGGCATTAGGGGGTGATACAGGGCCCCTTTGCGCTGGCCGCCTTCCAACACGGCAGTGTGGGTCCAGGCTACGGAACTTCCACCTTTCAATTATATTTTCACTTTCATAGTCACACCAACATTTCGCAGCTGTTCACTGACAATTCTCGCTCATTCTTATATTCTTATAATTACATGACGATATCACCCACTACTCCGTAGTATATCACCTAACCCTTCTAAGATATCTTTAAGATACGACTTTTGTAAAGCACATCGTATCCCTAGTCAAGTTTACTCGATTTATAAGTCTGGATTTGGCACACTCTATATCATTTTCAGATTTGTCGTTCAACCGGGTCTAAAAGGTCTTGCATTCCCAATTAACGGTTCAACAAATCCTCCTCTCGTCTTATTCCACGAACTCCCAAATGAGTTATTCTACGAACTTTCCATTTCGCCAGCTTCCTTCTTGGTTGCCTTCACTTCAGACCAATATTGGTCTGGAGTGAAGGGGGACCCATTCGAGAGGATAGCTGCTCGCCTACATACTTAATAAGTAGGTCAGGGCTCGTACCCTTGTGCTCTTTGTTGACCGAGGAGCCATTCTCGATTCAGGGGGGGATAGACTCCTCGTAGCTTCGCTCACGATACCAGTTTCCCCTCCGCTTATTTTCTTACTATTTATAAAAAGATTGAAATTTGCTCTTAAAAGCATATTAAAGTAGGTTGCACCTACCTTACAGTAATTCGCCCTTCACGCAATACCAATACTGGTCTTGCGTGAAGGCGGATAAAACACTACACTTGGCGGGGGGAGGCTACTCCCCCCGAGTTTATCTTCATGCAAGACCGCATTTAACGGCCAGGGTATTCCGCTACCTTTGGACCCTCATAGGTAAGGCCGCCATTGATCGGGGTATCCTTCAAAGCCAAGCTTATTCAACTAAGCAAATCCGTTAACCAGCCGATATCGGGCAGACATCACACTCAATACTTTGACTTTTATCTTACTGCAAAGTGCTTTGTTTTAATTAAACAGTCGTACAACACGATTCTATGCTTCCTTTTCTTTACCTGATATTAATCAGGAGGAACGGCTCTCCTTCTCCCTAAGTTACGGTAGTTAGTTTGCCGAGTTCCTTTATGATTGTTCACTCAAACGCCTTCGTATTCTCTACTTGTTTACCTGAGATGGTTTATAGGTACGGTTATATATTTATCGTTTTTCCAGAACCCTTATACACATTTAAAGGTTGTTACTATCTAAAAAAGATTTTCTCATCGTTTAGTCCTTTAGGCTAATAAACTTAGAGGCCGTTACTTGCGTATGCCATAAACTTAAGGCGAGGTAAACCTTACGTCTACCTTATCGTTACTCATGTCAGCATTATCACTAGGGTTATATTATCTTTCTTAAAAAGAAAAATTCTTTTATATACCCTACGTTCCGCTACCCCATATGTATAATATATTAACTATCTATAAATATGGACAAGGTTTCGGTATATTATTTTAGATCCGGTAAATTTTTGATGCCTTTTTCAATGTATATTATTATAATATGTAAACCAGTGCTCTGTTACGCATGGCGGTCAGATTTATCATACAAATATAAACATAATAATCTAAAAAGGGGAGGGTACCGAAGTTAACCCCACCACTATCCAATAGTCCATTTGAAGTAATTTAGGTTAGGCAGAAGCTCCCTCCCTATGGCTATTCATACCATCTTTTATTTTATTAATTTGTTCGAGCCCAGCCTCTGTTAAGTGAGCTTTTTCTTTGATTAATTTGGCTACTTTACAGAAATCATCAAAGTTTTCCTTTTTCACCCCTAAGATAGGATATTTTGTAAAGAACGGTATTATATTTTCAGTTATCTGAGAAAATTTGTGAACATGGAAGTCCACAACATCTTTACGGAAAGAAATTATACCGCAATTTAAATATCCTACTATGCTTTCCATTAATTCCTGGTCTCGATTCTGTTGAGTTATCTGGAATCTTAACCGAGCCTGATAGCCTAGTTTATGGTGGGTCGATGGGTGAACACCGACCGAGAAACATCCTTCACCGCTCACAAATCCGACTAGTCAATTTGGATCTGGTATTTCTTTATTTACAACGTTAAGTCTCTTAACAGGCTCTACATCAGGATATGCTTCCCTTAATTGAGCCGGAAGACCGTTATTGAGTGAGGCTTTGACCCCTACAAGTTTACTTAAACCATCAAGAGTCAAATGTTCCTTGTTTTTAATCATTTCATACGCTTGCTTGAATAAAAGATAATCCGCCAACTTCTGAGTTATCAAAGGATATTTATCAAAAAAGTCAATGACTGCGGGTATATCTTTAAAAGAAGATACTTGTAACATACTTGTATCCGGGCGTGTTCTGTAGATCTTTCCTACACCTAACGCTGATTGAATGGATTCTAAAATAGCTTCATCCTTTCGATGTAACTCAATCTGAAAATAAAGGCGAGCTGATAAAGGCAGGCTAGTTAAATTACCCTTCACCTTTTCACTTGGACCGAGAGCTTGCGTACTTTTATAATTTTTATTTTTTATTATTGAAATACGAAAGCAAGCTTCAGCATCTGTAAACCCAGTGATAAATCAAGGTGATATACCTCTATTAGCCTGGACGGAAGATGTACCAAATATACGAGATGAACCGGGCTGAATTATGTAAACAGAGCAAGGGTGCAGTAAAGTAGATTGTAAAGAACTATTCGGCAATCTTGTAATTATTTTGTTTATCATCATCATTGTAACTGGTGTATATATATATAAATTGAAGCCACTGAAAGTGTCCGCAATATGAGGTAACTCCAAACTTCCTAGTATTAAGATTAAAGTCAGAGTATACAGTGTGGATTCGAACCACACTTAAACCATTTGTATACTCGGCTCTATGACAAAGAGATGTTTAGTAAGAAGGGATTTTGGTCCTTCCTATCTAGCGGTCAGTAACTAGCTCTGAAGAAATGGGCATTATTAGTTAGCCTCTTACGGGTTAGGCGACTGAAGGGAGAGAGGATCTCACTGAGATCGTCATGCCTTCCTCACTCCGTACCGGTTATTCTTCCTACTATGGTACTCTAGCCCGAACTTGTGACCCGGACTCCTCTCGATAATAGGACCGATCTCCTAATACTATTTCATTATTCATATCTCACAGGGGAAAAATTCCAGGGACTCCAACCTTTAGAAGTTACTAGGATAATTTCGCAGGAGTATGGGTCGGGGAGGTGTTAGCACCCCACCCATACTTGGCTCTTGATAGCCGCCCTCTGAAACCCAGCCTAGGCTAGCTAAAAGGTCAGTGTAAATGTATGCTGTAACGACTTAAACTGAGGTGTAGCCCCTCCTCGTGTTTAAGCTACTAGAAAGTTTTAATTTAGATTATTATTCGGCTAAATAGCCATGTTTTTTATTTGTTTAGAAGGGATTCTGATTTGATAATTTCTTTCGAAACCCATTAGAGTATACCTCAAACACAATTAATGTGTTAACTACCGTCTACTCGTTGCTCTTTTACAGACAGCAAAGAATGCTGTTTTGATTTAGATCCGCGATATCCCATTCCTTTTTCAAGTATCTTCTGACTTATTACCATGTCTGAGTAATTAGTTCAGCCACCTAAATCTTTCGACTAAAGGCTTGGTATCAGAAGCTTTAGGGGGTCCCCGGAGTTTGGCAGTTTTACCCACAGGAAAGGTATGAGCGATTTCCCACATCACTCGGCAGGTCTTCAAAAAGTGGCCGCTTCTAAGCCTATTTTCTGGTCGAATTTGATAAAAGACTACCTTTATTTCACTTAACAATAATTTTGGAACCTTATTATTACACTTGTTCTGGGCTGTTTCCCTTTTGACATACAACCTTAGCATTCTATGTCCGATTATTTAACATTCATCATTACCATTCCGAGAGCAATTACTCACCGATAAAATCTTCACGATCCCCCGATATATACAAAATTGATTTAAATCAAGTTGTATGAGATCACAGTTCTGTACCTGCTATGATGTTATTAAATGACCTACTTCGATAGGTTTCGCAGAAAACCAGCTATCACCTAGTCAGTATTGTCTTTCACCCACTTACCACGGTTCATCGGATATCTTTACAACGATACAGATTATCTCTTTTACCTTCACCCCCCAGCGAAGAAAGGGGGCAGCCCCTTTACATATATATTATACATATATATCCGGGGCTGCTTCGCTGGGGGGCGAGCAGGTCGAGCTGAGATTTTTCTCCCTAAGTAGAAGGAATATTACTCTCGCTTCGCTGAGGCGGAGCCTAAGCAAGCTAAGCGGTAGAGAATAGACCACACCTACCCATTTAACAGATAATATAGTTTTTATGTTTTTCTGGTTAGTAGAATATCTACCCCCTTTTTTCTTTATTTACTTACTTTCCACAGATCCACTCTCGGACCAATCTATGTGAAAGTAAAGTAAGAAATAACCAAAGGGCCATGACATGCCATGCCCTTAACTCCCCCCACAATTTTCCAGCGAAGCAGCGAAGCGCGCTTTGCGCGCTTTGCACAAGCCGCTTCGCGGCTTGCGCTCCCCCCTAGTTTTCATTATATATATTATATAATGAAAGCATAAAATATATATATATATATATA
>Ga0307514_10003316_pt1 | contig 15604 bp, 14 predicted proteins | sample 16_EM_MG_FD_203088 | JGI IMG/M metagenome (GOLD analysis project Ga0307514, IMG submission 203088) | Populus trichocarpa ectomycorrhiza microbial communities from riparian zone in the Pacific Northwest, United States - 16_EM | ecosystem: Host-associated > Plants > Roots > Unclassified | place...
AGCGCCTCACGCCCGTCATCTCCGGATTCACCGGCACCGATGTCGAGGGCATGCCGCTCGACGAGGTGCCGCCGCCGTCCGCCACCATCGGTGCCTATAGCGTCAGCAACCCCGACCCGATAGCCCAGGCCCGGTTCGCCTCGGCCCTCGAGGAGATGCACGAGGTCGGAGTTCCGCAGATCCGCGACGCGATCATCCAGCGCACCGGGCGCATCATCGACCTCGCCGACGAGTTCGGCATCCCTGTCGTCTCCTCCCGCAATGTCAGCGAACGCGCGGGAATCGTGGTCGTGCAGCCCGACGCCGACCAGCTGACGGTGCTCGTCGCCTCGCTGCACAACCACGGCGTGAGTGTCACGACCCGGGGAGGAGCGGTGCGCATCAGCGCCCACGCGAGCACGTCGGAGGAGTCGCTGGAGATGCTCCGCGCGAGCTTCCTCGGGTTCGCCTCGGCCATCACTGTCTGAAGATTGTGTTTCGGCGGGCGTGTCGCTTCGCGGTTTGACGTGACGGCGGCTTAGTTTCTGAGCACCGGGTAAGTCACCCGGTCGAGACGGCCACGTAAGTTCGTCTTGGATGAAAACCCGGCCGTCTTTGCAGACTGGATCCGGAGAGCGCAGCTCCCGGGGATGGAGCAGACGTGACCGAGCTCAGCAACCAGAAGCAGTCGAAGGCCCAGCCGAAGGGCGGCCTCGACACCGCGGAACGAACCTACGTTCTCGACACCTCGGTGCTTCTGTCGGATCCGAAAGCCATCTTCCGGTTTGCCGAACATGCGGTCGTGCTCCCCGTCGTGGTGATCTCCGAGCTCGAGTCGAAGCGCAACGACCCGGAGATCGGCTACTTCGCCCGGCAGGCACTGCGCAACCTCGACGAGCTGCGCGTGCAGCACGAACGACTCGACTTCCCCATCGCGATCGGTGACGGCGGCTCGCTGCGGGTGGAGCTCAACCACTCGAGCATGGCGGTGCTCCCGTCCGGACTGCAGCTGGGCGACAACGACTCGCGCATCCTCGCGGTCGCCATGAACCTCGCCAATGACGGGCTCGCCGTCACCGTCGTCTCAAAGGACCTTCCGCTGCGCGTGAAGGCCGCATCCATCGGCCTCCAGGCGGAGGAGTACCGGGCAGAGCTCGCGGTCGACGCCGGCTACACGGGGCAGGTCGAGCTCGACCTCAGCTCAGAGCAGATGGCGCAGCTCTACGACACCGAGACGCTGACCTCCCGGCTGGTGCAGGACCTCCCCGTCAACACCGGGCTGGTCATCCACTCCGACCGTGGCTCTGCCCTCGGCCGGGTGACCGGTCGCGGAGAGCTGCGCCTCGTTCGCGGCGACCGCGACATCTTCGGCCTCCACGGCCGCAGCGCAGAGCAGCGCCTCGCGATCGACATGCTGCTCGACCCGGAGATCGGGATCGTCTCGCTCGGCGGTCGTGCCGGCACCGGCAAGTCGGCGCTCGCCCTGTGCGCTGGCCTCGAGGCGGTGCTCGAGAAGCAGCAGTACCGCAAGATCATGGTGTTCCGCCCGCTGTACGCGGTCGGCGGCCAGGAGCTCGGCTTCCTCCCCGGCGACGCAGCGGAGAAGATGAACCCGTGGGCGCAGGCGGTGTTCGACACCCTCGGCTCTGTCGTCTCGCAGAACGTGCTCGACGAGGTCATCGAGCGGGGGCTGCTCGAGGTGCTTCCGCTCACGCACATCCGCGGCCGCTCACTGCACGACGCCTTCGTGATCGTCGACGAGGCACAGTCTCTCGAGCGCAACGTGCTGCTCACCGTGCTCAGCCGCATCGGCCAGAACTCGCGGGTCGTTCTCACCCACGACGTGGCCCAACGCGACAACCTGCGCGTGGGCCGGCACGACGGCGTGGCGAGCGTCATCGAGTCGCTCAAGGGTCACCCGCTGTTCGGGCACATCACACTCGCTCGGTCGGAGCGCTCCGCGATCGCCGCGCTGGTCACCGAGATGCTGGAGTCGAACGAGCTGGCGTAGCGCTCCCAGTCGACCCTCGGGTGACATCCACGGATAATGGATGTCATGGCCGCCAGCTCCCCGACTCCTTCGCGCGCGCCCTCGCACGGCTCGCGGGTTCGATACGGCGCTGCGTCCGCGGGCTTCGGCGCGCTGATCGGTGCCGTGCTGTCGGTCGCTACCGTCGGCACCCTCGTTCTCATCGGAATGGCGCCGATCGAGTCGAAGGCAGCGGAGGTCGTGCCGGAGACAACCGTCGCTTCTCCCGAGCCACTGCCGGCACCCACCGAGGTTCCGGGCTCCTGGGTGCGCGAGAGTCTCGCACTCGAGCCGCCCATGGGCTGGAACAGCTGGAACCAGGTCAACTGCGACGGTCTCAACGAGACCGTGGTCAAGGCGGCGGCCGATGCGATCGTCGCCCGCGGCCTCGACAAGTCAGGCTACGAGTACGTCGTCGTCGACGACTGCTTCCAGGCAGGTCGTGACGCCGATGGCACCTTGCTCGTCGATCCCGCGAGGTTTCCGAGCGGCATGAAGGCCGTCGCCGACTACGTGCACTCCCTCGGTCTCAAGTTCGGCATCTATGCCGTACCGGGCAGCGTGACCTGCGGCAACTACTGGTCGAAGTACCCCGTCAAAGGCATCGGCAGCCTCGGGCACGAGGAGCAGGACGTCGCCCTCTTCGTCGAGTGGGGCGTCGACTTCCTCAAGTACGACTGGTGCCGCGCGCAGATCAACGACCGCATCGATCCCTCCTCGTCCTTCTCTCTCATCGACAGGGTGATCAAGGAGTCGGGGCGGCCCATCGTGCTCTCCATCTCGGAGTACGGCGACTACGCGCCGTGGACCTGGGCGCCGGGAGTGGCGAACATGTGGCGCACGACGCACGACATCCACCCCAACTGGGCCTCGATCCTCAAGCACATCAACCTGCAGGCGCCCCTCGCTGGAACCTCCCGACCTGGCGCTTGGAACGACCCGGACATGCTGCAGATCGGCAACGGCGGCATCACGGCGAACGAGACCCACACCCATTTCGCCATGTGGTGCATGCTCGCCGCACCGCTCTTCATCGGCACCGACATCGCCGCCCTGCCGGATGAGACCATCGACATTCTGACCAACCGCGAGCTGCTGGCGATCGACAAGGACCGCCTCGGCATCCAGGCGGCTCGAGTCAGTGATGCGGGCGGGCTCCAGACCTGGATGCGACCGCTTGCCGACGGTGGGTATGCCGTCGCGTTCCTCAACACCACGTCGGCAGCAACGACCATGTCCGCCACTCTCGCCTCGCTCGGTATCCCCGCTGGCAGCTACGCGCTGCGCGACGCGACACTGCAGACCGACCTCGGCACGGCAGCGGATGCGCTGTCGGCGCCGGTCAGCGCCCACGGTACCGTGGTGCTCACCCTCCGTCCCGCGTCCTAGATCCTCCCGCGCAGTAGGCGCAGGTGCGACACTGGTCGCATGGATGTCGAGTCGGAGCACCTGCGCCTCCACCCCCTGACGGTCGACGAGGCCGCCCGCATCGTGCGGCAGGACCGCCGCCCAGGAGAGCTCTGGGCACGGGGATTTCCCACCCTCGAGCAGGTCGACTTCCTCACCTCCTTCATCGCCGACAGCGCCGCACGCCGCGATCCCGGTGAGTTCGGACTGTTCATCGTCGTGCGCCGTGAAGACGGCCTCGTGATCGGCGGCGCCGGCTTCTTCGGGCCACCCGACGAGTTCGGCGCCGTCGAGATCGTCGTGGAGCTCGACCGCTCCGTGCGGGGCCTCGGCTACGGCTCGCAGGTGATCGCGAGCCTCGTCGACATCGCTCGGGCCAATGGCGCCGACTATGTCATCACGAGCACGAGCGTCGGCAACGTCTCTGGCCAGCACGCCATCGAGCAGGGCGGACTTGCCGAGATAGTGCGCGACGAGTCGATCGTGCACTACGCCGTCGACCTCCGCTCCGAGGAGCGCAGGGCAGCAGACGAGACCTAGCCGCCTCTGGCGCGGGGCGGCTTCGTGCTCGCGGCTAGCCCGGGTGGGTCATCGACATGACGTCGAGCGACGTGTCGAGCTGCTCGAGGGTGACCTCGCCGCGCTCCACGAAGCCCAGGTCGATGACTGACTCCCGCACGGTGATGCTCTTGGCAACGGCGTTCTTGGCGATCTTGGCTGCCGCCTCGTAGCCGATGAGCTTGTTGAGCGGTGTCACGATGGACGGCGACGACTCGGCGAGCGCGCGAGCACGCTCGAGGTTGGCCTCGAGGCCGTCGACGGTCTTGTCGGCGAGCAGCACGCTCGAGTTGGCGAGCAGGCGGATCGACTCGAGCAGTGCAGTGCCCATGACCGGGATCGCGACGTTGAGCTCGAAGTTTCCGGTGGCGCCTGCCCAGGCGATCGTCGCGTCGTTGCCGATGACACGGGCGCCAACCATGATGACGGCCTCGGGGATGACCGGGTTGACCTTCCCCGGCATGATCGAGGAGCCCGGCTGCAGGTCGGGGATGTGCAGTTCTCCGAGTCCGGTGTTGGGGCCAGACCCCATCCATCGCAGATCGTTGCAGATCTTGGTGAGCGAGACCGCGATCACACGGAGGGCACCGGATGCCTCCACGAGCGCGTCACGGGCGCCCTGCGCCTCGAAGTGGTCCTTCGCCTCGGTGATGGGCAGCCCGCTGTCGGCGGCGAGCGAGGCGATGACCTTCTGCGGGAAGCCCTTCGGTGTGTTGATGCCGGTGCCGACGGCGGTGCCGCCGAGCGGAACCTCGGCAACGCGCACGATCGTCGACTGCACGCGCTCGATTCCGAGGCGAATTTGGCGGGCGTAGCCGGCGAACTCCTGGCCGAGGGTGACCGGTGTTGCGTCCATGAGGTGCGTGCGGCCGGACTTGACGGCGTCCTTCCAGAGCACGGCCTTGGCATCGAGGGCGGCGGCGAGGTGCTCAAGGGCGGGGATGAGGTCGGTGAGGAGTGCCCCCGTCACCGCGACATGCACCGAGGTGGGGAATACGTCGTTCGACGACTGCGAGGCGTTGACGTGGTCGTTGGGGTGCACGGTCGAGCCGAGGCGCGTGGTGGCGAGGGAGGCGAGCACCTCGTTCATGTTCATGTTCGAGGACGTGCCCGACCCGGTCTGGTAGGTGTCGACCGGGAACTGGTCGTGGTGCTCTCCGCCGATGAGAAGGTCGGCCGATGCGGCGATCGCGTCGGCGATGGCCGGGTCGAGGATGCCGAGCTCGCCATTGACGACGGCCGCTGCCTTCTTGATGCGGGCCAGCGCGATGATCTGTGCGGGCTCGAGGCCGCTGCCGGAGATGGGGAAGTTCTCGACCGCGCGCTGCGTCTGTGCCGCGTAGAGGGCGTCGACGGGAACGAGAACCTCGCCCATCGTGTCGTGTTCGACTCTGAACTGTGACTCTGACAAAGGTGAAGCCTTTCGTTACGGGCGCGGACGCGTTCTGAGGTCGCCCACGTGGATGTCTGCGATCGCCGTGCCTTCGAGCAGGCGGTAGTTCGCGCCGACGATTGCCAGCGTACCCGCGGCGATTGCCTCGCTGATGAGCTCTGAGCTCTCGATCAGCTCCGCGATCGTGTCGCGCAGGTGCTCGCGGCCGACATCGTGCGGGTCGATCGAGCCCTGAGCGGCGACCCGCTTGACGGCAGGCACGATCTTGGAGACGAGCGAGGCGATGTGCGTCGGCAGCACGGGTGCATCCGGCTGTTGCGAGGCGATCGCGGCCCCGACGGCGCCACACGAGTCATGGCCGAGCACAACGATGAGGGGCACGTGAAGGATGCCGACCGCGTACTCCAGCGAGCCGACCACAGAGTCGGAGATGACCTGGCCCGCGTTGCGCACGACGAAGAGGTCGCCGAGGCCTTTGTCGAAGATGATCTCGGCCGAGAGACGGGAGTCACTGCAGCCGAACAGGGCCGCGTGCGGCTCCTGCGTCTCGAGCACCTCGGCGCGACGCTCCACGTCCTGTCTCGGGTGCAGCGGCTCGCCGCGCACGAAGCGCTCGTTGCCGCGAACCATCTCGGCCCATGCTTTTGCTGGTGTTCTGTCTGGCACTGCTTCTCCAATCAGGACCATGTGATCCCCAGGCTCGTTGCGAGGATGGTGAACTCGTCGACGTCTGCCGTTCCGTACAGGACGATCGCGTCTCGGCTGGCTCGATCTGCGATCCAGACGCGCGCGAAGTTGCCGGGGTCTTCGATGCCGAGGGACTCGACCCAATCGCCGCCGTCGACCTCGATCTTCTCCGGCGCGGTTGTCTCCTCCGCGTTGTGGTTGCTGATCCACGTCGGGTTGGCGTCGAAACCCTGCTCGAAGCCGATGTACCGGCCGAGGGGGGTGATGAAGCCGATGTACCACGTGTCGACCTGGTCGACGGTGCGCAGGGTGGCCGCATTGGCCGTCCACCCCTCCGGCAGGTTGGGCACGATGAGCTCGCCGCCGTCGGGGGCGACCGTCTGCGAGGCGACCTCGCGGTAGTCCACGGGGTCGATCGGCGCGGGGTCTGGCCGCACGACAACGAGCACGAGAAGCAGCACGACGATGAGCGTCGCGACGAGCGACCAGACGAGGTTGCGCACGGTCTGGTTTGCCCGGTGCAGCCGCGACTGGGCCGCCTTGCGATCCGCGGTCTCCTGCGGCGTCTCGGGGCGTCCGAGGCCCGCTACCTCACGCTCTGCCATGGCTACTCGGCTGCGGCGGCCGCGCGGGCGGCGTCGAGCCGGGCCTTGGCGCCGAGCAGCCACTCCTCGCAGCGGGCGGCAAGGGCCTCGCCCCGCTCCCAGAGTGCAAGCGACTGCTCAAGGGTTGCAGAGCCCTGCTCGAGCTCGTTGACGACGCGGATGAGCTCATCGCGCGCCTGCTCGTAGCTGAGCTCGCTGACATCGGGGGAGGGGGTGGTTGCCACGGGACGATTCTACCTTTCGGTCGCGGCGGCCTTGCCGGCCGCTGTGCCGTCGACGGTGGACTGGATGCTGCCCCTGGCGAGCGTGAGGAGCAGTCGCGTGCCAGGCACCGCATCCTTCGCATCCCGCAGCGCCGACCCGTCGGGCAGCTGCGCGATCGCGTACCCCCGATCGAGCGTGCGCTGAGGGGACAGGGCGCGAAGGTGCCCGAGGTGCTCGCCGAGCTGCTGCTGCGCGCGCTCGACGGAGCGCTCAGCCAGCTCGCGGCTGCGGGAGATGTAACGGCCGAGCTCCTCTGCGCGGGAGTCGACGATCCAGGTCGGGTTGGCCATCACGGGACGGGACCGCACCTGGCCGAGCCGGTCGATCTCGACGGAGAGCATGCCCGTCACGCGCGAGCCGATACGGGCGCGTGCCTGCGCAACGCGGGCGAGCTCTTCCGCAACGTCGGGCACGACCCGCTTGGCCGCGTCGGTCGGGGTGGAGGCGCGGAGGTCGGCGACGTCGTCGAGCAGCGGACGGTCGGCCTCGTGGCCGATGGCGCTGATGATCGGGGTGCGCGCGGCGGCGGCGGCCCGCACGAGCCCCTCGTCGCTGAACACGAGCAGGTTCTGAAAGTCGCCTCCGCCTCGCGCGACGATGATGACCTCGACCTCGGGGTCCGCATCCAGTCGCGTGATGGCCGCGATGACCTCGCCAACAGCGCGGTCGCCCTGCACAGCTGCGTAGGCGATGCGGAACTGCACGGCGGGCCAGCGCAGCTGGGCGTTGCGCAGCACGTCTTTCTCTGCGTCGGAGTCGCGGCCCGTGACGAGGCCGATGACGCCAGGCAGGAAGGGGATCGGCTTCTTGCGATCGGCATCGAAGAGGCCCTCGGCGCGCAGCGACTGGCGCAGTCGCTCGAGACGCTCGAGCAGGTCGCCGAGTCCGACGTGCCGCATCTCGAAGACCTGCATGGTGAGGGTGCCGCCCTTGACCCAGTAGTTGGGCTTCACGAGCGCGACGACCCGGTCGCCCTGCTTGAGGTCGGCCGGCAGCTTCGACTTGACCGACGACCAGATGGTGAAGCCGATCGTGGCGTCCTGCTCGAGGTCTTTGAGCTTGCCGTATACGTTGCCGCCGGAGATGCCCCACTGGGTGATCTCGCCCTCGACCCACACCGAGCCGAGCCGGTCGATCCACCCCTTGATCTTGTTCGAGAGCAGCGCAACGGGCCAGGGGGTGTCGACGGTGGGTGGTGCATCCATATCGCTCATTGCGAAACAGCGTACTTGGCTGCACCGACTCCAGCCTCGCCCAGGTGCTCGCCGGTAGAATTGCCTGGTGAGCACAATCTCGAACGGAGCCCTCGGGGTCAGCATCGGGATGCCGCGCACCCTTCCCGTGCGTGGCCGGCTCGTCGACCTCCCCGTCGCTGGCTCGAAGCGGGTCATCCTCGCCGCCCCACGGGGCTACTGCGCCGGTGTTGACCGCGCGGTGATCGCGGTGGAGAAGGCGCTCGACCGCTTCGGCTCGCCCGTCTACGTTCGCAAGCAGATCGTGCACAACATCCACGTCGTCTCCTCTCTCGAGCAGAAGGGCGCGATCTTCGTCGACGACGTCACCGAGGTGCCGGAGGGCTCGCACATCGTGTTCAGCGCTCACGGTGTCTCGCCCGCCGTGGTTCAGGGAGCGGCCGACCGCAACCTCGACGCCATCGACGCGACCTGCCCGCTCGTGACCAAGGTGCACCGCGAGGCGATGCGATTCGACCGCGACGACTACGAGATCCTGCTCATCGGCCACGCCGGCCACGAGGAGGTCGAGGGCACCATGGGTCACGCGCCGGAGCGCACGACCCTCGTCAACAGCCCGGCCGACGTTCCGAACATCGTCGTGAAGAACCCCGACAAGCTCGTCTGGCTGTCGCAGACCACGCTGAGCGTCGACGAGACCATGCTCACCGTCAACCTGCTGCGCGAGCGCTTCCCGACCCTGCAAGACCCGCCCTCCGACGACATCTGCTACGCGACGCAGAACCGGCAGGTCGCGATCAAGAAGGTCGCAGAGAGCGCAGAGCTCGTCATCGTCGTCGGCTCAGCCAACAGCTCCAACACCGTTCGGCTCGTGGATGTCGCCCTTGAGAACGGCGCGAAGGCCGCCTACCGCGTGGACTACAGCTCCGAGATCCAGCAGGAGTGGCTCGAGGGCATCAGCATCATCGGGGTGACGTCGGGAGCGAGCGTGCCGGAGGTTCTCGTGCAGGAGGTGCTCGACGAGCTCGCTGATGCCGGGTACTCCGACGTGAGCCAGGTTGTCACGGCAGAGGAGGACCTCATGTTCTCGCTGCCGAAGGAGCTGCGCAAGGATGCGGCTGGCAACCCCGACGAGCGCGGGCTCGGCGGGCGCGTGCGCACCCTCGACTGGCAGAAGGCGCGGCCCTAGCCGGCGGTGAACTTCATCGCGAGGTCGAGCAGCGCGGGATCACCCAGTAGCAGGGACGTTACCGTCACCACGTAGATGATGCCGGCGACGGCGCCGCCGAGGAGCGGCACCCAGAACGAGAGACGGCCCGCTGCGGCGAGTGCCCTGGTGATGAGCAGGGTCGCTGCGAACAGCACGACGTGGCTGACGATGATGACCCAGCGCGCGAGGTCGAGGTTGCCTGCCGGAGCGTAGACATCGGTGCCGCCGTAGAAGGCGTACATCTGCTTCAGGGCATCCTCGAGGTTGAGGGCGACGATCACCGCGTTGACGGTGGAGAGAAACCCGAGGGCCAGCAGGATCGAGCTCGCGATCCAGTCGCGGCGTCGCGGCCGGGCGACCGGCTCGGCAGGGGCAGGGGCAGCCGGGGCAGCCGTGGGAGGGGCAAATCGGGGGTCTCCCGGCTCCGCATACTCGCCGTACGCGGGTCGCGCGGGGCGCGACGGGGTGCCGGGGGCTTCTGGCGAGGTCATGATGCAACGCTACTGTCTCGCCGTGCAGCTGTGGTTGTCTACCAGTGTGAGCCTGCACAACGCACGCATCGCGGTACTCCCGCGCGAGGTGGCCTCCGAGGTCATCACCAGCGCTGTGTCGCGCGCGGGCTGGGCGGTGGCCATCGTGGTGCTCATGATGGATGCCGTTCTCGTCGTCGACACCGTGTCGCGTCGATCGGGCGCGGAGCACGTCATCATTCCCGTGCTCGTCATCCTCGGCCTGTGTGCGCTTCTCGCCTTCGTCGGATTCGCACCGTCGACCACGTCGCGGGTGGTGTTCCTCGGCGGCGGAGCCGTGCTCGCCGTGCTCTACCAGGTCAGCCTGCTCACAATCGACCCGGCCCTCGGCACCACCGCGGCTTACCTCGTCAACCGCCCGGCCTTCGTGCTCGTCATCGGCGTCGCCGGCATCGTGCGGCCCCTCGCTGGGCTCGTCTGGGGCGCTGTCGGATATGTCGTCGCGATGGCGTCGCTCGTCGTCGGTGCCCTCGTGGTCGGTCTCGCGCCGGCGCCGGGGTGGGGACCGACGATCGCTCTCGCTATCTACGCGAGCGCGTACCTCACGCTCGCGGGCATACGGGCGAGCCAGGCCAACACGGTGCCAGACCTCCGCAAGCTCGAACTCGAGACCCAGCGGCTCGACCTCGAGCACCAGTACGAGCAGCGGGCGGCCGCGGTCGTCCACGACACCGTGCTCAGCGACCTGACCGCCGTCATGAACACGGTCGGTCCAATCCACGAGCGGGCGCGGGCGCGGTTCCGTGCCGACGTCGCCACCCTCGCCGATGCCTCCTGGCTGCGCGAGTCGCGGGGCAGCCTCGCACTCGACCCCCACGACTCCGCGCTGCGCAACGGCATGGTCGCGATCACCTCGGAGCTGCAGTGGCGTGGCCTGACCGTCGACATCACCGGAAACCCGGTGAACGAGGTCGTGCTGCTCTCCCCGGAGAAGATCGAGGCCGTGCACGCAGCAGTGCGTGCGTGCCTTGAGAACGTGCTGCAGCACGCTGGTGTCGCGTCCGCGGAGATCGTCCTCGGGGCCTCGGAGGGCTCGGCGAGCGTCATGGTCATCGACCAGGGGGTCGGCTTCAACGTCGGGGCTGTTCCCGCCGACCGGCTCGGCATCCGCTCGTCGGTCGTGCGGCGCATCGAGGAGTTCGGTGGGAGCGTGCGCGTCTGGTCGAAGCCCGGCAATGGAACCTCTGTCATGCTCACGATGCCGTGCGAGGTCATCCCAGGGGTGGTGCCCGATGTGGAGTGACGCCCTACGGGTCGCCCCGCAGCGGATCGACCCCCTCAGCTGGATAGCGCGCCCCCTCGTGTCACTGTCGTTCGCCCTCGTGGCGCTCGTCTACGGCCTCGTCTCCGTGGCCGTGACCTGGTCGCTGTCACAGCAGCCGGGTCTCGACCTCCTCGCCGTCGCGCTCATCACCGCGGCCTGCGTGTGGGTGCAGCTGACCACGGGACCGCTCAAGCCGCCGTTCGGCGCCGCGCGGGCATCCGTCGCCCTCGTCCTCGGCATCGCCGGCATCGCCGCGTCGTCCGTCGCGGTCTCGAGCTCGACCATCGAGGTGCAGTACTGGTGGGCTCCCGCGGGCCTCGGGCTGCTGATCGCCACGTGCGGGCCGTACTCGTCGGCGATTCGTGTGACGGTGTACGGCTGCATCCTGACCGCGGTCACCGCTCTTGCCACGGTCGCGGGCTTCTCAGCGCACACCGGCACGTGGTCGCTGCTCAGCACGGTCGTCATCGGCTGCTCTGCCGTCGGGGTTGGCACCGTCGCGACCGCGGTCTTCTGCTTTCGGGTGGCAGGGCAGTCGCAGCGCCTGCTCGCTCGAGCGGGCGTTCCCCTCGCCGCAGACGAGGCGGTGCGGGATGCGGCGGCACGTCGAGCCGAGATCGGCACGCTCGCTCGTCTCGGCTCCCGTGTCGCCCCGTTTCTCGAGGGAATCGCCGACGCGGGTTTCGTGACGGCAGCGGACCGCGCGCTCGCCGGCCAGCTGGCACGGAGGCTGCGCTCCGACCTCGTGAGCCAGGCCAACCGCACCTGGCTCGACTCGCTCGCGCTGTCTGGGCGCATCTACGTGGTCGACCCCGATCGTCGCGCCGACACTATGAATGCCGCGCAGCGCTCGGCCGTACGCGGGCTCGTGCTCGCTGTGATGGCCGACCCGGTGACCGACTCCGGCTCACTGTTCATCGAGCTCCGCGGGCAGGACGACGGGTCGACGGCAGTCGCGCTCAGCCTCGATATCGACCTGCCGGAGGGCAGGCGGGTGCTGCTGCTCGCGCCGTACTACGTGGCGCTCAAGACGACTGTCAACGAGATTTCGTGGGATCCCACGCACGACCTGCTGCGATTCCGGCTGCCGCCGGGGCGGCGCCGCTAGCGGTGATCGGAGCCCGACCACCGCTAGGAGCGACTAGATCTTGTTGCCGACCGAGCCGAGCTGCTTCGTGGCCTCGACGACGCGAGCGGCAAGCGCCGTCTCGGCGGTCTTGCCCCAGGCGCGCGGGTCGTAGACCTTCTTGTTGCCGACCTCCCCGTCGACCTTGAGGAAGCCGTCGTAGTTGCGCAGCACGGTGTCGGCGATCGAGCGGCTGAACGCGTACTGCGTGTCGGTGTCGATGTTCATCTTGACGACGCCGTTGCGCACCGCCTCGGCGATCTCCGCGTCGGTCGAGCCGGATCCGCCGTGGAAGACGAGGTCGAGCGGGAACGCGGCCGTGCCGTACTTGGCCTGCAGCCCGTCCTGGATCTCCTTGAGCAGCGCCGGGCGCAGTTTCACGCCACCGGGCTTGTAGACACCGTGCACATTGCCGAAGGTGAGGGCGGCCATGTAGCGGCCCTGCTCGCCGAGGCCGATTGCCTCGACTGTCGCGATCGCATCCGCGAGCGTCGTGTAGAGCGCCTCGTTCGAGCCTTCATGCGCAACGCCGTCCTCCTCGCCCCCGACGACGCCGATCTCGACCTCGAGCACCGAGTGGATCGCCTTCATGCGAGGCAGGATCGTCTTCGCGATCTCGAGGTTCTCGGCGAGCGGCACGGCAGAGCCGTCCCACATGTGCGACTGGAAGATCGGGTTGCCGCCGGCCTTGACCTGCTCCTCCGACGCGGAGATGAGGGGAAGGAGGAAGTCGTCGAGTGCGTTCTTCGGGCAGTGGTCGGTGTGCAGCGCGACGGTGACCGGGTAGTTCTTGGCGACCTCGGTCGCGAAGGCGGCGAACGCGAGGGCACCGGATGCACGGGCCTTGACGCTCTGGCCGGCGAAGTAGTCCGCGCCTCCGGTGGTCACCTGAATGATGCCGTCAGAGCCAGCCTCACTGAGGCCCTGCAGGATGCCGTTGATGGTCGACGACGACGAGGCGTTGATCGCGGGGAACGCGTATCCGCCCGACTTCGCCTTGTCGAGCATCTCGGCGTACTGCTCGGGGGTTGCGACAGGCATGGGTTCTCCTCGAAAAGCGGTGGGTGGTAACGCGAAAAGTCTACTGACCTCGTCGAGCGGGTAGAATCGTGGCTACGTCGACCTGCCTCTCAGGTCTCCACCACGGCGCCCCTTCGATCGACAAGGACGTTTCTCCGTGGTGAGCACTGACACCGGTTCCCTCTTCCTCCACCCCGACCGTAACCTCGGCATGGAGCTCGTGCGAGCCACCGAGGCGGCGGCCATCCGTGCCGTTCCCTACATCGGCCGCGGTGACAAGAACGCCGCCGACGGGGCGGCCGTCGACGCCATGCGCAAGTTTCTCGGCACCGTCGACTTCGAGGGCGTTGTCGTCATCGGCGAGGGCGAGAAGGATGCCGCCCCCATGCTCTACAACGGGGAGCACGTCGGCAATGGCAAAGGCCCCATCTGCGACATCGCGGTCGACCCCATCGACGGAACCTCGCTCACCGCGGCCGGACGCCAGAACGCGCTGAGCATGATCGCCGTCGCCGATCGTGGCAGCATGTTCGACCCCAGCGCTGTCTTCTACATGGACAAGATCGTCACCGGCCACGAGGGTCACGGCGTCATCGACCTCGCGCGCCCCATCGGCGAGAACATTCGGGCGCTCGCGAAGGCCAAGGGCAAGGACATCGCCGACATCGTCGTCGCGGTGCTCGACCGACCGCGCCACGCCCAGCTCATCCAGGACATCCGGGATGCCGGCGCAGGCACCCGCCTGCTGCTCGACGGCGACGTGGCCGGTGGCATCAACGCGGCGATGTACGGCACCCGCATCGACATGTGCGTCGGCACGGGCGGCACGCCGGAGGGCATCATCACGGCGTGTGCGCTCAAGGCGCTCGGCGGCTTCATCCAGGGCCGCTTGGCGCCCAAGGATGACGACGAGCGGCAGAAGGCGCTGGATGCCGGCCACGACGTCACGCGCATCCTCGGCATCGACGACCTCGTCACCAGTGACAACACCTATTTCGTCGCGACCGGAGTCACCGATGGCCAGCTCGTGGCAGGTGTGCGCAAGCTGGGGCCGGTCATCCGCACGGAGAGCATCGTGCTGCGCGGCCGCTCCGGCACCGTTCGCCGGGTCGTGGCCGACCACGTTGCGGAGAAGTGGCTGTAGCCGCTACTCCGGCACCTCGAGCTGGAACTCGTCGCTCGTCAGCTGCTTCGGCGTCGTCTCGATCTGCACGGTCGACCCGAGCACCTTCGACTCGTCGAGGGCGTTGAGCTTGCGGGCGGTCACGAGCACGCGCGACTCGAGCGAGTTCGCGAACTGGTTGTAGCTGCTCACCGTCGAGTCGATGGAGCGGCGCAGCTTGTCGGCGTGGTCGCTGAGGGTCGCGAGGCGGGCGTAAAGCTCCTTGCCGAGATCGAAGAGGTTCTTCGCGTCCTCGGTCAGAACGTCTTGCTGCCACGAGAACGCGACGGTCTTGAGTACCGACCACAGCGTGACGGGGGAAGCGAGGGCGACGCGCTTGCCGAAGGCGTAGTCCATGATCGACGGGTCGGCCTCCATGGCGGAGGAGACGAGGGACTCGCTCGGAATGAACGCGATCACGAGCTCTGGCGACGATGACAGGCCCTGCCAGTACGCCTTGCTCGCGAGGGTGTCGATGTGGCCGCGCACCTTCTTGACGTGCTCCTTGAGCAGCTGCTCGCGGCGGGCGGCCTCCGCGCCGGTGGCAGTGACCGGGATGCCGCTGGCCTCGAGGTAGGCGTCGAACGGCACCTTGGCGTCCACGGCGATGTTCTTGCCGCCGGGCAGGTGGATGACCATGTCGGGGCGACCTGCGCCGGCATCCGACAGCACCGAGTGCTGCACATCGAAGTCGACGCGCTCGATGAGCCCGGCCGCCTCGACGACGTTGCGCAGCTGCGTCTCGCCCCAGACCCCCCGCGTGGAGTTGCTGCGCAGGGCGCTCGCGAGCGACTCCGCCGTCGACCGCAGCCGCTCCTCCGACTCCGTCGCGCTCTTGAGCTGCTCGCTCAACTGTCCGTGCTGGAGGCTGCGCTGGGTCTCGAGCTCTGTCACCTTCTGCTGCATGGTGCGCAGGGTCTCCTGCACCGGGGTGAGGGCCTGCAGCACCTTGCTCTCGCCGCGCTCGCGCAGTTCCCGCTCCTCGCGTTCGAGGCGCTCACGCTCTGCAAACTCGCGGTACTGCTCCTGCTGCGCGGTGATCTGCTCCCGAAGGCCCGCGGCGGTCGCCTGGATGGCGGCGAGCTCCGCGCTGATCGTGGCCCGGTGCGCCGCCTCCTCCGCCCGCACCGACACGAGCGCCGCTGCATGCTGGGCCTCGAGAACCGCCGGGTCGGCG
>Ga0307514_10003317_pt1 | contig 15604 bp, 11 predicted proteins | sample 16_EM_MG_FD_203088 | JGI IMG/M metagenome (GOLD analysis project Ga0307514, IMG submission 203088) | Populus trichocarpa ectomycorrhiza microbial communities from riparian zone in the Pacific Northwest, United States - 16_EM | ecosystem: Host-associated > Plants > Roots > Unclassified | place...
AAAGTCGATATACAAGGCCAAAAGCAAGTGGCTTTAACGTGAGCTCGGCCTATGTCTTGAAAAGCGACATGGACCTTTATTCGCCAGTAGATGCGGTAGGGACCGAAACTTCGCATACGCATAGGTACGATCGTTAATTGGGAGAGTCCTGCTGCCCGTGCGAAAGAAGCAGGTTATCTAGGAGAGGTTGTACTGAAGCACTTAGTCACGCTCCAAAACAAACCCGGTAAAGCGTACTGTTATTTTTGGGTATCCTTGTCAAGGGACGGATAGTTGTGCGACAGACAGCATGACTGGAATAATGGACTCCGTATCTAGAGGTTGGTATGTAAGTAACGCTCCACAGGCCCACATTTCTAGACTTTTGCCCTCTTGACTTTTGAAGGAATTGTCTAGCTGGTGCGACTCGGGGAGGGGGCTGGCGTCAACAACAAAATAACCCTGAACACAATCCGGGCCGAAGCATCTTGTCACCGATCGGCCCTGCAGCAACTTTACACTCCAGATCCAACAACAGCGCGCGGTTTCCGACGGACGGACGGACAGACGGCACACGGCTGGCAGAATTAGGTGGGGTAGGTAGGTACCTATCCTTTTTCCTTGCGCAAAACTTGAAAATATATACCGGCTTTGTCTCGGGGGCGTCTCGGGGGCGAGTACCAGATTTAATTACAGGTATTTACGGAGCTTGTGCTCGAATCGCGGACTGAAAACAAAAAAATCCCCCCGCCAAAAAAAAAAGGAATCACGTTTGCGCACCAGATAGAATTTCTCGCCCATCTCTCGGCATCCGAAACGAATTCCCCTCTCTCTTTTTTTCAGCGGGGCTGATACTTGCTGGGCATTTCCATCCCCCAGCCCCCCTCAGCCTTGTCTTGTCCCGCCAACGCCCCACAAATTGAATCCCAGCGCCGCTGGGTAAACTAATTAGTGGCGCTCATTTACCAGTCAAACGGCCAAAAGCCTCTATTGCAACAGGCGACGCTGATTCGTTACCTCCTCTCATAGGTATTATATATTGCAACTTTCGGGTTTCGTGTAGGCTCATTTTATTGCGTGCAGGTTTCAGCGCTGTGCAGGAAACCTACCCCTACCCCCTCGCGCAGGTAGATAGGGTAGACCGCATACACGACATCATATTTGGTCGAACCGGCACGGGGCGGCGCAGAGCAAGGGGGATACTTTATATACGCCTGTATTATGTGTGTGCTGCAGCGGGATTAATTACTTTGCTTTTTGATTCAGCTGTGCACTGCCTGAACGGTACAATACTTGCTCGAATATTTACACTCGGGCCAACATTTCTGAAAATTCAACTAACCCATCGACAACAACAACAACAACAACAACAACAACAACAACAACCACAACAGTAACAATAATAATATCCATCTCCAGACAGCATAGATGCCCAAAACAGTTGTAGTCCACCTCCCACCCAAATCCACCGGAGGCTCGAGTGTTCACTCCCCCCATGGACTCGCCCCCAACACAACCTCCAAAATACCCATGGCCACAACAATCACCACCATGAGCATCCCCGCTCCGACAGCAAAATCATCCTCACGATCACACACCACTGGCGAGGCTTCCGGCCAGTCAAGGTCCACCCCAACCACTACCACCACCACCACCACTCTCCGCAAGCGGTCAGACCGCCGCATAAAGGCGCTGTCTGTGGGACACATCTCGCCGAGCTCATCACCCATGCATGCTCCGCTGGGGCTGGATTTTAGCTATGGCCGATCGAGCAGTGAGCTGGGCAGCGAGAGGAGGGGTATCGATCAGAGGGTTTTTGGTAGTGCCGGGTTGCAGCCAATACCCACCCCCGGTGCGCCGCCGCAGAAACAGAGTTATATGGCGAGAGTTGCGAATGGGTTTGGCTTCATGAGTAAGGGGTCTGCGGGGGAGAGCCAAAAGGAAAAGGAGTCGCCGAATCCAAGCAACAGATCTCGGTCGAAAAGTAATAGTCGGCCAGGGACCGCGGGGGGATTGATTACCACTACTACCACAATCGCCGCCACATCCATGACAGGAACCACCAATAAAACAAAGGCTCTTGACGTAGATAAACCTCTCCCCTCCCGCCCCGTCAGCTCATCAAATACCCACCATCACCGCTACTCCCTCCGCGCTGACGGGGGCACGCTGGCTTCAACACCCTTCGGCACGCTTGGCTCCTACAGCCTCCTCTTTGTCGATCACGAGCTCGAAGCGCTCAGCCACCCCCCGCGACCGAATTCCGCGGCGAATTTAATCAACGGCAGGCCGAGGTCGATATCGACATCTGCGGGGGGCACACCGGCAACGACGAGGCCGCCATCGGTGGTGAATTCAGCGGGGGCGAGGATAAAGCTGGAGCCGATTATCCCCGTGCATGTGCTGGACAAAATGGTTAGTGCGAGCCCGCAGGAGATGACTCCCGTGGTGGCGGCAGCGCAGAAGTATTTTCCCCTCTCTCAGGGCGCCTCGATATTGCAGCGGCGGGAGAGCAACCGGAGTAGGAGGGTGGGTGAGGCTAGGGAGGAGCTTATGCAGTCGAGCACACCGGTGCAGGACGCGGAGATGGTGGTCCGCGCGAGGTCACTGTCGAGGTCCAATTCCGCCGCTCGGATGGGGGCTTACTCGCGGAGGCCGAGCAAGAGCAGTAGCCTGCGTAGGGAGCTGAGGGCTGAGAGCCCGCTGAATGATGCTGGAGAAGGCAGCTACAGCCGCAGCGCCAGTAGGAGCGCGTCGGTGTACAATGGTATCGTCAGTCGGAGTAACAGTATGGTTTCACGGCGGCGGTTGGCCGTAGAGTCTGGGCCCGAGTCTGAGGGAGAGGAGGGGGAGGAGGCGGAGGAGGGGGAGGGGGAGGAGGAGCGGCGAGGCCGCGGGCGGAGCCCTGGTGGGAGGAAAGCTGTGAGGAGGTTCAACAGTGTCGACAGAGAGGACAACCTGTCACGGATCACCGAGTATGGGCCAGGGGACCAGCAGCAATTGCAAGAGCATGCGCGGGGGAGGGAGGAGGATCCGCAAGAAAATGACTTGGACAGTCGGGATGTTTGGAATACAAAGAGAGCCACGGCACTTGCGAGGAAGCCTGTGCCTGTGCCAGTGCCCGCGCGCAAGTCCTCAAGATCAGCGTCGAGGTCAAGATCAAGATCGACATCGTCGCGGTTGCCCCAGCCAACGAGTCTGGAGGGGAACACTGCAAGCACAGCCATGCGCACCATCAGCGAGGTGCAGGTGGCCTCTGTACCGGCGGTGGCTGCGGCAGCGCCCCGGCCGAGGCTCATCGATCTCGACAGCTATAAGGGCAGCGGGTCGCGGACACCCAGCCCCAGCCCGCTGCGGCCGTCCTTGGCTTTGGCGGGGGCACGCGCGAGATCTGGCAATGGGTCAAGCAGCTCCCTCCGGGCGAAATATCACGCCGACGAAGGGCGGCCACCAGCATCAGCACCAGCAGCACCCGCAGCGCTGTCTGGTCTCCCAAAGCGCAAGCCCGTCCCCCAAAGCCCCAGCCCGACTAGTTCTACGCTCCCAACACTCCCATCCCAGCTCCTCCTCCTCCGGCCAAAGAACCCCATGGTCGTAGCGATTCCCCCGCCGCCGGGAAGTTTGCAAACCGACTCCCCAGTCAGTGGTGGCGACGGCAAGTCGACCGCGGGGCTGGTGAGTTCGGAGGACGAGCTTGAGGAGGACGTGGTGAAGACACCGGCAACGGCGACGTTCAGCTTTGTCACGCCGCTGCTGCCGTCCCCGCCAAAAAGGGTGTCACCCCATGGCCAGCAGCAGCAACAGCAGCAGGCTGGTCATGATGCCCCGAGCCGTATCCCGCAGACGGGGCCTCCACCGCCTCCACCTCAGGCCCCGACTTCTTCTGGCCCTTCCGCATCACCACCACCATCACCACTACCAATCTCGAGCGCTCCACCGGATCCCCACTGGCCACCTCCACCCCAGTCATCGGCACCCCCAGTAATTCAAGTTCGAGTCCACGAGCCCCCGGTAGATGGTAACTACGATATCGATTTCCCAGCACATGCTAGGCCAACTCCGCCGAGTACAGCGCATCACTCCCCGGCCTCAACCCCAAGCCCAGTCTCCCCCGTCTCCCCTCTCTACCCGCCACCAAGCCTCCCTGACAGCGGCACCCTATCCCACTCATCCCCCGCGCACCTTCTCGAGCGGGCCCGCTGGGAGTCTGAGCGCATCTCCCTCCAAACACAGCTGGCCGCCCTCACGCACGAAAATCAAACGCTCAAAGACTTGGTCTTCAAGCTAACTGAGATGGTCGAGCGGCAGGATATGGAGCTGCGGAAGCATCAGCAGCAGCAGCAGCACGCACGCGCGCATGCATATGCTACCCCCAAAACACTCCCTCTCAGAGCTGCTGGCAGTCCCGCTCCCGCGCGCGGGACGCTTCCCCAGGGGTGGAGCGTATTCACGAACCCGCGCACGCCGCCTCCACCAAAGCCCAAGGCACGAATGGAGTTGCCAGAGCCGGCGGTATACCAGGTGCTGGCGCTAGGAAACAAGGAGATCTCGGTTAATACTGGACCCGAAGACCAGAAGCCTATCGGACACAGAAGGGGAAGTGTATCCATGTCTACTGGGTCATCACCACCACCCCTGGCAAGGCCTGGGTTAAAGAAGGGGTTTAGCCATTCCTTGCCGTTGCTAAATGCGGGGGCGTCGGCGCAGAAGGGAGCACCGGTGGTGCTGGGGTTGAGTGTGTCGGCTGCGGTGGAGCTAGGCAAGAAGGGATCCCTAGGTCAGGGTAAAGGTGGAAAGGGGATGGTAGGGTCGGATGCAATAGTGGCGACTGGGAAAAGCCCAAAGGCGAGGGCACTGTGGAAGAGGACTACAGCTGCGGTGGCAGGGGGGAGAAAAGCGCAGGCGAGGGGTGGGGAGGAGTATAGGAGGGGGTGACGACATATTCCAACGGATATATAATGTGGGAGGTATGGTTGGTGAGGCTGATTATATACTACAGATAGACGGTTATTGCATTCTGGGAAATCGAGTTGGAAGCCGGACGCGCATATGTACTGGATCTTGTACTATTGGGGTTTTGTTTCTTTGATGTGTTTTTCCTTTTTCTTTTCCCCCGGTTGAGTCTCTTTCTTTGGTATTTTGGGGGCGCTGAAGTGGGGATTATCGGGTATTATTATAGATGGATACGTCTCCTTGCTTTCTCTGCATTTGTGTCGCGGGGGGGTCGGAGAACCCATGGGTCTAGAGAGGGTGAAAAGAAAAGTAGGAAAGGGGAATGTTTCGGGATGTATATGGAATTGATATATGGTGGTGCTGGATACGTGTTGGAGGGATTGTTCTAGATGTATGTATCAATATAGACTATTTCTATCAACAAGATTAGCTCTTTTGGGAGAAGTTTCGCCGGGGCTTGGGTATTGGAGCCCGGGTAATTGGGGTCAGGAACCATTTATTGTTATTGGTTTTTTTGGGGCTAGCTTTCGACAGTTTCTGCAAGGTCTGGGCACTAACTGTAGGTAGTAAGGACTATTACATATTTCTTTGCTGGTATGCGAAATAACCAGTCTGTTTCCAAACTACCCGAGCAAGGGCACTTGACTACCAGCTGCAGTGGGACGGAAATATGGCACGGTGTGATCCAGGTATAGGTGGCTGCTCACTGAGGCCTACAGTCAATGCTACATAAGTAGTTGTGATGCTCGGAACCGAAGCTCATATATGTACTTAGTACCAGAGATCCCTCGAATGAGTGGCCTATGACACCTACTAGGCTCCTGAGAATATTCCCCAAGGGTTATTATTCCAACCTTTCATTAGGGGTATAGCTAGTACTACCAAGTAAATATGATCTTGAGTTTCAGTGCAATAGCAAGCACAGGGAATTGGCTTTGGTGGCCCTATATGGGGTAGGTGTGTATCGGGGGAGGAGAGGACCCTGTCTAGATGGTGCGGAAGTAGGCGGATCACTTGGAAGCTTGTAATACTTGGATCTACCTGTAGTGAGTGGCTTGTGCCATTTAATAGACTCCTGGGAACCCTTCTGGATTCAATTTCCCATCAAGGGCTCATTGGCTCCGGGGGAATGGTTTTGGCACCCCAGATTTGGGCATCGATCCCTGGGTGTGGAGGTGATTGAACCTTAGGGTCGGTCAAAACACCTAGAAGCAATTACTATCACTATTACATGTGTCTTATGTTTGTCAGGAGCGAGTAAAACTATGACTGAATGCAGCTCATAACGGGGGTCGATATCTCATGTGCAAGAAGGACCAATAATAAAGAAGTACAGCATATATGTATTTTGTAATCAAGTTTGCCAAAGCGCGAGCCACTAGTAAGTCAGTCCTTTGATTGCGTTACTTTCTTTGTAGTTTTATCGGCTATTATTTGGTTTAGAGGTTACATAGTATGTTCCACTGATACCCTCGGGATACTACTGGCTGGAGGCTTCACAGGGTGGTTAGTAGAATATAGCGTTTCTACAATTTGCCGGGTGGGCTATGGAGTTGGCCCAAGAGCCCTGCTTGCCCGCCCTGCACTTTGCATCCAGACTGCCAATCATTGGTTATCTTATCCAATCACATACGCATTCCCTTTCATGAATCTTGTTAAACTAAACACTATGGCATATATTACTACCTAGTGCTTAGTGTGGGGAATACCCTCGCCCCCGCATCCACATAAGGAGGAGAGCCACCCCCGTGAGTATGTCAACCGACAGACCGCAAATGGCAATTATGAACAAGCCATACAAGCCGGGCAAAATACAGGGCATCCCAATGTGGCAAATTGTTGTAACGGATGAGGGATATAAACGCAGGATTTTCGCATATATTTGGGCGTTCTGTGGAGAGAAAAGGCCCAGAGAGCAACGGCTCCATAGCAAGCCTATAACGGTTACTGACGGAAGCACGAATATATCTCTGTTTCTACCTACCTCGTATATTAGTACAATTCTTTCTCCTCGTAACCTTGCAATCTTACACATGCTGGAGCAAAATTCGAGATTGTTGCAGTCATGGAGGCACTTGAATTTCGGACACCCCGACCCACCAGAGCACAATCCCAGTATCACTTTGCCAGCATCTGTTGTTCTCATGCCCTATCTATTACTGTTACCCTGAACTTACTTTTGGTGAGCACCTGGAAGCGGATTAGTTATTACCAATAAGCTCAACTGAGTGTATACCTATACTTGTCGAAGCCGATTCCCCACACTTGTATGGATGACCACAACCTTTTATATCGCGATTTGTGTGACACTGGAAGTTAAGTTCTACATACGCTTAGTCACCAACATCACAGATACTCTTTTTGGTAGTCGCTTCCGGATTTGGCAGAACCCTGTCTGTAACAAGAATCTTATGAGTTTTTGCATCCATTGATGGTACAGCATACTAGTACTAAAGAGCAGATACGTCGAGGGCTACCCAGGTGAACCTATGACGTTTGAAGAAGAGGCTGACTACTGGAAGGAGAGGTGGGAGAAGGTGAGTGATGAGAGCGGGAAGACAGCAATCAGGACTATGCAATCTTGGGAGAACGCCTATGAGGAGGAGGTAGTGAGGAGAGTGGACGAGTGGGTAAGAGAGAAAGAGAAGGGGAAGAAGAAAACAGTACGCTCTGCTGCAGGGGCACAGATGGAGGAGGCTGAGAGGAAGAAGAAGAGAGAGCCAAAGTTGAGGAGGAGGATGTGGAGGTGAGTGGTGGGTCAGATGGCTCCGACGTCCGTTGGAGGTAAACCTCTTGTGCATGCAAAGGCGATGGATTGAGGTCCTTAAAAGTCACCGAAAAGAGTCAGCAGAAGCAACGCAAGATCACAACTTTGTTTGCCACACCAAGCAGCGCAGTTCGGGACTGTCCGGCAACATCTCCGGGAACTTCGCCAGCGACTCCTAATGATTCCATATGCAGCCCCACCCTGCTCCTCTAACGTACATATAGCGCCCTGCACCGATCTTCTGTACAGTACGAGGTAGTATGAATATATCGGGATACTTCCATCTCCATCAGTATCTATTTCTAATCCCATTCCTGCCAGATATTTCAAATGAGCCCGGGCCCGACCAGTAGCATTTCATAACATTTCCCTTGACACTTCCTTTCCATGTCCATCTCATTTACCTGAAGGATTAAAGTGGTCCTATGGGAATGGGACTGAGAACGAAATTAAGCTTTTGCACCTAGCCGTGGGAATGTATTTTTTTTTCATACATCACCACACCACTGGGATGTGGATAGGTCGGTTATTTATGCAGTTTCGGTGGTTTCGCATCGAATAGGCACCCAAGTAGGTCCAAATTGAGGAATTCTATTGTAAACATATAGTACTTTTGTTAAATAAAGTGCAGGAGGCAGGTTTGCGTTACTGCTTGTATGGTCTGGAGAGCAGTGTGAGGTATCACAGAAGCGGTTTGGCTATAGAATATATGAGTAGATGGGCACTTGATATCCGCATCCTGTGCCCGCTATGCGTGAAATATATCGCTATAAGATGATTGACTTGGAAGGATAATTTTAACCAGGGATACAAATGAAGTTTCCGTATTGTAACTTAACCAGAACAGGTCTGAATTAGGCTCCTGATATACTTAAAAGTAGACACATAGGAAGCAGAGGTGTCTGTTATATAGTATCTGACTAGGATTGGGTGACGTCATGCTCTCAAGGCTAGATTAGAAGAAATGTGAATAGAGTTTTCTTTGGTGTAACTCGGTATATGTACAGGTCTTCTAGGGGTATTATTTTAATGTCTGGTAGGAATTGAACAACTTGAAGGTCATCTTACTAAAGGTAGGTTAGGAGAGGGCGAAGGAAAAGTACTTCCTAGTTATAACTCAATCAAACCGAGTTCCAAGTCAAATGATAAATAGCTCAAATAAAGAATATTTACAATATAATCCTACCTACTTGAGTGCGCGAAACCACCGAAACCGCATAAATAACCGACTGATCCACATCCTAGTGGTGACCAGCATCCTGCTGCTGTATGGTATGCGCAATTCCCATCACTCCATCCATAGAACTTTTTTTTCTCAACAAAATTGGAGAGTCGGATTTCGGACATACCACAAGAACTCGGATATAAGAGCCCCAGCTGACAGCTGAGCTAATGCAGAGCGGCTCATGCAAATGCCTGCCTCAGCCGCTGACCACCACATAACAGAAGAGTTGAGAATCGAGTTACAGCTGGCACAAGACTACAATTTCCTTCGTAGGGTCCTTTGTGTTTAGTCATGCATCGGAGTTTTGTAATATTGGGGCACAAGAATCCATCTCGCAATTATCGCAACTCTAAAATAAATCGAATCACTAGGCACCACTACTACCAGGGTAGATTTAGTAGGTATTAGATAGTTCCTTATGTACTGTATGTAGCAACCTACATTAGCTTGACCGGGATTCTCTCCTGGGGCTCTCTCCTGGGCTCTCTCCTGCGGCAGTTCTCGCAGGGTTACACTCTTGGAAGTTTATATGTACCGGTAGATGGGGGGCAAAGCATTGGGTTCTGGTTGATTTCCTAACACTAAAATAGGTAGGTACTAGGCTAACCAGAATAGGCACAGGCAAATAACCTGTAAGCTCGGAAATGTAAACAGGAAATTATTAGAAATTAAGGAAATGGTTAGGAAATGGACTCTGACTATCTAGGTCCGTATCTTTACGATTTCATGACAACTTGAAACAATACTCAGTTACCCTGAACTCGTTTTTTCTCCCGTTATATATAGCTGCTTGAACATATTACGGGTTCTTGTTTCTCTTATATTCACATTTCTTCTCTACATTTCTCGATACAAGCCTGAGAATATATGAATGACCTCCGACCACTCGATGACATTCTTATATCGAGATCTGTAGATTCGTACAGAGGCAAGCTAATATTCAACGGCATGTGATTGGATTAGGTATTTGGAATATAGCCAAGGTATCTATGGGCCTCCATACTCCCAAAGACCCATTCCCTGGGGCGGATCTCGGAACGGCCTCTATGTATGTAGAACCACCGGGTACATAGTTACGAATAAGGTAGAGTATAGTATGTACGTACCGCCTCATAGCCTAAGGCTCCCTTCGGGGGAAAGGCGTATAGACTCCCCCCCAAAAAAGTATGTACATAGATAGGCGCTCCAAGGGCAGTATGGACTGCCCAGGCACATGCGCATACATGCCGTACGACCGCAAGATGCAGGTAGTCTGAAGAAGCTGCACTGAGCCGTACCTATATGCGTAGCTAGCTGCATCTGCTCTATATATGCAGTTCACCGGGTGAGGTTCCGGAGTCGGTAACCTAAAAGTGAAGGTCTCGGATTGCGAGCCCCCGGCTGCGTGGTTCGATACTACCTGGCTGCTCCAGTACGCATGTACCTTTGTAGCAGGCGCACCGTCAGACGATCAGCGCATGATTATATGCCCCAGGGAGCAACTCGACCACTGGAAATACAATATATACACATAAAAAAGCACATGATGGATGACCAGATGTGGGGCCATTGATCGCTGTAAATGCCCATACTACTACATATAGGGATTGGAAATGAGTCTGCTTGCATTAGATTACCACTAGCTTGATGTAGTAAATATGGCAGTCCCAGTGCAGATATAAGCTTACATACATACATACATACATACATATGTATATGTGTGTCTTATGATCTGGCCAGCCTTGCACTGACTGGTACCAAATCAATATAATATGCATGTTAGTTGGCCCCTGGAGGTAACATTATGCGCAACTATATTTTAGGCTTGACCCGCCACTTTGGGATGCCTTGCTTTTCATTCTTGGAGAGGTGCCCTGTACTGTACCTAAAACTACTGTAGTACATGTCCAAAGAAGCCACAGCAAGGGTCTATGTATACCGTGGTCGAGCCATAGATTTCGTGACGTGGGGGATTTGTTTTTAGCAGGGGATGGATTAGTTAATCCTTGTACTTAACGTCACAACCATATATCTGAGCATCGGGCTTGGTGAGTAGTTTTCATGAGATAATTGATAAATTCATTGCGTAAACCATAATCATAATCACACAATCCATCCACAATATGCAATCCAAATCCGTAAACTATCCTCAAAATTGCACTTGCCCGAGGTTCCACCTATCCGCAATTGGACTGAAAGACCTGATAATGAAAGCCTAGACATAAGGAAATTGATAGTCCCTTCCTCCCGCAGTTACTCAAGAATTCCTTCCCGTCCTTGTTTTCCGTCCCCAGACACTAATACTAGTACCCCCTACTTATCATACGGTCACAATTCCACCAACGCCCTGTTGGGCGTTCCTTGTAAAGCCCCACGAATTGCCAATCGTATAGGTATCGCTACTGGTGCTGTATCCGTGGTTCGTGGCAAAGGAGTTATCGAAGGGGATGAGATAGAAAGAGCAGATTGTCTTATATGGAACATTGTTCTTGATCAAGATGTAGAAGTTGAAGAAGTTACATGCCCTATAGGTTCCGGAGGTTGGGTGTCGAGAGTTATATGCAGTTTTTTCCTCACATGCTATGGAGCACAACTCGGGGTCGGTCTATTGCATGATTGAAATTTAGCGTGTGCAATTGGGCTTAAGGATTGAGCAAGCAGCGAGATATCCTTTGACTTACCGCCATGATGGATGCATAGCCCATGTATGGGTCTGGGTCAGTCGGGTTGGCTCTTTTACCATTGATGGCTCCATCGAGTGGGGAGGTTGTCCAACCAGGAAGGGTCGGGTTCAGTATTTTGCTGAACCCATAAGAGCCAGAGATGGTGACGAGATAGCCGTTTCTCCATTGCCCGTCGTTTGTAGCCTCGGCGGCTGTCGAAGGCAGAGCATATAAGGAGCATTTGATTACTTGATCTCCAGCATTCGGACCAAATTTTTCTGTGTAAACATTGAAGAACGTGCTGAAGCCAAATTAGCAACAATCCTAAAGATCAAGCGGGTATGGCTATGCTACTCACCATCCAACCTTGCTATCGCAGAAATTGGCGCAAGCCTGGGCCAGGTCAGGTGTACTTGGGTCCAGTGACTTGTATGTCTTATAGGACGAATGCTCGGTAGCCGCATTCAAGTTTTTGTATGCGTAGAACCACCCAGCGGGTAGATTCAACAGCGTGTAGCGCTTCTCGAGCTCGAGGTCACGCTTACGCTTCGCGGCCTCAATTTGGTCAACGGCATCGGAAATCATCTCAGGTTTGGTAGGTTCAGTGGGCGGCGCCTCTATTGTAACCCGTCGATATGTTAGAGAGTCTGCTCTTAACGCCCATACAGGGGGGACGCTTACCCGTTCCCGGGGAGGGGCCAAGCTGCTCATTGGGGTCATTCTCAGGTAGGGATTCAACAATATCCCCCATCTCCTGAGGCACTGGCACTGGTGCAGGGGCCGCCAGGGCAACGCTGGCCACGATAGTCAAATAGAGAAGTGCGAACGCCCTCATGTCTGTGCGGGGAGGTATATAGGGAAGAAATGGTGAAGAGTAGTTCCTGTGGGTGAGTAAACTTTGAAGCTTGAGCCCAGGAGTAGTTGCTCTGGTGGTGGGGGATGATTTCTGGTACTCGGGGGTGAACCGGTCCCCTTAAATAGTGAACAGAGACTCACTCGACCCCAATCAGCAAGAACTATTTCTTGGTTGAGAGAGGGGGGGGGGGGAACAACTAGTCGAGAGAGCTCATGAGCCTACTGTTCCTGTACCAAGGACATGCGTCAGTGAAGCAGTAGGAGTGAGATGCGAGTATACAAAGCAGTCTATGACGCCGAACAAAGAACTCAGCTCGACTTGGGCAGAGACATGCAGCCTGTAACCTAGATTCCTGTGGGGTACATGGTTTATCATACTGGCACATATGCTTACGTATTTTAAAAGTAGGAATACAAGTTGTGAGGACGCCACGACTTTAGCGAGAAACCAATATATCGATGTTTGCTTCTGCATTACTGTCCATACAAATATATTGATTCCGCTAGGAAATATAAAGCGAGCTGAGGCACAAAAGTGGTCTGGTGGCACGAGTGTAGTTAGTAAGCTAATCCTGTTATAGTGGGTAGTTTAATGTCTGATTGGGGGCGGGCAGTGCTAAACACACCCATTGGCAGGGTTGAATCAATTGAAATAATATCAAGTACACTCCATCGCTGAGGATTATTATTATTCGACTGTCTCACTTAGGCGCCACTGCCTAAACACGACTGTACCCTACATTGAACATGTACTTACTGGAAGGTATGTGCAAGTAGATAGGCTGAATGTAATTAATAATTCCTTAAAATAAAATCAAAAAGGTATGTGCAAGGAGGCGAGTCACACCTAGTCTAGTCTAGTCTTCCCGCTGTCGTCTTTGGTTGCCTGAGGGTCAAGGATGGCCACCATACACGTGTCTTACCGGAGAAGCTTCATGTCTATACTCCATATATCAAAAGAGATTTCAGAACATAGGTACCTAACAGCTGCTAGATCAACAAGTGTTAGTATGGCCCCAGATGTAGGCACGGTGAGTTTCCATCGTTGTACAACGAATCACTGATTAATAGTCAAACAAAATTGTGGGGCTGGGTTTCCCATAATCTTCACCATTGTCTAGTTCAATGTCCCTAGACCGCACGCAAGACCCCTACTGCTGCACGAAGCTAGCCTGTGCAAAACTCAGTAGCTGTTCAAGCGGTGTTGCTGAGAGTACCGATTGGGTCTGCTCGGAGATACACGAAGGCCGGATATGCTGGTGATGGGGCTGAGCTTGAGGATAGAACCTACCAGCCCTACCATTAATGAAGCTGGAGTGCCGAACAAGGTGTTACCAACAAGGAGGGGGCACATGCACGCCACTGCAGCCCAGTCACTCCCTCGATCACCCAACATACGACTTCCCACGTAGCAAAACAATCATTCGACCATGTGGATACGTCTCCTCTCTCGTCAATCAGACATGCGGCACCCCTCTAACCCCTTACCGCATTCATCAACTGAGAGTAGAGGATTACCATTACTACATTGTGCCACCAGCGCTAAGGAACTGCGATCAGGAACTGCTTTTGGACATGGCTCCTATTGTAGGTTGACCTTCTAGGTTGACTCATTGGCAAACTGCTGGACTCCCGGATGGTGCAAGAAGCCAACTCCATTATACGGCTAGTCAATACCAGCCCAATTGTGTTCAATACCTGAGGCCTGAACAGACTCTTTGGATGAGGCGGGGACTGTGCTCTTCCCGGAATACATCGTTACACCTAACAACCCAACAAACTATCTGCAAGAGACATACCTGCAGAGATCCTGTGCATGACAGCTGAGCGATCAGTTGACAGACAGACCAGGAAGGGGTAATTGAGGGAAGGGAACCTCGCCCACCCGAGGTCGATGCCAGGTTCCTCTCCTTGCGCTATGCATCTGCAAAGCACTTGCAGGAATAACCCAAGTTGAATTTGGAGTAGTTATTTTCAAAGCGCTCCTTTGTCCGCATTTCCCCCAAATATAATTTACATCAAGCCCAATTAATCCCAGTACCATCGCTGCTTCATCACTCCCCCCATATTACTAAACTCTCCATAATGCAGTATCTCTGCGGAAAATGGAATATACATCAACAAAAAGCAGGAAATCATCCAGTACGTAAAGAAACATGCTAAACGCCCTCTAAACCCTGTGGAAAACTCATTTCAGCTGGAAATAGAAAGCAACCAACGACATCTTCCATCGTACAGATTACCACGAGCAATAAAACAAGGGAAAGAGTGGTGAATTAATAGTTGAAAATCATGAGGGCGGGGTTGAGTGCGAACTGCCAGAGACGGTTAGCTTCTTATCCTGGACTGCCGAACTTGGCTTAGCGTTGCACGGATTGGGCTAAACTCACAGGAAGCAAACAATGCGCTGAAATACCAATCGCAAGGGGCACAATGGCAGTAAATTCATTGATTGTCCAACCAGGAGGTGCAAAGCGAGCAAGATATATCATGCCTCCGATCAGGATGAGCATGCAAAAGTACATCCACTTGAATGATCTGAAAATCTTTGGCACTTCCTTGAAGAAGTTGGATGCTTCCAGCTCCTTTGCCGTGGCCCCCCATGTCATGTTGATTGAAAACATGTGTGCAAGGATTGCACAATTAAGATGGAAAGAGAGACCACCTAGGAAAATCATAAAGAAGGGAAGCCACTTGAAGTTTTCAATCAGTGCGCCTATCAAACTCTTTTCTCCCAGGCGGTAACGGAGCACCGCCAGGCAAACGTTCCCCTATAGACTCAGTCAATAACGGCATTTGCATGCATGGAGTAGGCGACTTACTGATAGACTAAACACGACCAAGATAGAGAGGAATGTCCTCCAACCGCCATCGTAGAAGAGATCGAAGTAGCCATTATACCAACCAACTAAGAGATAATTCATCATTGAGAATGGAAGACCTGCTGCCATCGCATAATACGAGAAGATATAACCGAGGGTCTGAATCTTCGAACAGATTGGCCCTTTGCTGGTTAGAAACTTTAGAAACAGTTTGGTGAATGGCCCCTTGAAGATCCATTTGTGGATTGGGTGGAAGACAAGCTCATTACAGCCATATGCATATCTGTCAAGTTCGTTAATAACCTCGGGGTGATGGGTGAAACTTGGCAGCTGAGGCACTCACTTCTCCCATCGGGCCAAC